>ODAI011570384.1_pt1 | contig 10948 bp, 5 predicted proteins | sample 1539321 | NCBI WGS metagenome assembly ODAI01 (sample SAMN02144231, study PRJEB22623) | gut metagenome | biome: sheep rumen | host: Ovis aries | place: New Zealand | reverse complement strand
TCAGAGTAAGGAAGACTTGGAGGCAGCCAATCAGGTGATGCTCGCTCCTGGGCGCGGACGCGGCGAAGAGCTTCGGCAGGCCATCAACTCATTCCGTGAGCGCATGGTGCAGATGGTGCCCGACACGGCTCAACAGAAAATCATAGAGAGCAACCTCACTACCGAGGTGCCTAAGAACGTGGCCTCGTTAGGCAAGAACTGGCAGGAGCACATGTTCGAGGCGATGCCTGCTGCTGCTGCCGTGACACTCCTGTCGAAGCTGCAGAACGACGTGCGCTATGCTGAAGGCGAGGTGCTGCACACGCTCGTGCAGAACATCGACGTGAAGGATATCCGCGTGGACGCACTTGAGGCTTTTGTTATTCCCAACTCGCAAACCATCGTGCGCGGCGATAAGTTCTCGGCCCACATTGTGATGGCCGCAGTCGATACCACTCAGATTCCTGACGTGTATATCGGCGACAAGAAAATGGAACTGGAGAACAACCTCTATGAGATTGTCTGTGGACGGACGGGCGACTTCACCCTGGCGGGTCATATCGAGACCGTCAATGGCAATGGCGACAAGATTCGTCGTGACTTCGAGCAGAAATACACGGTCGTAGATCCCAGCGCTACCGTCAGTGCCGACTTGATGAACATGCTCTATGCAGGCTATTCCAACCCCATCAGTGTGTCGGTGCCGGGCGTGCCCCTGAACAAGATTCAGGCCACGATGACCAACGGTACGCTGCAGCCCGTAGGACCGGGCAAGTACATAGCCCGTCCGTCGAAGATAGGACAGGATGCAACCATTACCGTCACCTCTACCAACACAGGCAGACCCCAGCAGATGGGGCAGTTCACCTTCCGCGTGCGCAAGCTGCCCGATCCTACACCTTATATAGATATGAAGGATGACAAGGGCAATCCCGTTCGTTATAAGGGAGGCGGTCTGGCCAAGTCCAGCCTGATGGGCATCGATGGTATTGGCGCTGCTATCGACGATGGCATACTGGACATTGGCTTTCGCGTGCTCTCGTTCGAGACCGTGTTCTACGACAACATGGGTAACGCAGTGCCTATGGTGGGTGAGGGCGACAAGTTCACAGCCCGTCAGAAGGACACGTTCCGCAAGCTAACCCGTAACCGCCGCTTCTACATCTCGCGTGTGAAAGCTATCGGTCCTGACGGAATTGAGCGCACGTTGCCCTCGTCGATGGAAATCATTGTGAAGTAAAGAGTGAAAAGTGAAGTATCTGCTCCGCATAAATAACAAGGAAGAAATGGAAACAAAGGAAATAAACATTAGTTGTGTTGATGGATGGTGGAAAGTATGGATGTTGTTGGCATTCTTCACACTCCACTCTTCACTCTTCACTGTGTATGCTCAGCCGAAGAAGAGCCGTGTGCAAACCACTATTAAGGAGCGAGACCAGAGGCAGACAGCTGCTTCGTCTCAGCAACAGGGTGGCATGACCCAGCGCATGCGGGTGATGTATCCCACTGCACTCGACATGCCGGAGGATGTGGTGTGGAGGCGCGACATCTATCGTGAGATCGACCTCAACGTGGATGCCAATTCAGGCTTGTACTACCCCACAGAACCCATGGGCAGACAGCTCAACCTCTTCACCTACGTGTTCAAACTGGCACTGAATGGATATATTCCCGTCTATGAGTATAGGCTCGACGGGAATGAGGTGCTTGATGCTTCGGCAAAGGTAGACATGAAAACCGTTCTTGACAACTATCACATTTTCTATGAGGAGAAGGATGGAAAACTGAAGGTGGACAACAGCGACATACCATCGTCGGAGGTGAAACTCTACTATCTGAAAGAAAGTGCCTACTACAATCAGGCTAACTCGTCGTTCCATATCAAGGTGCTGGCATTCTGTCCGGTCATGCTGCGTGAAGACGACTTTGGCGGTGAGGCTGCCAAATATCCGCTGTTCTGGGTGAAGTATTCCGACGTGGAACCTTATCTGAGCCGTCAGACGGTGATGACGAGCGATGTGAACAATGCCGCTACAATGAGTCTGGATGACTACTTCACACTGAACCGATATAAGGGAAAGATTTATAAGACCAACAACATGCTGGGTAAGACGCTCTCGCAAGTCGTGGGGAACGACTCCACCAAGCTGACCGCCGAGCAGAAGCGCATTGAGGCAGAGCTGGAGTCGTTCCGTAATAACATCTTTGGTGATAAGGCCAAGCGCGACTCACTTTACAGTATTGCCAACCTGGATCCGAAGGTGCTGAAGAAGATGAAGGTGAAGAACTCTGGATCCAGCAGAAGGGCCACTAAGAGTTCGTCAAGACGGTCGAAGAGCAGTTCCAGTTCGTCAGGGGTGGTCAGCGTGCGCCGTCAGCGCCACTAACCTGACAAGCAGCATTGACTATAGAATAAGCAAAAACACTTTATATTAATCAATTATTTATTCTAAGCTTATGAAGAAATTTTTTACCCTGATGGTGATTGCCATGACGATGGTTGTCATCCCGGCAAAAGCTCAGTTTGGCTATGGCCTTCGTGCCGGCGTGAACCTGACCAGCCTTTCTTTGTCGGCAGGTGCAGCCAATCTGAACTCTTCAAACCGTGCAGGCTTCTATGTGGGTCCTACGGTTAAGTTCATTGTTCCCATTGTAGGTGTCGGCGTCGATCTGTCGGCTGTCTACGATCAGCGTAACTCAGCTATCAGTGGTGAGACCGTTGTCGAGAAGAATGTGTTCGTTCCCATCAACCTTCGTTATGAGAAGGGACTGGGCAGCATGGCCAGCGTATTCCTGAAGGTCGGTCCTCAGTTCGGTTGGAACATTGGCGGCAAGACCCATGAAGTGGCAGCCGATGATGCAGGCAATCCCAGAAAGTTCACTCTGAAGGACTCTAACATGAGCCTGAATGTTGGCCTCGGTGCCATGTTGCTGAGCCATCTGGAAATAGGCGTCACCTACAACATTGCCTTGGGCAAGACTGGCGAGGTGTCTTATACCGATGCTGCCAAGGTCGTTGCCAGTGAAGCCATCGATAGATTCACAGGTAAGACCCGCACCAACTGCTGGCAGATAGGTCTGGCCTACTATTTCTAAACGGCTGCCCTGAAGAAGAGACCCTTTTTCTTCGAGGTGCCTGCATACATTTCTTTTACGCATGTCCTACGCTGACATTGTTCTTCCTGTGCCGCTCAACGGCTTTTTCACCTACGCCGTTCCGCCAGCCATGCAGGGACGAGTGGCGCAGGGCATGCGCGTTTTGGTTCCCTTTGGCAATAACAAATTCTATGTGGGAATTGTTGCGCGGCTTCATGACGAGAAGCCACAAGGCTATGCCGTGAAAGACATAGCGCAGTTGATGGATCAGCACCCAATCCTTTTGGAGACCCAGTTCCGCCTCTGGACTTGGATTGCCGACTACTATATGTCGCCCATTGGTGAGGTCTATAAGGCTGCCCTCCCTTCCGGACTGAAAGCTGAGGAAGGCTACAAGCCGCGCACTGAGACCTATATCCGGCTTACCCCTTCCTACCGTAATGAACCTACGCTCCACGTAGCCCTCAACGTGCTGGCGCGTGCGTCAAAGCAGCAGGAGGCCTTCATGGCCTATCTGTCGCTCTCGCGCTGGGACAGCATTGAAGGCAATGAGTGTCGGGAGACGGTGCTTGAGATAACCCGTGAGGAACTCATGAATGCCTCAGGAGCCGACTCTGCCACACTGAATGCTCTCCAGAAGAAAGGCTTTCTGGAAACCTACGAGGTGGAAGTAGGACGTCTGAATCATGGCGGCGAGCCGCATCCGGAGTTGGTGAAGAAACTGAACACCGCCCAGCAGGATGCCTATAACCAGATTCTTCTCACCTTTCTGAAGAAGAATGTGACGCTGCTTCATGGTGTCACGTCGAGCGGCAAGACTGAAATTTATATTCATCTGATACAGCGAGAACTTGAACAGCACCGGCAGGTGCTTTACCTGTTGCCCGAAATTGCCCTGACTGTGCAGATGATGGATCGTCTGCGCCGCGTCTTCGGCAATCGATTAGGCATCTACCACTCCAAATACAGTGATGCCGAACGGGTGGAGATATGGCAGAAACAGCTTTCAGCCAATCCCTACGACGTGATTCTTGGAGCACGCTCGGCCGTGTTCCTTCCTTTCCAACGGCTGGGGCTTGTCATCGTCGACGAGGAGCATGAGACCAGCTATAAGCAACAAGACCCTGCTCCACGCTATCATGCTCGCTCTGCTGCTATCATGATGGCTCAGCTGAGTAAGGAAAATGGTGACAGCTCGTTCGTTCCCAAGGTGCTGTTAGGAACCGCAACCCCCTGTATGGAGAGCTATCACAACGCTAAGACGGGCAAGTATGGGCTGGTGGAACTGAAAGAACGATATCAAGGTATCGAGTTGCCTGAGATTCAGGTGGTAGATACGAAAGACTTGCAGCGTAGGAAAATGATGAACGGACCTTTCTCGCCTTTGTTGCTCGCTCGCATCCGTGAAGCACTGGAACGGGGAGAACAGGCCATCCTGTTCCAGAACCGTCGTGGCTGGGTGCCGATGGTAGAGTGCCGCCAGTGTGGCTGGGTGCCTCGTTGTGAGCACTGCGATGTGTCGCTTACCCTTCACAAGAGCATGAGTCAGCTGACGTGCCACTACTGTGGCTACACCTATCAGATTCCTTCAGAATGTCCTGCCTGTGGAAGTAAGGACTTGAGGGGGAAGGGATACGGCACAGAGAAGATAGAAGACCAGTTGCGCGAAGTGTTTCCAGAGGCGCGCATTTCCAGAATGGACCTCGACACCACGCGCACGAGGAATGCCTACGAGCGCATCATCAGTGATTTCTCATCCGGGCGCACCAACCTGCTTGTGGGAACACAGATGATTTCCAAGGGTCTTGACTTCGACCGCGTCTCTGTCGTGGGCATCATCAATGCCGATGCCATGCTCAACCAGCCCGATTTTCGAGCCTATGAGAATGCGTTCATGATGATGTCGCAGGTCAGCGGTCGTGCCGGGCGAAAAGGACACCGGGGACTTGTCATTCTGCAGACAAAAACCCCCGACCTGCCAGTCATCCATCAGGTAGTTCGCAATGACTTCACTACCCTCTATTCCGACATCTGTGCCGAGCGGCAGATGTTCGGTTATCCTCCCTATAGGCGATTAATCTATGTCTATCTGAAACACAAGAAGGATGCTACGGTCGAGACGGCCAGTATTGAGATGGGTACGCGCCTTCGTCAGCTGTTGGGCAGTCGTGTGCTGGGACCCGACAAGCCCGTCGTGGCACGTGTGAAAACCCTCAGCATCCGTAAGATGGTGCTCAAGCTGGAACTTGGCATCGATATGCCCCGTGTGCGGCAGTGCCTTCTTCAGGTTCAGCAGCTGATGCTGAAGGACAAACGTTACGCTTCATTGCAGATTTTCTTCGATGTAGACCCGTTGTAGCCTTTTATTTCTTCACCGATTGTTTGTTTTTTTACCTGAATTGCGCTATCTTTGTAGGCAGAAAACTATAACTATTAACAACCGTATGAAAAAAATGCACCTTTTACTATCTTGCCTACTTGGCTGGACAGTAGCCTTTGCGGCAAATGAGAAGACCGACGTGACGGCACAATATGTGGCCAATGCGTCATTTGAAAATGATAACCTGTCTGCACTTCAGACTAAGACTGAACAGGCTGACGGACTGCGCGGCTATATCGTGGCCAGTCCGCTGGGCTGGACAGTGACTAACAGTGCCAATGCCGTGAGCCTCCTTGTTACGAAAGACTGCTATACCGACAACAACTTCGGTAAAGTGACAACACTGGCTGATGGCGACAAGGCCTACTACCTCCGAATGGGATGGAGTGGGGGAGCCACTTCACTGCGTCAGACGCTGTCGGGCCTTCAGAAAGGAAAGTACCAGCTTTCTGTCAGCGTGCGCTCCGCTTACGCCAACAGCGCCACCTCATCGTTCGATGTCGTGGCAGGGAGTCAGAAGAGTACCGTTTCTTTCATTCAAGGCTCCACTGGCTGTTTTGCCACCATGGCATGGGGGCAAAGTGCTGTGAATTTCGAGTTGGCAGCCGACGGCAACGTGGAGGTGGGATTTGATGTCAACTGGGTCAGTGGCGGTTCGTGCGTCATGTTTGACAATGTGCGCCTCTACCGCCTCAGCGACGACTATGTGGAACCGGGCGACCCTACCGAGGACCAAGTGGAAAGTCCCACCGAAGGCAACGTGACCGGCGATTTCGTGGCTGAGGCTCAGATGAAGTCCGACCTGCTCCAGATGCTGGCCAACTTTGCCACCTACATGAAGAACGACTTCCAAGACTGCGCTGCCCCCAACTCGGTAGGAGAGGCGTGCGGCTGCTTCAAGGGTGAGAACACCATGGGCAACAACGAGCAGGGCGTGCGCCCCAATGCCGACCTCAGCATGATCTGTGCCTTCCTTGCGAAGTATGCCAAGGACAAGGTGACACTGCCTGCAGGCGTCACCTGGGCCGATCTGGAGCAGATAGCCATGAAGAGCCTCGTCTTTGCCTACAGCACCCATAAGGCCAACAAGCTGAAGGTGTGCTCCGGCAACAACTACTGGGGCAGCACCTCTACGGGCGACTATGCTTGGGAGTCGTCGCTCTGGGCCATGTCGGTGGCCTACAGTGCCTTCTTCCAGTGGGACAAGCTCAGCGATGCGCAGAAGAACTACATCTACAAGCTGCTCAAGGCTGAGTGCAACTACGAGCTGAACCGCACTATCCCCACAGGTTATGCTGGCGACACCAAGGCCGAGGAGAACGGATGGGAAGCCGACATACTGGCTGCCACGTTAGGACTATTCCCCAACGACGCACTTGCACCCCAGTGGTTTGCACGACTGCGCGAGTTCGCCATCAACAGCTATTCGCAGAAAGACGATGCCACAGATATGACCGTCATCGACTCCGACTACGACCAGAAGACGGTGAAGGACCTCTACAAAGGACAGAACCTCTACGATGACTACACCCTGCAGAACCACAACTACTTCCATACCTCCTATCAGAACGTAGTCATTCAGGAACTGGGTGAGGCAGCCCTCGCTCTGAAACTCTTCCAGAAGGAACTCTACGGCGAGGAAAAATGGAAGACCAACGCCCTGATGCACAACAACGACAAAGTAATGGAAGAGGTGCTCTACTGGCTGGCCCTGGCCGACGGCGAGCTGGCCATGCCTAACGGTAACGACTGGAGCCTCTTCCTCTACGATCAGATCACGAGCTACAGCACCAATGCCTGCTTCCTGCGCGACCCGCACGCGCTGATGCTGGAGAACCTGGCCTACAAGATGATCAAGGCACGTCAGACCACCACGCCGGACGGCTCATGGCTGCTGCGTGCCGACGTGGGCGCACGCCGAATGGGCGTCGAGGCTCACCGCGTCATGATGACGTGGCTCATGCACGAGGCACTCCCCACAGCCGACATGACGGCCACTCAATGGGACGCCTTCAACAGCAAGTACAGTGCTGCGAAGGTCTTCTCTTCGCAGAACATCGTCCGTGCCGCCACCGACTCGCGCTTCACCTGCTTCTCCTGGAGCACAGGACTGAAGAGCTACACAGGCTATATAGCTGCCAACTCGGTAGACAAAAACAAAATCATCGTTCCCTTCCGTGCCAACAACACCGGCAACCTCCTCGGATGGTACGAGGTGCAGGGCAAGTCGACCAATGCCACGCCTGTCGTTCCTGGCATCTATCAGCTCAAGGGCAACAGCTACGTGATGAACGGCGAGCTGAACACCAACGATGCTGTGCTGAACAATCGCTTCGCCATCTACTCAACGCCTGGCAATGCCGTGGTCTATCTGGACTATGTGCGCGCCAACCAGGCTGCCACCATCACAGCCGAGAAGGGCGGACTGACGGCCATCAGCGTGGACGAGCTGACCAAGACGAAGCGCACCTTCTATACTGCCTCTGGACATAAACAGCTCGACGGAACGGCATTTACCACGATGAACGGTGACTGGATCAATGTGGACAATGCTTTGGGCATTGTCACCTCCAAGGGCCGGATGGCCTTCGGCGAGCGTGCCAACAACAACTCTGTGATGACTGCCAAACTCTACACCGCATACTCCAATCAGAGCCGCGTGGTGAAACAGGACGATGTGGTAGACCGTCGCGTCATCACCTATTATTCTACTATGGATGCTGCTTCAACAGCCAAGCTGTCGGCCTTCAACTCTCAGCTCACTACTCCTGAGGGATGGAACGGTGCCATTGTCTTCGACCCCGATAGCACGGCCTATCTCGTACTCAGCAACTTCGCCAGCGACCAGTCTTGTGTGCTCAAGGAAGTGGAAACACCGTTGGGACGGCCAGTCTTCGCCAGCAGTGACTTCACTGTAGGGGCTGGCTTCGGACGATTCGTGGCAGAAGAGAACCACAGCGTGGTGAACGTGCTGAAGTTCTTCGTAGCCAGCAGCGGACTGCGTGCTGTCCAGGACCCCAACGACCCCAATGTGGCCTATTTCGAAAGTATGGTCGACTGCGACTGTGAGTTCATCATCAAGGCCGTGACAGCAAGCGGCATCGTGGAGAAAACAGTGAAAACCACTGGAGCATTCACCGCTAAAATCGTGGGAGGCAACCTTCTGATTGAGGAAGGAGCCACGTTTCCGGAAAGCCAAGAAGAAAGCCTCACGAAAGGCTACAAAGACATCACGTCGGAGAAGCTCGTGAACGCCTCGTTCGAGCTGGATGATACTTACGGCAATGCCAGTGGCAACGTGACGCTTGGTAGCGTAACCTATAATCCCTGCTATGTGAACACTGTGGCGGCGGTCAACTCGAAATGGCCCAATGTGCTGCCCGTCAGTGGTTGGACAGCAGATAATCAGCTTTCAGGAGGATCAAACTTCTGCCGCATGTACTCTATGCCCTACAGCACCACACAGTATTGCGTCAGCCCCGGCAATGTGGGCAACTATGCCGCCCGTTGCTCGCGTCCCGTCTTCGACGACAACTGCGGCGACCGCGTGCTCACCGTGCTCAACTCGTGGGACGCTGGAGCCAATGCCATCACTCAGGCTGTGACGCTGCCGGCCGGAACCTATAGGCTGCTCTTGGATGCCCGCTATGAATGTCCGAACGAGACATCGAACAACGGAACATCTGTCACCACAAGCGGCAACAACACCAATGTCTCGCTTACAGGCCTCAAGATTGGTGCTGCGACCGACTATCGCTACCCGTCGGAGAAGAACACATGGCAACAGTTGTACTACGACTTCACCCTCAATAGTGAGCAGACCGTCACCCTGTCGATTGGCTTCCGCACGTCGGCCAGCGTGGGTGCTGCCAACAACACCCTGCTCTACATTGACAATTTGCGCCTGTTGCAGAAGGACAACGATCTGCCTTCAGCCATCCGCGACTTGCAGACTCAGTCTGCCGCTCCCTCGGCTGATGCTCTCTACGACCTGCAGGGTCGGCTCGTCAGCAACAAGTCAATCCACCGTGGCATCTATATAAAGAACGGTAAGAAAACGGTCGTGAACTGACCACGAACGTTCGTCATCGAGGAGCAATTTATGCTAAAATCCATCCAATTTATGCATAAATTGCTCCGTTTTTAGCAAAAATGCAGAAACGAATCAGCAAAAAAACGCTTGTAAGTACAGTAATTCTAACAAAGGAAAAATGGCACTTATCAAATCTTATAAAGGTCTTTCACCCCGATGGGGAAAGGACTGTTATTTCAGTGAGAACGCAACGATAGTGGGAGACGTGACCATGGGCGACGAGTGTTCCGTGTGGTTCAATGCCGTGGTACGCGGCGACGTGGCACCCATCACCATCGGCAACTGTACCAATGTGCAGGACGGCTCCTGTGTGCATGTGACCCATGAGACGGGTCCCACCCACATAGGCAATTATGTGACTATAGGCCACAACGTGACTGTGCATGCCTGCACCATCCACGACCATGCTCTCATCGGCATGGGGTCTACGCTCCTTGACGGCTGTGAGATAGGTGAGGGTGCCATCGTGGCAGCCGGAGCCTTGGTGCTGCAGAACACAAAAATTCCCCCCCACGAGATATGGGGCGGCGTTCCGGCTAAGTACATCAAGCCTACACGGCCAGGGCAGACCGACAATGCTGAGCACTACGTGGCCTACTCTAAAGAGTACTTGAAAGATATGGATGAGAAGTGATTACAGTTGCACCTTGTTCAGCACATCGGTGGTGGCACCAGCCTTGTGCTTGACGTATTTGCCTGCTTTTCTGCCAGCTTCGCTCAAGAATGAAGCATCGGCATCGAAGTGGTTCATGAGCTGTTCGAAGTCGGAATAGCTGTTGATTTCGAAGCATCCGCCTGCTGCCAGCAGCTCCTGAGCCTCTTGGAATTTCTTGTTGTTCGGACCGATGATGACGGGGACATTCCAGACGGCAGCTTCCAGCACGTTGTGAATGCCCGCGCCAAAGCCTCCACCCACATAGCTCACCTGTCCGTAGTGATAGATGCTGGAGAGCAGTCCGAAGCAGTTGATGATTAGCACCTCAGCCTTGTTCAGGTCTGTCGTCTGTTCTGCCTCGGTATATCTCACCACCTTTCTTCCTTCCAGTAGCGTGTCTATCTGTTTCAGGTGCTCCTCTCCAATAACGTGGGGTGCAATAATCAGTTTCCAGTCTTTGTGCTGGTTGAAGTACTTGATGAAAATCTCTTCGTCAGGTTGCCAGCTGCTACCTGCAACAAATACCCTCGTCTGTCCTGCTACAAATCGCTCGATGACAGCCAGTTGCTTGGCCGCATCTTTGATTTGGAGCACACGGTCGAAGCGGGTGTCGCCCGTCACCGTGACATTGGTCAGTCCGAGTCCGGCCAACAGCAGCCGGCTCTCCTCGTTTTGTGCGTAGAAGTGGGTGATGCAGTTGAGAACCTTGCTGTAGGGCTTGCCGTACCAGCGGAAGAATATCTGG
>ODAI013062539.1_pt1 | contig 10949 bp, 9 predicted proteins | sample 1539321 | NCBI WGS metagenome assembly ODAI01 (sample SAMN02144231, study PRJEB22623) | gut metagenome | biome: sheep rumen | host: Ovis aries | place: New Zealand | reverse complement strand
CCGAATGGACTGACAAATCATAATTTATATGTGTAGGGGACGCCGCCCTCGGCGTCCCGCGAAATTTTTTACACGCCCAACGGGACGCCGAGGGCGGCGTCCCCTACATTATGCCAACGGCTCAAATTGGAATTTAGCTGAGCAGCATAAACAAAATGCCCCCGAGCGTTTTTATGTGCTCGGGGGCATACTTGCTTTACAAAGGAATATATATCTAATCTTACTTCTGTTCTCTTACAATTGCCCTGCTTCCGATGAAGGTGAGCAGGAAGTATCCGCCGTAAATGAGTACCACAACTCCTGCGGTAAAGAGCATGGACTTGAATATTCCGCCGCTTACCAGCATTGAAAGCATGAACTTCGCCAGTCTCATACCGAAGTAGGAGTGGAGGCAGGCAAGCAGCAGGGGCAGCGCGAAGAATATTGCCGACTGTGTGAATACGGACCCCGTTATCTCCTTTTCCTCTACGCCCAGCTTTCTCAGCATTGTGTATCTGGAAGCGCTGTCCGAGCTTTCCGAGAGCTCCTTCAGTGCGAGGATAGCTCCGCAGGAAACAAGGAATATAAAGCCGATGTAGAGTCCGAGGAATGTAACAAGTGCGCCGAGGTCGATGGCATCGTTGGCAGCCTCTATCCTTGTATAGTATTCTGAATGACCGCCGTCGCCATCGCTGTAAAATTCATCTCTTGCAGCTTCAAAATGCTTGCGGGCTGTCTTTTCAGCTTCTGCCATAGCTTCTTTATCGCTTGCGTCATAATTTCCTATGACCATAGCCGTAGCTGCTCCGCTCTCGTCAACGACGCTGTCGGGAACTATGAATACACCGGCATTCAGGGGCTGCATCGAGGGACGTATGATCTCGTAACAGCTCTTATCGTAGCGAGGCTTCAGCGTATTGCCGAATACTGTTATCTCGGGCTTGTCGGCAAGGAGCCAGTCATATACCGATACCATTCCGCTGAATGTGGCGGTTATTACATACTCGTCCTCGCCCAGCTCCATAGGCTTTCTGCCGTAGAACTTTGCCAGCGCGTTGTAATCGCTGAGCTTTACTATCTCAATCGGGTAGTCCGACATTACTCCTATGGACTGATTTTCTGAAGTAAACTCGTCCATTCTGTCACCAATGAAGCTAAATATAGTGAAATCGGGGTCGCAGTAGGAGTGGAACATATAATGTTCCTTGAAATCATCTGCGATATTGAATCCCTTCATCTCGTAGTACTTTTCAAGATCGGCAAACTGAGGATTATTCCATTCCTTATCGTCTGCATCATAATGTGTCATTTCACCATAGAAGTCCACTGGGAAGTTCTCCTCCACCTGTCTGTTCATGTTGTTTCTGATAACGAAGGCAGAGGAAAGTGTGCAGATGGTAACGAAAAGCATGAGACAGATAACTGTCATGGAAGCAACAGTGGTGTTGACCTTGCTGCTTATCTGACGGAAGGTAAAGCTGTTGAGTCCGCGGTGATACAGTCCCTTGACGGACATGATGACTCTCAGGAGCATTCCTGCCACGGACCAGAAAATGAAGAATGTGGAGACTGCGCCCATAATGATGGCTGCAAGTATCTTCTTGGGACCGAGATCCATCTGGTTCCAGCCCACCATGTAGTAGGCATAGCCCAGAACCGCGGCTGAGATAAGGAATACTATCACGCAGAGCCACGGGTTCTTCATGGTTATCTTCTCGGAGCGTCTGCCAGACTGCATAAGAGTTATGAGCCTGCACTTTCCGATGACGATACCGCTTCTGATGATGACTACTGCATACATGATGCTGAAGTAAATTATAGTCTTTGCGATAGATGAGCCGGAAACAGTGAACCTGAATTCTGTCATATCGGCTTCAAAGAGGTTTGCAACTACTGCACTCATGACCTGTGAAAGTCCCACGCCGATGAGGAGACCCACGAAAAGGGAGCCTATGCCGATCATGACGGTCTCGCAGAGGAGAAGTGCGGATATCTTCCATTTGCTCATGCCCAGCATCATATACAGGGCAAATTCTTTATTCCTCCGCTTCATCAGGAAGCGGCTGGCGTAGACTATGAGGAGTCCCAGCACTATGGCTACGAAGACGCTTACTGCGGATATTGCCTGTACGAGGAACTTGATGAATTCCCTGTGATCCTCGGATACACTGAGGAAAGCGGTCTGTGTCTCGATGGCGTTGAATACATAGAAAACCGCAACTCCCACAACGAGGGTGAAGAAATACACGGCGTAGTCCTTCAGGCTCTTGCGGATATTGCTAAGTGATATCTTAAAGAGCATCGCTTACGTCACCTCCGAGCAGAGTAACAACGTCGATTATCTTGTCAAAGAACTGCTTGCGGCTGTCGCCTCCGCGGTTTATCTCGTTGAACACCTTTCCGTCCTTGATGAAAAGCACACGGGAAGCGTAGCTTGCTGTGAAGGAGTCATGAGTTACCATGATGATAGTTGCATCGTGCACATGGTTGAGGTAGCCGAAGCGCTCAAGGAGCATTTTTGCCGACTTTGAGTCGAGAGCTCCCGTAGGCTCATCTGCAAGGACAAGCTTGGGGTTTGTGACGATAGCTCTTGCGGAAGCAACTCTCTGCTTCTGACCGCCCGACATCTGGTATGGGTATTTATTCAGCACATCTGTTATTCCAAGCTGCTCTGCAACGCTCTTTACCAGCTTGTCGATCTCCTTTGCGGAGCGCTTCTGAATGGAGAGCGCGAGTGCAATGTTCTCATAAGCGGTAAGAGTGTCCATAAGGTTGAAGTCCTGAAAGATGAAGCCCAGCTTCTCGCGGCGGAACCTGTTCAGCGCCTTGCCCTTCAGCTGTGTGATATCGGTGTCCTCAAGGAAGATGTGACCTGCTGTAACGCGGTCGATAGTTGAGATGCAGTTCAGCAGAGTGGTCTTGCCGCTTCCCGAAGCACCCATTATAGCCGTGAACTCTCCCTTGTCAACTGTGAACGAGATATCGTCAACAGCTTTTGTGAGGCTGGACTTGTTTCCGTAATATTTCTCGACGTTCTGTAATTTAAGTAATGCCATTTCTGTATCTCCTTATTCTGCATTATTTGTTCTCTTTTTTCTTCCCATGTACCATGCGCACAGGTAATAAACTGCAAATGTGCCCCAGAAGATGGCGTCTGCCACATTATTGCGGGGGTCGCCTGCGGTCTTGGGTCTGAATATCTCATATAATTCTACGCCGCTGATGGGCACTATGCAGACACTGCTGACAATAAAAAGAACTCTGATGATTTTTGAAGCAAGATTTTTCATAAGATCATTTCCTTTCGGTATTTATCTTCGGGAGCTCTGTTTCCCTTTCCATGATCTTATTATACACCCGTAAACATTTCAGGTCGCGCGTTCAATATTACTCAACATTACAATTTTGTAAGGTTGCGTCAGTAATTAGTAGGGACGCCCATCGGGCGTCCGCTATATGATCATATCATCTTATAGAACTGATTTTTTGCAAAGGCTATGGTGAATTCGGTGTACTTGTCCTTTTCCGATGCGGCAGTTATACTGTGTCCCAGCCTGTCGCAGAGGTTCTTTACGATGTAGAGCCCCATACCCGTAGATTTCGCATAGTTGCGTCCGTTCTCACCTGTGAAGCTCTTGTCGAATATTCGCGGCAGGTCTGCCTCGGGTATGCCTGTTCCGTTGTCGCGGAAGCGCAGGAGCACTCTGTCGGGGAGGTCCTCGGCGGATATCCTTATAACGGGCTCTCTGCCCTCAACTGTGTATTTAAGGCTGTTTGCCATGAGCTGTCCCAGTATGAATTCAAGCCACTTTCCGTCGGTCATAACAGACAGACCAAGCCCCTCGGTCTCTATGGAAGCTCCGCAGAGCTGTGCGGTCTCGCGGTTTTTCATTGCCACATTCGCCACGGTGCGCTTCAGCGCGGTCTCTTTTATAATGTAGTCCTTTTCCGCGTTCTCGGAGCGTGCGTAGTACAGCACCTGATCGGTATAGCCGTCTATGCGGCTGAGCTGCTCCTGAAACTTCTCCCCCAGCTCATCGCAGTGATTGTGCGCCATGAGCTGAAGGCTCGCCACGGGAAGCTTTATCTCGTGTACCCACATCTCTATGAACTCGCGGAAATCATTGGCAGTCCGCTTGTACGCGGATACGTTCTCACCCATGGACTTGTTTGCGATGCAGAAGCCGTCGTACATTATCTGTCCGTCGAGAAAATCGGGACGTTTCAGCATTTCGTGGATAAGGTATTTCTTGTCAAGTCCGTCAAGCTTGCCCTGCATATCGTCGTAAAAGCGCTTTTTCCTGAAAAAGCCTGCTGTCTCCTCGGCAATGAGGAACAGCCCGAAGATAACGCAGATAGTGGCGGTAAGCTGACCGCTGACCCTGAATGCGGTGAGAAAGAGCAGCATAAGTCCCAGTGAAATGGCTGCGATAAGGAAGAACCACAGCCTGTCTTTAAGATAGTCCCAAAGCTTCATCTCAGTATGTACCCCTGCTTCTTTCTGGTCTCAATAGCGTCCTCGCAGCCCAGCTCGGCAAGCTTTGAGCGGAGTCGGCTTATGTTGACGGTGAGAGCGTTGTCGTTCACGAATTCGTCGTTGTCCCAGAGAGCCGTCATAAGCTCGTCACGGGTGACGATGGAGCCCTTTCTGTCCAGCATGAAGCGGAAAATTATCATCTCGTTCTTGGTCAGAGTCATCTCGCGGCTGCCGTCGGAAAGGCTTCCCTTTGCGTCATTGACCTGCAAGCCGTTGTAGGTCTGCACCGAGACTGCGGCGGAGGAGCGCTTCAGCACTGCGGATATCCTAAGCAGGAGTATGGTGGGATTGTAGGGCTTGGTTATGTAGTCATCGGCGCCGTAGCTCATGGACAGCACCTCGTCGGTCTCGGAGGTCCTGCTGGTGACCATGATAACGGGAGTATCTGTCTCCTTGCGTATCTCCTTCAACAGCTGCTCACCGTTGAGATTTGGTATGTTTATGTCCATAAGGATGAGGTCGGCATTTGCACCCAGCACCTCTGCACGGGAGTTGGCAAAGTCCGTAAGGCACTCCGCCTCATAGCCCGAATTACGCAGTAGCTCCGCAAGCTCCTCTCTTATTGACCTGTCGTCCTCTACTATATATATCTTGCTCATAATGCACCTCGTGAAATTAATTCTGAAACTCCCATAATTATATCATATAATTTTATTTATTGCTAGAGACGCGTAGAAATAGCTGCCCTGCATAAGAACTTTGCCGCGCAACGGGGGGGGCTCCCCGCTAACTATGATACGCAAATGCTTGACTTTTTCTGCGGCTTTGTTTATAATATATAATGACTAAGGGTCATTATTATCATCACACTTGGAACGAGGAAACTAACATGAAAAAAATTCAGGTATATTCGGGCATAGGTGCGCTTCCCTCGGGAAGTGCCTCAGATAATATAACAGAGGGCTGCATTGTGCTGGAGGGCGGCGCATTCCGCGGTGTGTACACCTCGGGAGTCCTCGATGCTCTCATGGAGGAGGACATAAATATGCGCTGCACCGTGGGAGTCTCCGCAGGCGCTCTCAACGGAGTCAACTACGTCACGGGACAGATAGGACGCTCGGGCAGGATAAACCTCCGCTACCGCCACGACAGCCGCTATGTGGGCGCAAAGGCTATCCGCCGCAACAAAGGCATTATCGGCTTCGACTTCGTTTTCGGCGATATGGACAGAGTTCCTCCCCTTGACAAGAAGCGCTTCATGGACAGGTCAAGGCAGTTCTACATAGTTGTCACAAATCTGAAAACAGGCAGGACCGAATACCTTGAAAAGAATTCGGGCATACCGCCTCTCCGAGCAGTCCGCGCCTCGGCTTCCATGCCTTTCGTATCAAAGCCCGTCATCATCAACGGCACCCCCTATCTGGACGGCGGATGCAGCTGCAAGATACCCTATCAGTTCGCCATAGACAAAGGCTTCGACAAGATAATCGTAATCAAGACAAGATATGCGGAGTTCAGAAAGCCCGTCAGCACAAGGCAGCTCCGCGCAGAGAATATAGTATACCGCAATTATCCGCAGTTTGCAAAGGGGCTCATCAACAGCAACGCCGACTACAACAGACAGTGCGACGAGCTGGAGAAGCTGGCTGACGAGGGCAGGATATTCCTCATAACGCCCTCGGAGGCTATTGACATAAGCCGTCTTGAAGGTGATATGGAGAAGCTGGGACATCTCTATCATATGGGCTATAACGACGCCAAAGCAAATCTCCCTGCCCTGAGAGAATACCTCAGCAGGTAAATCATAATGACAGTATCCCACAGTAACACTAACGGGATAACAAAACGCCCCGAAGCAATACATTATCGCTTCGGGGCGAATATTTTTACTGAACAGTCGCTAATGCAGCGGCTGCTTTTCTTTCCTTCTTTTTAAGACTCTTCTTTGTCTTTCGGAACAGGAAGCCGATGATGAGCTCCGCTGCACCTATTGCAATGAGCATTACCGAGAATGGCAGCAGCAGGCTCTCTGCCAGATAGAAGCATACATTATGTGTGAATGTGAAGCCTATGGCTGAGCCTACGACAATTGCAAGTCCTGTCAGGAACACGATGAGTCCCACAAATGTGAAGATGGTACCGTAGAAGCCTGTGACAAATCTTGCGCGCTTTCTCACTATGGCTGCTATCCAGATAAGGAACAGCAGGAAAAGTGCTCCGAGGATGCCGATAGTGATGAAAGAGGTTGCATAGCTTACCTTGTCCACATCAAAGCCAAGCTTTCTGTTCCACTCCTTAACGTTCATGGTGTCGGAGAAGTTGTCCTTTTCCAGATTTTTCTGAAGCAGGTCGTAATCCGACTCGGTAAGGTCATAGTCGAATTCCTTTGAGGAAGCGTCCTTGTTGCCTCTGATAAAGTCATTGACGAAGTCCTCAGCGGTTATGGAAGGGTCGCTTCCGTCGCCGTCTATAATGTAGTCCAGATAGCCCTCTGCAACTTCGCCTGCATACTCGCGGAAATCCGACGCCAGCATAAATCTCTTGAAGCCGGCCTCATCGGCAGCTCCCTTTGTTGCTGTCCTGAAGCCGAGTGAATCATACAGAGTCTTTGACATTTCCTTGCCGTCGAACTTTGCTGTAAGAGTGGTGTCCGCGTCAAGCTTTTCCGCTCTGCGCCTGATGATGCTTCCGTCTGCACCTACCTTTACGGCGGTGAGGAGACTGACCAGAAGCAGGAATATAATGGTGAATATAGTCACCAGTGAAGCTGCGAAGATACGTCCGCCGCCAACCTTGGCTTTAGCCTTGGGCTTTGACTCGGACTGTGCAGGCATGGGAGCGGGTGCAGGTGACGGTGCAGGCGTTGGCTGTACGGGAGCCTGCGGCTGATGTGCCTGCGGCATCGGAGGAGGCGGAGCAAAGCTGCCGCTCTGAGCACCGCTGCTATTTCCCGAAAACTGATTTGTATGTACGTTGTAGGAGCTGTACGGCTCATTCTGTATCGGTATTTTCATGGTGTCGCTGTTATCGTTGAGACTGTCGGGAGCGCCGTTCACAGGCGGCTCGGGAGCCTCCTCCTGCTTCGGGAAGCTTGCAGGCTCATCGAAAACATTTTCCGCAGGCGGAATAGGTGAGGGCTCGGGTATCACAACTGTATCAGCTGTGCTGAGTATCTCCGTGGGTTCATCATCAAGAAGCTGCGCCTGCTCCTGAGTGAGACTGAGAGTTTCCTCGTTGTCGGCGATGACTTCCTCAAGGTGTGGCAGTATAGAGGTCGGCTCATTATCAACGAATACGTCATGAGCTTCCTCTTCTTTAAGCGAGGAGCCGCACTCGGTACAGAACAGAGCGTCATCGGGCATCTCGCTTCCGCATTTATTGCATTTCATGATATCCCTCCTGTAATAGTATTGAGGTTGATGCTGTAATGATCAATGTCTGCTCCCTGAGCATAGTCAGGGGCAATAACCGCAAAAAGGCGGTTATTGAGTTTACATTAATTATAAGTCATATGGTAAAATATGTCAAGTAAAAAAATTATGACATATGATTACATATCGGTGATATCTCACGATTTTTCGCAGCTTATGTCGCAGCGCATAAAAAAGCCCGCTCATGCGGGCTTTTTGTATTACCATATGAGACCTCCATCGAGGCAGCCTTCGGAATAGAAGTGCCATTTGTTGTCTTTGTCCCAGTCTCCGTTTACTCCGGGCTCATAGTAAACCCACGTTCCTGTTTTGTCGTATTCCCCGTTTATACCGGGTTCACGGGGCTCAGCAGGCTCAGTTATTTCAATGTTAACTGTGGGTGGTTCTGTTAATATCGGCTGTGAAGATGAATACGTCGTTGTAGTAACAGGTCTTACTGCTCTTTTAGTTGTAGAACCATACGATATGCCTCTGGACGTGGTAGTGGTAGTCGTGGTCGTTGTTGTGGTGGTCGTAGTAGTCGTCGTTGTTGATGCTGCAGGGGGATCGGCAAGGAAGTCTTCAAAGCTCATGGTGCCTCTTCCCGAAAGATATGCATAATACGACAGCACCTTTGAAGCATCAACAGCGTCGATGAATTTGTCCTTGTTAACATCGCAAGCAGCAAAATCCTTATCTGTGGGTTTGCTTGCATTGGTCGAGTAGCTTGCATATTTAGCAAGGATATTTGAAGCATCGACTGCGTCTATCTTGCCGTCATCTGTGGGGTCGCCCAGCCTTGCCGTCACTGTGGAAGCGGTCGGAGCGGATGTGGTGACAGGAGCAGTAGTTGCAGCAGCCTTTGTTGTGGTCACAGGCTTTACTTTAACAGTCGTTGTTGTCGTGGTGGTGGTGGTAGTAGTTGTTGTTGTTGTTGTTGTTGTGGTAGTAGTCTTGGGCTTTGCAGTAGTAGTAGTAGTAGTAGTTGTTGTTGTTGTTGTTGTTGTTGTTGTGGGCTTCGCCGTGGTCGTAGTAGTTTCTGTTTCATCCTTCAGCACTTCAAACTTATAACCGTATTTCTCAGCATAAGCCTGAGCGGTTGAGCCTTCGTAACCATAGATGGTGCCGGTAAACGAATATGTATAAATCGTACTACCATTTTCATCTTCGTAACTTTCCATTTTATTGCTTATCGTTTCTGAACTATCATAAATTAAACATTGAGGATTACGAATTACTATGTCGTTAATAGAAGACATGAAAGATTCTTTTCCAATTTCTTTCACGTTTTCTGGTAATTCAACCTTTTTCAAGTTATTATTCAAACCGAAGGCGTTATCAGATATCACTTTAACGCTGTCTGGAATTACATAAGAAGTATCTTTTTTCTCATCCGGATAATATATCAACAAATCCTTGTTTTTATTAAACAATACATTGTCTTCAACTAAAAAAGCTGTATTTTCCTCATCGACAGTTATTTCCTTAATAGGTGTGGCATAAAACGCTCTATCACCTATCGCAACAACATTTTTAGGAATGTGTATTGATTCCAGACTTGTGTATGCAAATGTATCGTGCCCAATCTCTTTTACAGCTTCTGGAATATCAATAGCTTTCATTGAAATACACCCATAAAAAGCTCCATTTCCTATGGTTTTAATTGTTTTCGGAAGTTTAACCGATGTTAAATCACTGCATAAAAAAGCTGCACCGGTATACACTTCTGTAATAGGTTTTCCAATCATATGGTCTGGAACTACAATATCGCCTTTTGCATCTGTTGTAAAAGCAATACGAATATGATCGGGCTGATTCTGATATAACAGCCCTTCTACCAGTGTATCAGGTATCCACATATCATATGGTGGTTCATAAAGCTTTTTCGTCGTAGTAGTCACAGGGCACTTACTTGTTATAGCCGTTGTTCTTACGGACAAAGCAGTGGAGATATTTGTTCGTATAGGCTTGGTAGTTGTTCTGAAAGTAGTTGTAGTTGTTGTCGTTGTCGTTGTGGTGGTAGTTGTGGTGGTCGTGGTCGTAGTAGCAGGCGGAACATAATTCGGGTCATCGTCTACTATTGAAATATAGCCTTGCTCGATACCATTGGTGAACACCCATGCCTGCATGAGCTGTCCTTTTTCATCATTGGCGACATTAAGAAAGCAGTCATCTTCTATATATGCTATCTCGACAGGATACTTGTCGCCAACCTTAGCATCAAAAGGAATCTTGAACTGGAATGACCAGAGAACTCCGTCTTTACCTTTATTGCCATTACCGTCTGTTGCTACGAAGAATGAGTTAGCTGTATAATCCGTAGCAATTCCACCGAGTGCTATGCCGGCACGTTCCTTTGTGGCAAGATCGTTTTCCTCATCAGGGATGATCGCGAGTCTGCTGTCGTACTGAATGTGGAGACCTGTAGCACAGTACTTATCTTCCGCACCCTCAACAGAAAGCTCGATTTTCTGAACAGGCTCTGCCTTGGCAACATTGAGAGGTACCTCTAACCTGCTCAGAGACAAAGTCGGTTTTACGGGTGAATCGTTGGGATCAAGCCCATTTAGCTCATACTCCTGCCCTGCCGCCTTATCAGCGTTGACAGGCATGGATACAGTGCTTCCCGAAAGCATTAACACACCTGCCATCAATCCGGCAAGAAACTTCATTGTTTTCATAATAAAACCTCCTTTAAATTAATATCCAGTATCCGGATATTATAATTATACGGAAAATGTATAATTATGTCAAGAGGGGAGGTGGTTTTGTGAGACTTAAAGAGCTGAGGAAAAAAAGACAGATCACCCAGCAAAGGCTTGCTATCGAACTGAATATGTGCCAGAATAATATCAGCCGCTATGAAAACGGTGTTTGTGAGCCTGATCACAAGACCCTTATCAAGTTTGCGGATTACTTTAATGTCTCAATAGATTATCTCCTTGAACGCACTGACAACCCGGAGTTACATAAATAAAAAAAGCCCGCTTCTGCGTGCTATCCTTAACGGAACTTTATTAAATTCATATGTAACCCGAGGGCATAATGTCCTCGGGTTTCTTCATTTTAGCAAGCTGTCTGTG
>ODAI012923677.1_pt1 | contig 10949 bp, 9 predicted proteins | sample 1539321 | NCBI WGS metagenome assembly ODAI01 (sample SAMN02144231, study PRJEB22623) | gut metagenome | biome: sheep rumen | host: Ovis aries | place: New Zealand | reverse complement strand
GGCGTGAGCGAAGGACAGTATTCGAAGATTTCGAAGATGTACATCCCCTACATCGCCGGAGGCACCGTCTACCTCAAGCAGGGCGATACCGATGTGTTTATCCCCACCCACGACGGATGGAGCGAGTACTGCACCGATCCTGCGTTCTACAACGGTTTCGAGACTGGCGACCTGCGCCGCAAATGGCTCTTCTGCGACACAGTCTACGACGCTACCGGGGCTGTGACCGCCGCCTATCCGGGCAAGCTCACATACCCGTTCTGCCGCAAGTTCATCGACCCTCAGTTCGTCGGCGACAAGACCTCCACCAAGCCCTTCCTCATCCGCTTCTCCGAGGTCGCACTTACCTATGCCGAGGCCGCAGGTCCTACCACCAAGGCCTACAGCCTCGTCAACGCCATCAGGCACCGCGCCGGGCTGGGCGATCTTCCGGCAGGCCTCTCGGTAGCACAGTTCAGGGACGCAGTCCGCAAGGAGCGTGTCCACGAACTCGCCTTCGAGGGCAAGGGCTGCTACGACCTCAGGCGCCTCAACAAACTCCACACCGACATCACGGCGGCCCGCGAGCAGGGACTCACGGCCGAAGACATGGTCTTCTACCCTATCCCTTCGCTCGAGACCGACCTTAACCCTTATATCGACTAACCTCTAACAGTGTTCAATATGAAAAGCAGAATTACAGTTCTTCTGGGAGGCCTCCTTCTAATGCTTTCCTGCCAGCCGCAGGACGGGATGAAGGGCTATGTCTTCCACGACAGGAACATAGTTTCCATTGAATTCGAGCACCAGGTCGGCGAGGCTGTCATCACTACCGTCGACGATGCCACCGGACTGGTGGAGGTTAAGCTGGCCGTAGACTATATCGACAACCTCGCTGCTGTCGGGATCAAGTCCATCGTCGCCGCATACGGTTCCACCGCAACGGTGCAATCCGGTCAGACCATGGACTTTACGGGCGACGCGCCCACCGTTTCAGTCACATCCCAGGCCGGGGAGACCCGCACCTACACCATCGAAATGACCCCGTTCGTCGAAGATTTCGAGGGCAACTACTCGATCACCGGATCGATGCTCATCGGCGGCAACGGAGCCGACGATGGCTGGGGCTGGGGTACGATGGCGATGGCGGCACCCGAAGACAAGCCATGGTGCTGGGACACCAATGGCTACGGCCCTACCGCCAACTACGACAACTACCTTGAGATAGTCTGTACGGGCATCAACGAAGACGGCAGCACCTACGGCACCTGCGTCCACTACGGAGGCGTCGACGGCAAGCACTGGAACTGCATCATCTATAAGTTGGACGCAGGCCTCGTCACGGATGTCCACAAATACTACCGCCTGATTCCTATCGGCGAGAGCACATGGACGAGGAACTACACCGACAACACCATCACCTTCACTTCCGCCGACGGCCTTCAAACCGTCTGCAGCATCTTCGAAGGCACGGTAGTGGTGAGCGCATCGCACAACAAGTCCTTCGACATCCCCAACCAGGCGCTCGGATTCGCAATCAAGGGCGACTACACCTGGAACCAGGAATTGATCTACACCGACTACCTGAAATTTGGATTTGCAGCGCGCTACTGCTTCTTTATGGTCAGCAAGGTTGACGAGATCCCCGCCGCATCCAAGGTAATCGGCGATGAAGGCGAGATCAACATCCCCGAGCCGGGAACTGACCCCGATCCGGGGACCGATCCCGATCCTGAGGTTGACCTTTCCGATTATGCCGGAGACTACAAGGTCAAGACGCTTGGACTGTTCGGCGGAGTGGATCAGAAAGGTTTTGTCGAGATCAAGGAAAAGCGCTGGGACTGGACCGGCTACACCGACAACTACCACGCCACCAATGCCGACAAGGAGTACGACAACACCCTTACGATAACTATCGAAGGTGCGGGAGGAAAACTGAACTACGGCGCGGGCGCCGACGGTGAGTTCTGGGACTACGTCTACACCAACAACCTCAACTCCACCAATGGTCTTGGAGATGTGACCGTCGACATGTCATTCAACTTCGGACTTCTCCCCCACGGCGAGAGTTCCTTCACCATCGATCCCGCCACCATGGCGATCACCATTACCGCAGGTGACGACAAGGCCGAGGGCAAGGTCTACGGCCCGGGCAGCGCATCCTTCGTCAGTCCCGACAACGCCGCCAATTCGGCGACACTCACCGTCCCGTCAGGATGCCTCGCCATCGTCTTCAAGCTGACTAAGTACAGCGGTACGGACTTCCCTTACCAGGAGAAGTTCTACACCAAAGACATCGACAGGATCGTCTACCATCCTTATTACTATGCAATGATATTCGAAAAGCAATGAGACGCATAATACTTTCAATACTTACCGGGGCCGTGCTTCTTTCGGCCTGCGAGTACGTCGAACTCCCCGGAAGGGATGAGCACGACTACACGGGAGGCGATGCCGACGTGCTGACTCTCGCCGACCCCAACGCCACGTCCGAAACGAAGGCCCTGTACTCCAACCTTTGGACAATCAAAGAGCAGGGCTTCATGTTCGGCCACCACGACGACCTCTGGTGCGGACGCTACTGGATGGGAGATGAAGGCCGGTCCGACACCAAGGAAGTCTGCGGCGACTACCCTGCCGTCCTGGGCATCGATTTCGCCGAGCTCATAGACGACCGCTATGCCAGCGATCCGACTACCAACGGCTACAAGCTGCGCAGCGTCAAGCAGGCCTACGACATGGGCATGGTCACCGTCGTCTGCCTCCACCTCGACAACCCTGTTACCTACAACAAGCCAGGAGCCGAGCACTACAAGGTGGGCGGCGCCTGGGACAACACAGACAAGACTGTCGTGAAGCAGATCCTGACGGATGGCAGCCCCGTTCAGACCACCTATAAGCAGTGGATGGACCGCCTGGCTGACATCCTGAACGGACTCAAGGGGTCTGACGGAAAGACCATCCCGGTGATTCTGCGTCCCTACCACGAGCACAACCATACATGGAGCTGGTGGGGCTCAAGGTGCACCACGGAGCAAGAGGTCAAGGATCTCTGGCAATGGACGGTTAAGTACCTTCGCGACACGAAGAACGTCCACAACGCAATCTGGGCCATTTCTCCCCAGATCGACAGCCAGCAGAGCGAGAGCGAATACCTCAGCCGCTGGCCCGGCGACGAGTGGGTGGATTTCCTCGGCATGGACTGCTATCAGGGTATCAACAACGCAGTGTTCACCTCCAACCTGAAAACGTTGTCCCGCATTTCGCTCGACAAGAAAAAACCCTGCGGAGTGACCGAGACCGGTGTCGAGGGCTTCACCAAGGCCACATACTGGACGGAAAACATCCACGCCCCGATGACCGGCCGCAGTGTCAGCCTCCTCATCACATGGCGCAACAAGTTTGTCGGCACCAACGAAAGCGACAAGCACTACTTCTCCGTGTACAAAGGACACGCCTCAGCCAGCGACTTCGTCACCATGTACAAAGCCGACAACACCATCTTCTGCAATGACCTGCCGGACATGTACACCATGGCCAAAGGGATTACGGTGAAATAGCTACTTCTGCTCGGGGCGCATTTTTGCGTATTTGAGCAGCAGGGTCTTGCGACCGTAGTTGTCGAAGTCCACGACCGCTTTGAGTTCGGGAATCACTCCAGTTATGGAGATGATCTTTCCTGGGCCGAAGCGGTCGTGTTCGATGCGCTCACCCTCGTAGAGTTCGGACATGTGGACCGGCACGAAGTCGCGGTACTGCACGGCGGGCTTGGGGAGGACCGTCGCGGCGGGTTTGGGGGCCGAATTTCCGCCGAATGAGGGGCGAGGATTCGAAATGCCGGAGCCCGAACGCTGGCCAGAGCCCTGGCCGGAGCCGGCACCCGAGCGCGGCCCATAACCCTGGCGGGAACCGGCGCCATAGGAACTGCCGAAGCGCGAACCGAAGCCGCCGAAAGACGGTCGGCCGGAGCCAAAGCCGGAGCCCGTGACGAAGTCCTCCTCTTCGAGAGGCTTGGCGAGGTACTTCGGGTCGATTTCACGCACGAAGCGGGAGATGGTGTTCTGCTCGTGGCGGCCGTTGCGCATGCGGTCGTAGCAGTGGGACAGCACCACATCTTTCTTGGCGCGGGTGATGGCGACGTAGAAAAGACGTCTTTCCTCTTCGATATCCTGGGCCCGCGAGAGCATGTTGACTGAAGGGAAAAGGTTTTCTTCCAGACCGACTATCAGGACATAAGGGAACTCCAGTCCCTTGGCCGAGTGGACCGTCATGAGGGCAACGCGGTTGGAGTCGTCTTCGTCTTCCTGGATGTCGACACTAGAGAGCAGTGAGACATTCTCCAGATATTCGCCCAGGGTCACTACCGGCGGCTCGTCGCCATTGTCCTGAGCTTCTTCGACTATCTCGTCGACGTAGGCGGCGACGGAGTTGATGAGTTCTTCGACATTGGCCGTGCGCGACATGCCTTCGACGCTCGTGTCGGCCTTGTAGAAGGGATAGAGCCCGGAATCGTCGGCGATGCGCTTTGCGAGCTCTGCCGCATCCTGCGTCTGGGCAGCGGCGGCAAAGCCGGAGACGAGGGAGCAGAATTCGCGGAGTTTGCGGACTGCGGCTTCTCGCAGCACCGTCAGCAATTCTTCCGAGTACGCAGCCCTGAAGAGGCTCAGGCCCTTCTGGCGGGCGAAAGTCTCGAGAGCGGCGAGAGTAGTGTCCCCTATCCCCCTCGAGGGCTTGCCGACCGCCCTCTTGAAGCCTTCGTCGTCGCCCGGATTGACGGCAAGCTTGAACCATGCCATCAGATCCTTGACCTCAGCCCTCTCGAAGAACGAATTGCCCGAATATATCATATATGGTATGTTGCGGCGGCGGAGGGTCTCTTCGAGCGAGCGCGACTGGGAGTTTGTCCTGTAGAGGATCGCGAAATCGCGGTACTGGGCGGCGTCGTGCCTCATCCTGTCGACTATCTCCTGGACTACGAGGGCGGACTCTTCGGCATCCGTCATGCAGTCGAGCACGCGGATTTTCTCGCCGGCATCGCCTTCGGAGTAGCACTCCTTGGGGATACGCCCCTCGTTGTGGGCGATGACGCTGTTGGCCGCATCGACGATGGTGCGGGTCGAGCGGTAGTTGCGCTCGAGGCGGACTATCTTGCAGTCGGGGTAGTCTTTGCGGAAATTGAGGATGTTCTCGATCTTGGCTCCGCGGAAGGCATAGATAGACTGGGAGTCGTCTCCGACCACGCAGATATTGCGACGCACCGATGCGAGTTTCTTGAGGATGATGTACTGCGAGAAGTTGGTGTCCTGGTACTCGTCGACCATGATGTAGTCGAAGCGGGTGGCAAGGACGTGGAGAGCCTCCGGGTTGTCGCGAAGAAGGATATTCATGTTAACGAGAATATCGTCGAAGTCCATCACGCCCGAAGACTTGAGTTTCTGCTGGTAGAGTTTGTAAAGGTCGGCCATCCTGGCGCGCTGAGCCTTGCGGTCGGCGGCGAGGAGATCTTCGCGTAGGGCATAACGGTCCCACGTGACCAGATTGTTCTTGGCATTGGAGATGCGCCCGAGCACATCCTTGGGCTTATAGTTCTTGTCCTGCTCCAGGTGCAACTCCTTGAGGCAGACCTTGATTGCGGAAGTGGAGTCGGAGGTGTCGTAGATTGTGAACTGCTGCGGATAACCGAGGAATTCGGCGTATTCGCGCAGGAACCTTACGAACACGGAGTGGAAGGTCCCCATGACCACACGGCGGGCGCGGCGCTCCCCTACCATCACGGCTATCCTCTCCTTCATCTCGCCCGCTGCCTTCTTGGTAAAGGTCAGGGCGAGGATACGCGCCGGATCCACACCCGACGCAAGGAGATATGCCACTCTGCTGGTAAGTACTTTGGTTTTGCCGGAACCGGCTCCGGCCACGATGAGGACCGGACCTTCGACCGCTTCGACCGCGCTCCGCTGCTCAGGATTGAGCCCCTCCACTATTGCTCTCACATTGTTTTCCATACAGCCACGAAATTACATATTTTTTTGCTATCTTCGTGGCGCAAAAAAGAAATCAATTCTAACTATTTATACAATGTCCAAAACAATCGTTTTGAAAAAGGGTCTCGACCTCCCCATCACGGGCTGCGCCGAGAAACGCCTGAGCAAGACATTGCTGAGCGAAGTCACGGCAGTCCAGCCCGGCGACTTCAAGGGACTGCTTCCGAGGCTCCTCGTAAAGGAAGGAGACAAGGTTCTGGCCGGCTCCGCAGTGCTCTCAGACAAGAAAAACCCTGACATCCTCGTCACTTCCCCCGTGAGCGGCACCGTGAAAGAGATAGTCAGGGGCGAGAAGAGAAAACTTCTCGCTGTACTGATCCAAACCGATCCAGACCAGCAGTATGCAGACTTCGGCGCCAAGAGCGTCGCGGCTCTCTCTGCCGAGGATGTGAAGAGCGCCCTGCTCGCCAGTGGCCTCTGGCCCTGGCTCGTCCAGCGCCCCTACGGCATCCTCGCCGACCCCGCCGCGACCCCCAAAGCCATCTTCGTCTCGGCTTTCAACAGCACCCCCGGTGCGGCCGATGCCGACTTTGCCTTCGCAGGCGAAATCGCTGCCATCCAGACCGGTATCGACGCCCTCGCCAAGATAGCTGAGGTCCACGTCAGCTTCAATGCCAAGACCTATGATGCATCTCCCCTTGTGAAGCTCAATGCCACAAAGCACTTCTTCGAGGGAAAATGCCCCGCAGGCAACGTAGGCGTACAGATCAGCCACATCTCCCCCATCAAGAAAGATGAGACCGTCTGGACCATCTCGCTCCAGGGACTCGCAGCCATCGGCAAGCTTTTCCTCAAGGGCAGGTACGACGTACGCAGGCTCGTCGCAGTCAGCGGCCCCATGGCCATCCAGCCCGCCTATGTGAGCGCCCTCCCCGGCACCCCCATGACCGAGCTCAAGGCCTTCTACAGCACCAACGAAGACATCGTCCGCGTTGTCAGCGGCGACGTCCTCACCGGCAAGGCAGTCGGCACCGAGGGCTATCTCGGCTTCTTCGACAACACCGTCACCCTCATCAAGGAAGGCACCGAGAAGGAGCCGTTCGGATGGGCTATGCCTCTGAGGCTTAAGCAGTTCAGCACCGATCACACTTACTTCAGCTGGCTCATGCCCTGGAGGAAGTACGACATGGACACCAACCTCCACGGCGGTCCCCGCGCCTTCGTCATGAACGACGCCTACTACGCCAAGGTGCTCCCGATGGACATCTACCCTCTCTACCTGATCAAGGCCTGCCTCGCAGGAGACATCGAGAAGATGGAGCAGTTCGGCATCTACGAGGTGCTTCCCGAAGACCTCGCCGTGTGCGAATTCGTAGACCCGTCCAAGAATTACATCCAGGATATTATCGCAAAGGGTATCGACCTGATGCTCAAAGAAATGGCTTAAAAGTATGAACAAGATTTTCGAAAAAGGCGGCAAACTTTACTGGCTGCACTCAACGATCGACGCTTTTGAGACATTCCTCGCAGTGCCCGGCACCGTCGCCAAGAAGGGTGCCCACGTGCGCGACGCGGTCGACCTCAAGCGTATCATGATCATCGCCGTGATCTCCGCAGTGCCTGCAGCGATCTTCGGCATGTGGAACGTAGGCTTCCAGCACTCCCTCGCCACTGGCATCGACCTCAACGTATGGCAGGAGTTCTGGTACGGATTCTGGAAGGTTCTTCCCCTGTTCGTAGTATCCTACGTAGTCGGACTCTTCATCGAGTTCGCATCGTCGCAGATTCGCGGCGAAGAAGTCAACGAGGGCTACCTCGTGTCGGGTTTCTTCATCCCGCTCATCGTCCCCGTGGACGTTCCTCTCTGGATGCTCGCAGTCGCCGTCGCGTTTGCGGTCATCTTCGGCAAGGAAGTCTTCGGCGGCACCGGAATGAACATCTGGAACCCCGCCCTTCTGACCCGCGCATTCCTCTTCTTCTCCTACCCGAGCAAGATGTCCGGTTCCGAGACCTGGATCCACCTCGGCGGGGCTGAGACAGTGGACGGCTTCTCCGGAGCCACTCCTCTCGCCCTCACCGCAGAGAACGGTTTCGACGGTCTCGTCAATGCCACCGTACAGTACGGCACCGACTTCTGGACCATGTTCTGGGGCGGCATCCCCGGCTCCGTAGGTGAGACATCCGTAATCGCCATCCTCCTCGGCGCCGCCATCCTCCTCTGGACGGGCGTCGCAAGCTGGAAGATCATGGTCAGCGAAGTTGTCGGCCTGCTCTGCGTAGCAGGTTTCGCCAACCTCACAGGCCTTTCGGACATCCCCTGCTGGTATCAGCTCGTGATGGGCGGCTTCGCATTCGGCGCGGTCTTCATGGCCACCGACCCTGTCACCTCCGCCCAGACCGAAACCGGCAAATGGATCTACGGATTCTTCGTGGGCGCCATGTGCGCAGTCATCAGGCTCTTCAACCCCGGCTATGCCGAGGGCATGATGCTCGCCATCCTGCTGGGCAACACCTTCGCCCCGCTGATCGACTACTGCGTCACCTCCGCCCATACCCGCAAAAGGAATAAAATCGCTAAAGCATAAGGAGGCACGGTTATGAATACAAACAGCAACGTCTATACGGTCATCTACACGACCCTCATCTGCGTGCTCGTGGCAGCCGTCCTCGCGTTCGCATCGCAGAGCCTGAAGCCAAAACAGGAAGCCAACGAGAAGGCTGAGACCATCAGGCAGATTCTCACTGCAGCCCAGTTCGACTTCAACGCTTCTTCCAACGACGCCATCCTCGACTTCTACAAGGCGAACATCTCCGAGGCCATCCTCGTGGATGCCGACGGCGCAAAGGTGGGCTCTCTCAGCACCAAAGACGCCCAGGTCTACGGAGTGTCCGACCTCAAGGCCCAGAACTACAACATCAAGGGAGATGCCGACTACGCCCTCCCCGTCTATATTTTCAAGAACGGAACCACCGTCCTCGCCATCTACGGAGCAGGACTCTGGGGCCCCGTGTGGGGATACATCGCTCTCGATGGTAGCTGCACCCAGATTGCAGGCGCCTACTTCGACCACGAATCCGAGACTCCCGGTCTTGGAGGCAAGATCAAGGACGACCCTGAGTTCCGTGCGCAGTTCGCAGGCAAGACGGTCAACACTGCCGACGAAGTTCCCTTCCACATCGTGAAGGGAGGCGCTCCAGCCGGCCAGACCAACGCCATCGACGCCATCTCCGGCGCCACCATGACCAGCAAGGGTCTCGACGAAGCCATCAACATCTGGCTCAAGGCATATGCAAACTATGCCGCGGGCGCTAAAACTACGGAGGAATAAGCTATGGCACAGAAACTCAAAGAAACAATCCTCAACCCTATTCTGAAGGGTAATCCGATTACCGTCCTCATTCTCGGTATCTGCTCTTCGCTCGCCGTTACGGTAGAGCTCAAGGGCGCCTGCGTCATGGCCCTCTCCGTGATCATCGTCACCGGCGTGTCGAGTCTTATCTGCTCGCTGCTCCGCAAGACCATCCCCAACCGCGCACGAATCATCGTCCAGCTTGTGGTGGTCGCCATGATGGTAATTCTCGTGGACCAGGTGCTCAAGGCTTTCGCGTACGCGATTGACAAGCAGCTCTCGGTCTACATCGGCCTTATCATCACCAACTGTATCGTGATGGGACGCATCGAGGCTTTCGCCCTCGGCAACAAGCCCTGGCCCTCCTTCCTTGACGGCATCGCCAACGGCGTGGGCTACGGACTCATCCTCATCATCGTCGCATTCTTCCGCGAGCTGCTCGGAAGCGGAACCCTCTTCGGGATTCCGGTCCTCTCGGCTATCGGCTACACCAACAACGGTCTGATGATCCTTCCTCCCATGGCCCTCATCCTCATCGGATGCATCATCTGGGTCCACAGGAGCATCGACAAATCCCTCCAGGAAAAATAACACACACAACTAAGGAATTATGGAATATTTAAGCTTATTCGTAAAGTCAATTTTCGTTGACAATATGATCTTTGCATACTTCCTCGGTATGTGTTCGTACCTGGCAGTATCAAAGAACGTCAAGACCGCAAACGGCCTCGGCATCGCGGTCATATTCGTGCTTCTCATCACCCTCCCCGTCAACTACCTGCTCAACAAGTACGTGCTTCTGCCCGGCGCCCTGAGCTGGCTCGGAGAGAGTTTCGCAAACGTCGACCTCAGCTTCCTGAGCTTCATCCTCTTCATCGCCGTGATCGCAGCAATCACCCAGGTGGTGGAGATGATCGTGGAGAAGTTCCTCCCGAGCCTTTACAGCTCGCTTGGCATCTACCTCCCGCTCATCGCCGTCAACTGCGCCATCCTCGGCGGATCGCTCTTCATGCAGCAGAGGGATTTCGTGAACGTCGGTGAGGCTACCGTCTACGCTCTCGGCTCGGGCATCGGCTGGTATCTCGCCATCGTCGCCCTCGCCGCAATCCGCGAGAAGATGAGCTACAGCAACGTGCCTGCAGCCCTCAAGGGCACCGGCATCACCTTCATGACAGTAGGTCTGATGGGCATCGCCTTCATGGCCTTCATGGGAATTTCACTTTAGAACAGGAGGCAACAGTTATGAGCAATACACTTATTTCTTCAATGGTGCTTATGGTGGTTGTCATCCTCATTCTCGTGGCAATCCTCCTCATCATCAAGGCGGCCATCACCCCCAAGGGCAAGGTCCAGATCGACATCAACGACGGCAAGAAGGTCCTCGAGGTCGCTCCCGGCGGAGACGTCATGCACACTCTCGCCGACAACGGCATCTTCCTTCCTTCCGCCTGCGGCGGCAAGGCCAACTGCGGACAGTGCAAGATCCAGGTCACCGAAGGCGGCGGAGAGATCCTCCCCACCGAGGTCGGATTCTTCAACCGCAAGCAGATCTAGGAAGGCTGGAGGCTCGGATGCCAGGTCAAGGTCAAGGACAACCTCAAGGTCAAGATGGACGAAAGCGCCCTGAGCGTCAAGAAGC
>ODAI011257261.1_pt1 | contig 10949 bp, 8 predicted proteins | sample 1539321 | NCBI WGS metagenome assembly ODAI01 (sample SAMN02144231, study PRJEB22623) | gut metagenome | biome: sheep rumen | host: Ovis aries | place: New Zealand | reverse complement strand
TAATGTGCAAAAACTACAGGAATATTTGCTAAACAATAATTGTATTTAAAGTTGTATTTTGGTATAATACCAAATGGTGATTAGGTATGCAAGAGGTCAAGTTAGACAATCTTGAATTATTTTATGATTGTGTAGATGAATCTAATAACTTCTTATATGAAGTTTTTAGAAAGCCTTATTTCGAATTAATTGAAATGACAGTCAAAAATATATTAGCTGGTGATGTTGTAACAGAATTAGATGACCCAGCTGATTATAAAAAACTTAAGAAAATATATTCTAAAATAAAGAATGTTGATTTCTCTGTTGAGGACGTAAGAAAGGCAATGCAATCAATAATCTTAAGAGGATTTAAAGAAATGCGTATACCAAATGGTAATACAACACCAGATACAATTGGTATATTTATGGCATATTTAATTACTAAGATTATTAAAGACAAAAGCATTTCAATTTGTGATCCGCTTTGTGGTACCGGTAATTTATTATTCACTATATCTAATTATTTAGATAAGGAATGTAAATTATATGCCTGTGATAATGATTTATGGATGACTAAATTAACATCGATGATGTCTGATTTACTTAACGCAAAAACAGAAATCTTTTTACAGGATACACTAAATCTAAATGTATCAAATATGGATGTGGTTGTATTTGATATGCCACATTCTGAATTAAAAGATGGTAAATATTTCCCATATGAGGCAGTATTGCATTATAAAGAGATGCTACATGAAAATGGTTGTATGATTGGAATGGTTGAAAATGACTTTTTCAATTATGACAATAATCAGGAATTTAAAAAGAAGCTATTAGAGGATATGACTATAATAGGCTTAACTGAATTACCTGATGAGATGTTTAAGGCTGTTAAGCCTAAAATAATTATTACCCTTCAAAAGAAGAAATTTAAAGAGGGCACAAAATGTTTTATGGTCAAACTACCAAGCTTTACTAATGTTACTGAATTTAATGATTCATTAATGGATATTGAAGCGTGGTTTGAAAAGAATAAATAATAAAAAGGAGAAAATTAAAATGGCAAAAATTATGGCAGTAAATGCTGGTTCATCATCTATTAAATTCCAATTATTAGAGATGCCAGAGGAAAAAGTTATAGCATCAGGAGTTATGGAAAGAATTGGCCTTGCAGAAGGTATCTTTACATTAAAATATAATGGTAAGAAGGAAGAAACTAATCCAGTATTACCTACACATGCTGAGGGTGTTCAATTATTACTTGAAACATTATTAAATAAGGGTATTGTTAAATCATTAGATGAAATTTCAGGTGTTGGTCACCGTGTTGTTCAAGGTGGAGAATATTTTAAGGATTCAACATTAGTTGATGGTCCTGAAGGAACAGTAGTTAAGAAGATTGCTGAATTAGCTGATTTAGCACCACTTCATAACCCTGCTCACATTATTGGTATCAAAGCTTTCTATAAGGCTTTACCTAAAGTACCAGAAGTAGTTGTATTCGATACAGTATTCCATCAAACTATGCCTGAAGAAGCATATATGTATGCAACACCATATGAATGGTATGAAAAATATGGTATTAGAAAATATGGTGCACATGGTACATCTCATAAGTTCGTATCTCAAAGATGTGCAGAAATTATGGGCAAAAAATTAGAAGATACAAAGATTATCGTTTGTCACTTAGGTAACGGTGCTTCAATTTCAGCTGTTGAAGGTGGTAAATGTAAGGATACTTCAATGGGATTAACACCACTTGAGGGTATTCCTATGGGTACAAGATCTGGTAACTTAGACCCAACAGTTGTTTCATATATTTGTGAAAAAGAAAATAAGACAGCTGCAGAAGTTGTTAATATTTTAAATAAGAAGTCAGGATATTTAGGTATGTCTGGTCGTTCAAATGATGCTAGAGATGTAACTCAAGGTATGAATGATGGCGATCATAGATGTAAATTAACATTCGACGTACAAGCTAAGAGAATTGTTGATTACATTGCTTCATATTATGTATATATGGGCGGATGTGATGCAATTTGCTTCACAGCTGGTATGGGTGAAAACTTAAAGCATTTAAGATTAAATATCGCTAAGCGTTTAGGTGTTTTAGGTGTTAAGATTGATGAAAAATTAAATGATACTTTCTCTGATGAAAGAATCATTTCTACACCAGACTCAAAGATTAAGCTATACATTATTCCTACAAATGAGGAAGTAATGATTGCAAGAGACACTGTAAGAGTTGCAAAAATAAAGTAATAATAAAAAGGGAGGCTAAGCCTCCTTTTTGCTCTAAAGGAGATGTTTATATTGAAGGTTTTATTTGTTATTAATAATTTTTATGCAAAAGGAAATGGATTATCCGGATCTGCAAGAAGAACAGTTAAGCATCTACAAGAGCGTGGATTAGACGTTAAGGTTCTATCAGGAAAGAATCCTGATGTAAATGGTCTAAAGCCTGATTTTGAACTTGAGAATTTCAGTATTCCTATTTTTAATAATTTAGTAGAACGCCAAGGTTACGTTTTTGCTAAAAATGATTATAAAATAATTGAGGATGCAGTTAAATGGGCAGATGTTATTCATCTTGAAGAACCATTTATATTACAAAATAAGGTATGTAAGGTTGCTAAAAAATATAAGAAAACTCTAGTAGGAACATATCATTTACACCCAGAAAATCTTTTCGCATCAGTAAATTTGGAAAGAGACTTTAATTTAAATACGTCAACATTGATATTATGGAGAAATACTGTATTTAATAAATGTAAAATTCTTCAGTGTCCAACTGAAAATGTTAAAGAAAGATTATTACGTCATCATTTTAAACCAGAGCTTAGAGTTATATCTAACGGAATTAAACAAAGTGATTTTACAACAACAGAAGTTGAACCAATGAGAGTAAGTGATGCAAAATATCAGGTAATAACTATTGGTAGACACTCAGTAGAAAAGGATCCTATAACCTTATTGAAATCAATGAAATATTCTAAATTTAGAAATGATATACAATTAGTATTTGCCGGCAGAGGACCTAAGACAAAATCATTAGCTAAATATGCCGATAAATTATATAAAAAGGGCATTATTAAATATAAGCCTCTATTCTGTTTTTATAGTATATCTGAATTACAAAGCCTTGCTAAAGGCTCTGATTTATATATTCATTTAGCCTTTATTGAGGTTGAAGGATTATCATGTATGGAGGCAATTCAAACTGGATTAGTTCCATTAATTGCTGAATACAAATATAGTGCAACTAGTCAGTTTGCACTAAACGAAAAATCAAAATTTAAAGCAAGAAACCCTAAGGATTTAGCAGAAAAGATTGATTATTGGTTAGAAGATGACGAAAGAAGAAAAGCAGAAGCAAAGAAATATCTTTCAATGAAAAATGATTATGATATTGATGATTCAATAGATAAAATAATTGAAATGTATAATGATGCATTAAAAATGTAAAATATTAGGGGCTTTTGCCCCTTTTATTTTCTATAGAAATATGTGGTTTTACAGTTTTAGTGAAATGTGGTATAATAAAATTTAGAATTTTTGTTTTAAGAGAGTATGAAGTTATGAAGAAAAAGTTAATTATTATCATTTCTATAATTTCAATAATTGTTACTGGACTAGCTGTAGCTGGTATTTATTTTGCTGTCGAATTAAACAAAAAACCTATTCAAATGTCAGGCGATTCTGACATTGTTGAAAACGAGATAATAATAGATGAAAATACTAAAGAGCCATCTGAATATGGTGTTAATGATGTAATTTCTATGACTTTATGGAGAATGAAGCATGCTAATTTCAAGTCATTAACAACTGGTGTATCTGATGCAGGTATAACTAAACAACAAATATCTAATGAGCGTATTGTTATAGATGATAATGCACTAATAACTTGTATTACATATGGAATAGTTAAAAATGCCACTCAAAGATATTTTGATGATTCAAAGGTATTAATAAGAAAAACATCTAAAATTTCTAATATGGTTCCTGCATTTCCAACTACTGAGCCTGAATGTATTTCAAATGATGAATACATGATTAGATATGGTTGGATGCCGTTTCAGGCAACAGGATATATTATTTCTGAAGAAACATTTTTAGAAGAACCAACAATCGAAAAGATTGATAATAATTATAAAATCACAATGAAGCTTAATCCAGATAAGGATAAAGCCCCATTCTATTACAAGCGTGAGGTTGCAACAAATGCGAGCTCTTCAGCTGAACCAATATTTAAACAAATAAATATAGAGTGGGTTATTGATTCTAAATATTATATTTTAACAAATACTATTCAAGAAGAATATAGTGTAAAGGCTTATGGATTTAATGCAACATCAAAAACAAATTGTGTTGAAGAATTTAAATATGATGATATATCATTCCCACAGGATGCTATAGATTATTTTTCAAATTATTCAACAATAAAACCTAAAGAAGAAATTGAAACAAAAAAACAGGACTCTAGTCCCTTAACCACAATAACAAATACATTTTTAGGTAAAACCCATAATTTATTATTAGATGCTAAAATAAACGATATATCATATACTGGAAAGCTAAAATTAGAGCTTGAAAGTATTGAAGATATAAAATTACAGGCATTAATTAATGATGGATTATATATTGAATATGATAAATATTTATATTTTGATTATTATGGCTTAAAGTTTAAATTTGATGTTTCAACATTTAATGTAGATGTTGATAGATTTGTAAAGATTGATGATTTATTAGATTCGATAATAAATTCAACAATGGAGAATAAGGATAATAAAATATATTTATCAGCTTATATTGAATTTAGTTCCGACTCATATCTAACATTAAATTTTGAAATAACTGAAGATTATAATCTAATTTCATGTAATATTGATTTAAATATATTAGGATTAAATATTAAATTGAACGCGACTGAAACATCAAATTTAACTTTTAATGAATATAATCATGATGAATTTGTTGAAATATCTGCAAGTATATTTAATAAATTTATTACCCTATATGAAAATAAATATATAAATATTGATTTGATTATCAACGTATTAAATACAAAAATAAATGCCAATGTATATTTAGATTTAGAAGAGTTTATTATTACTGCAAAGCTATATATCAATGATCAAATAATTGATTTAACATTTAAAGATATGACAATCTATTTATCATACAATAATATAAATGTATATAAATCATTAAAGGATTTAAAATTAGATATAACATCTATAGTTGATTTAATATTAAATGGAGAATTGGTACAATATCTAGATTCATTTAATATTGTAGATGACCATATATTAATTGATATAAAGCTTGATACGTTAGAATCATTCTTAAAAACTGATTTAAGCTTTGATATTTTTAAATTTGATTTTAAATATTCAATATTATCAGATATATTTAATATTGAATTGATGCTAAATAAGGTTGATAAAAAAGAAATACTATTAGATAAAACCTATTATGATATTTCATATCTAATTGATTGCTTAAGCGAATTTAAAGATTTATATAAGAAATCATATAGAATCAATTATGAAATGAATTTCTATGTTGCTGATAAGGATTTAATTGCTAAAGGCTATCTAGATTTAATATTAAATAATGGTAATTATGATATTTATTCTAAGCTTACTATAGCTGGTATACCTATGGAATTCACAATTAAAAATAAGATGGTATATATCTCAATTTCAAATTTGAATTTCAGTTTAGGTATTGATGAAATAAAGGACTTCACCAGTGAAATCATAGCTATGCTAGAAGAATACGATATTGATATTAATATTGATTTAGCTCCAGTATTAAATAATATTTATATTAATGAAGATAATTCAATTAATATTGATTTTGGCGATATCATTAAATCAATAGGATTAATGACAATATTAATCAATAATGAGGATGGATTGAATGTGAAAATAAATTCAAGCCTATTCAATGTTAATGTTGATGTTACAAATATTGATGATTATGAATTAATTATTTCAGATAATAATTATTTAACAAAAGAAGATGTAATAGAATTTGTTGATAATATATTAAAATCATAAGAAATTATAAAAAATAATGATTTAGAACTAATATTTAATTTAGAAGTATATGAATCCACAATTAAAACCTTAGATGCAAGTGGAAAGATTAATCTTCATTATTATGATAATTATTCATTTGATATAAAGGCTTCAGCAACAATTAATGAATATTCTAATTTGAAATTAAAAACTATTCATTATGCTGATGTATTATATTTATCTAATCAAACTAATGATTTAATTGATGATTATATTTATGCAGATTATTATAATAATCTTGATACAAATCATCTAAAAGTAAAAACACCATTTGAAAATGTTAAAAAGATGATTGGTGACATTGGAAATATTATTTCAATTAATATATTAGGAGAACTAGAAAGCATTGATTTATCTAGTAAGATTGATTTTGAATCATTGATTCAATCATTTGGTCTTTCTAATCAAATGTTTAATATTAAGCTTAAAAATATAGTTAGCGATAATTCAATTGATATCAATTATAAATATGATGATAAGATTAACTTATCAGCAGCTAATATCTATTCAAAATATTTAGATAAATATAATTTTACAAGAGTAGATATACCAAATATTGAAATATATAATAATCCAATTGAATTTAAGGTAAATGATAATGGCTATTATGATTTAAAGGATTTAAATATATTAACTGATGCAGTAAAAAATACACGATATTTACCTACTATCAAATATGAGGGAGAGCTAAACCTAAAGCTATTTGATCTTATTACAGCCTTAAGTGTACCTGTAAGTGTTGAAATGGATCTAGACAACCTAAAAGGTCATGTCAGATTAGATTTTAGTGATGTTTCACTTATTGAATCAGCCCTTTTAACACCTGGTGTTTTAGATATTTATTTTGATACAGATTATATTTATATTTATAGACAAAATATAACTAAAAAGTTCTTGTTATCAGATTATGGTAATAAAGATTATTATGAATGTAAGATTACATTGAATACATTATTAGAAAATATAAATTATTATTTATTTGAAATTGGATTTCAATTTGGTGATTTATTAATGAATAAAGTAAATGATGGTCAATCAGGCTCTGATGATTCAGTCATTAATTACACTAAGGTATTAAATGATTATTCATATAATGATTTGTCATTCTATTTCAATTTAGCAATAGGAGAATTAGCTAATGATAGCACATATGGTGATTTGAAATTCAATATCAATATTTCAAATTACGATAATTTAGTTATTTCTTCATTATCTAATCTACAATTTGATTTATTTGGTGGACTAATTAATGTAAAATTAGATGAAATTAAATTATCAAATGTAGCTCAAGATAAAATATATGATATTGATTTAACTCCAATAACAAGCTTTATTGAAAATTATGATAAGGATATAGATTTAATTTATAAAAATAATACATTAGAAAAAACTCAAGAACATAAAATAACATATGTATTAGGACTAGATAACAATAATGTAATTCAAAATGGAATATATAAAGATAAGCTAGAATTCCCTATTTTAGATTATCATCTAGTTGATGATAAAAAATATATATTCATGGGCTGGTATTATGATAGTGCCTTTACTAATGAGTTAGATATAGATGAAATAGGTCATGATTCAATTAATATATATGCTAAGTGGGTAGAAGATACATCGAATTGATGTATCTTTTATTTTTTAAATAATGTATAATGTAATTAAAAGATGGTGATTCAAATGAAATATATTTTAGCATTAGATCAAGGCACAACCTCATCTAGAGCAATTGTTTTTAACCATAAAGGAGAAATTATGGGAATGGCTCAAGAGGAGTTTCCTCAAATTTATCCTAAGCCAGGCTGGGTTGAGCATGATCCAAAAGAAATTTTTTCTACCCAAATTGCTTCAGTAGCATCAGCTGTAGTTAGAGCTGGTATAACAATGGAGGATATTGAAACAATTGGTATAACAAATCAAAGAGAGACAACTATATTATGGGATAAGAAAACAGGTAAGCCAGTTTATAATGCGATTGTATGGCAATGTAGAAGAACTGATGAATATTGTAAGGAATTATCACAAAATAAAGAAATCGATGATTTGATTTATAATAAAACTGGATTAAGAGTAGATGCCTATTTTTCAGCAACTAAAATCAAATGGATATTAGAAAATGTACCAAAGGCTAAAGAATTATTAGAAAAAGATCAATTATGCTTTGGCACAGTTGATACATATTTAATATGGAAAATGACTGATGGCGAGGTTTTCGCAACAGACTATACTAATGCATCTAGAACCTTATTATTTAATATACACGAATTAAAATGGGATGATGAATTATTAGATTTATTTGGTATTCCAAAATCAATATTACCAAATGTATATCCCTCAAGCCATTTATATGGATATACATCTAAAAAAATAATTGGTCAAAGTATTCCAATTACAGGTGTAGTTGGAGATCAGCAGGGTGCCTTATTTGGACAGCTTTGTGTCAATAAGGGTGATATAAAAAATACTTTAGGTACAGGTTGTTTTATGCTGATGAATACTGGAAAAGAAATTATAAGAAGTAATCATGGTTTAATTACAACCCTTGGTGCAACACTAGAAGGAGAAAAACCTGATTATGTATTAGAGGGTTCAGTATTTATTGGTGGTGCAGCAATAAAATGGCTAAAGGATGAATTAAGATTAATAACAAATTATAGTGATACAGAAAAATATAGTAAAAAGATAAACGATACTGATGGCGTTTATGTTGTACCTGCCTTTACTGGTCTTGGAGCTCCATATTGGGATGGAGAAGCAAGAGGCATTATTGTAGGAATAACAAGAGGTACATCTAAGGAGCATCTTGTTAGAGCTACAATGGAAGGAATTGCATATCAAGTATATGATGTCTTAAAGGCTATGGAAAATGATTTAGGTATAGATATCGATACATTATGTGTTGATGGTGGTGTATCTAAAAATGATTTTTTAATGCAATTCCAGGCAGATATTTTGCATGCATCAGTTAAAAGACCAAAGGTAGTCGAGGTAACAGCCTTAGGTGCTGCCTATTTAGCTGGTTTAAATGTTGGATATTGGAAAAATTTAGATGATATTAGAAAAAATAAAGAAATAGATGTAATATTTGAACCACAAATGTCTAAAGAGGATAGAACAAGAAAAATACATGGATGGCATAACGCAATTAAATTATGCAGAATTCATCAAAAATAATATGAAATATAAAGGTGCTTGGCACCTTTTTATATATTTTATTTTATGATATAATCATAATAGTTTAGGGGTTGATTCTATGGACTTTAAAAAAATGATGTCATTTGTAAAAGATAAATTAGAAAAGAATGATGCGATAGTCGATAAAAGATTTACATTTAGAAATAGATATGATCACTCAATTAGAGTTTTTAAATGGGTGAAAAGATTAAGTGTTGATTTTGATAATTTTGATTATGATGTTGCACTTACAGCAGCAATATTTCATGATGTAGGATATGCATATGGTCAATCGATGCATCCTGAGAATTCTTCAAAAATCTTTTTAGAATATGCAAATAATGAAGGATTTAATCAAAATTTTATTGATAAAGTAAATTATATAATTTTAAATCACTCAAATAAAGGAATGTTAAAGGATACAAAAAATGCTGAATTAATAATTTTATTAGAGGCAGACCTTTTAGATGAGGAAGGCTCAATGGGAATCGTTTGGGACCTATTAGCTGCAGGAAAAGATGCAGATAGCTACGTTTCAGCAATTAAGCAAATTAAGAGTCATTCAATTCACATCCTTTCACAGGATTTCATGGTTACTCCAACAGCAATAAAGATATGGGATGAAAAGAAAAATTTAGTTAAGGATTTCGTTAGTCAATTATATGAAGATTTATTTTTAGAGGAGGAAATATAATATGATATCTAATAAAACTTTTGATGATGTAATTAATGAGAGATTTTCTTGTAGAAGCTTTACAGCTGAAAGAATTTCTACAGATGAATTAAATTATATTTTAAATGCAGGTAGATTAGCTCCAACTGCTAAAAATAAACAACCAGAACAAATAGTTGTAGTTGAAAATGAGGGACTATTAGAAAAACTAAAGGAAGCAACACCATGTACATTTGATGCAAAAACAGTATTAGTAATTTGTTATGATACACAAAAATGCTGGATAAGATCAGTTGATGCAAAACCACATGGCGATATTGATGATACAATTATCGCAACACATATGATGCTTGCCGCAACAGCTATTGGTGTTGGTTCAACATTTGTATGTGCCTTTGATAAGGATAAATTAAAACAGGTTCTAGATTTACCTAATGAATTAGAGCCTACATGTATTTTACCTCTAGGCTATCCAAAAGAGGTAAAGCCACATAATACAAGATTAGATTTAGAAGATATAGTTATTTATAAGTAATAGAAGGAATATATAATATGGAAATTAATGTAATTGGAGCCGGATTAGCTGGATGTGAGGCTGTTTGGTATTTGTCTAAAAAAGGATATAAAATAAATTTATATGAAATGAGACCTAAAACTATGACACCTGCACATAAGACAGATAAATTTGCAGAGCTAGTTTGTTCAAATTCATTAAGAAGCGATTCGTTAGAAAATGCTTGTGGAATCTTAAAAAAAGAAATGGAAATGCTAGATTCTTTAATAATTAAGGCTGCAAGATTACACCATGTTGAGGCTGGTGGGGCACTTGCTGTAGATAGAGAAGGCTATAGTGAATATGTTACTAACACAATAAAGTCATTGTCTAATGTTAATATTATCTATGACGAGGTCACAAAGATTGACACCTCAAAGCCTACAATTATCGCTACAGGACCATTAACATCAGGAAGCCTTTGTGATGAAATAAAAAATTTATTTGGCTGTAATGATTTCTATTTTTTTGATGC
>ODAI012478137.1_pt1 | contig 10950 bp, 7 predicted proteins | sample 1539321 | NCBI WGS metagenome assembly ODAI01 (sample SAMN02144231, study PRJEB22623) | gut metagenome | biome: sheep rumen | host: Ovis aries | place: New Zealand | reverse complement strand
TGTGAACATGTATAATGATGAATTGAATCTTGAAATCAAGACAGTTGACATCAACCTCGGACAGATTGAGAAGGGTGGTTATCCCCACTTCATGCTGAAGGAGATATTTGAGCAACCCGAATGTTTGACCACCTGCATGCGAGGCCGTATCAATACCGAAGCCAATCATGTGACTTTGAGTGCTGTCATCGATTATAAAAAGCAGTTGCTTGGTGCCAAGCGCATCATTATCGTGGCTTGTGGCACTTCTTGGCATGCTGGGTTGATTGGCAAGCAAATGATTGAAAACCTTTGCCGCATTCCTGTTGAGGTGGAATATGCTTCCGAGTTCCGCTATCGCAATCCTGTTGTTGGAGAAGGCGATGTGGTGGTTGCCATTTCACAAAGCGGTGAGACGGCTGACACGTTAGCTGCTGTTGAATTGGCTAAGAAACAAGGGGCATTCATCTATGGTATTTGTAATGCTATCGGTTCCAGCATCCCACGCGCCACAAACACGGGTAGTTATATCCATGTGGGGCCAGAAATTGGAGTTGCTTCAACGAAAGCATTTACGGGACAGGTCACCGTGTTGACGATGCTTGCCTTGGCATTGGCTGAAGAACGTGGAACCATAGCGCAGAAAGACTATCTTGAAATAGTGAAAGGCTTGAACGAGATACCCGACAAGATGCGTGAAGTGTTGAAACTCAATAGTCGCATAGCCGATTTGAGCCGCACGTTCACTTATGCCCGCAACTTCCTTTATTTGGGTCGTGGATTTAGTTATCCTGTGGCATTGGAGGGCGCATTGAAGTTGAAGGAAATCAGCTACATCCATGCTGAAGGCTATCCAGCCGCTGAAATGAAGCACGGTCCGATAGCATTGATAGATTCGGATATGCCTGTAGTGGCCATTGCCACGCATAACGCTATGTATGAAAAGGTGGTGAGCAACATTCAGGAAATCAAGGCTCGAAAGGGTAGGGTTATCGCACTTGTTACTCGAGGCGATGAGACAATAAGCAAGATTGCGGATGAAGTGATTGAATTGCCTGAGGTTCTTGAATGCTTGGAACCGTTGATTGCTACGATTCCATTACAGATGCTAGCTTATCACATTGCGGTTTGCAAAGGCAAGAATGTTGACCAGCCAAGGAATCTTGCCAAGTCGGTTACCGTGGAATAAATACAAAGGCGAGTCGTCAAGAAAAAACGATTCGCCTTTATTGTTATCTCCGCTCGGCTCATTGATGTCCTTTAAGCGTGTCATTTGTGGCTTTTAAGCTTGTCATTTGTGGTCTTTGAGGGGCTCATTAGTGGCTTTTGAGAGGCTCATTGATGGTCTTTGATTCTCAAGACTCTTTTTTCTTGGATTGTTCCAACTCCTGTTTCAAGAAACGGGGTGTGTAGCCTTTCGTGCTTTGAGCCACTTCCTCGGGTGTTCCCACTGAGAGAACAGTTCCACCATTACGCCCGCCTTCAGGTCCCATATCAATGATGTAGTCAGCCAATTTGATGACATCTAGGTTGTGCTCAATGATGATGATGGTGTTTCCTTTTTCTACAAGCCGGTTGAGCACTTGCATGAGGATGCGGATGTCTTCGAAGTGGAGTCCTGTAGTGGGCTCATCAAGGATGTAAAGCGTCTTTCCCGTGTCGCGTTTGGCCAGTTCTGTTGCCAACTTGACGCGTTGGCTTTCACCTCCAGAAAGGGTAGTGGAGGGTTGTCCAACTTTGATGTAGCCCAATCCAACATCTTGAATGGTCTTGATTTTTTGAAGAATAGTTGGAACATTCTCAAAGAATTCAACGGCTTGGTTGATGGTCATGTCGAGTATGTCGGCAATGGACTTGCCTTTGTAGCGAACTTCCAAAGTCTCGCGATTGTAACGTTTCCCATGGCAAACCTCGCAAGGAACGTAGACATCAGGCAGGAAGTTCATTTCTATGGTCTTGTAGCCGTTTCCTCCGCAAGCCTCGCATCGGCCGCCTTTCACGTTGAATGAGAATCTGCCAGGCTTGTAACCGCGAATCTTAGCTTCAGGAAGGTTGACAAAAAGCGAGCGGATGTCGGCAAAGACGCCCGTGTATGTGGCTGGATTGGAGCGTGGAGTGCGACCAATAGGACTTTGGTCAACATTCACCACCTTGTCGATAAATCCAATTCCTTCTATGCTGTCATAGGGCATTGGGCGTTTCAACGAGCGATAGAAATGCTTCGACAGTATAGGTTGCAGAGTCTCGTTGATGAGTGTTGATTTTCCTGAACCGCTGACACCTGTCACCACGATGAGTTTCCCAAGCGGAAATTCCACATCGATGTTTTTGAGGTTGTTGCCCCTTGCACCGTGAATCAAGATGCTCTTTCCATTGCCTTTACGACGTGTGGCGGGAATCTCTATCTGCTTCAGCCCCATAAGATATTGTGCCGTTATATGACGGTCATCATTCTTTTCCGTATTTTCCAAAGACTTGCACATCTCTTGCGGTGTGCCTTGGAATACCACTTCTCCGCCCTTGCGCCCAGCCTTGGGACCAATGTCAACAATATAGTCAGCAGAAAGCATCATGTCTTTGTCGTGTTCCACCACGATGACCGTGTTGCCAATGTCTCTTAATTGCTTAAGCGAAGCAATAAGCCGCTCATTATCGCGTTGATGAAGGCCAATGCTGGGCTCGTCAAGAATATAAAGCACGTTGACAAGTTGAGAACCTATCTGCGTGGCTAGTCGAATGCGTTGGCTCTCACCGCCCGAAAGACTGGCTGACTGGCGGTTAAGCGAGAGATAGTCAAGACCCACTTCAAGCAGAAAATCAACGCGCGAACGGAGTTCTTTTACAATCTCAGCCGCAATCTTCTGTTGAATGGGCTCCATGTGTTCTTCAACATGGGTAAGCCATTCACGCAAGTCGGCAATATCAAGGTTAGCCACCTCGCTGATGTTCTTGTCCCAGATGCGATACGAGAGCGATTCACGTTTCAGCCGTCCTCCCTTGCATTCAGGACATTCGCAAAGCGCCAAGAATTGGTCAGCCCATTTTTGTCCGGCCGCAGATTCGTCATTGTCCATCACGTTCCGCAGGTACTTGATAATGCCATCGAAGGGAACGAAATAATCGGACGACGTATGAACGAGCTCCTTTTCAATTCGCACATTTTCAAGCGAACCATAGAGAATCTCGTCCATAGCTTCTTGGGGAATGTCGCAAACAGGAGTGTGAAGGTCACAAGACTTTTCTTTCAGCCCAGCCTCGGTTGGCTCATAACGTTGAAGAATGGCACCAATTTGCCAGAAAATCATCTGGTTCTTGTATTTTCCAAGTGGCACGATGGCCCCATCGTAAATGCTCAGTTTCGGATTTGGGATAACCTTCTTGAGGTCAATTTCGTTCACATAGCCAAGTCCTTTGCATTTCGGACAAGCACCCTCGGGAGAGTTGAACGAGAAGATGTTGGGAGCAGGTTCGCCATACGACATACCTGTAACAGGGTCCATCAGCCGTTTCGAAAAGTTGCGAACAGCTCCAGTTTCCTTGTCCATGATCATCAAGGCTCCATCTCCTTGTTTCATGGCCACTTGAACGCTTTTCCTCAATCGTTCGTCGTCTTTTTCCTGCACCTTGAGTTTGTCAATCACCACTTCAATGTTGTGGTTCTTGTAGCGGTCGACTTTCATGCCGCGTGTGATTTCCAACACGTCACCATCCACGCGAATATACAGGTATCCTTTACGCCGCATTGATTCGAAAAGTTCGCGGTAATGGCCTTTGCGTTGGCGTACAAGCGGTGCAAGGATGAAGATGGGCTTGCCGGCATATTTTTCGAATATCATTTGCAGCACCTGTTCTTCAGTGTATTTCACCATCCGTTCGCCCGACATATAGCTGTAGGCCGTTCCTGCACGCGCATATAGCAGGCGCAGGTAATCGTATATTTCAGTTGTGGTGCCAACTGTGGAGCGAGGATTCTTGTTGGTGGTTTTCTGTTCGATGCTGATGACAGGGCTGAGGCCAGTTATCTTGTCCACATCAGGCCGTTCCATGTTACCCAGGAAGTTGCGGGCATAAGCCGAGAAAGTCTCAATATACCGGCGCTGGCCTTCTGCGAATATGGTGTCGAAAGCCAACGATGATTTTCCCGAACCCGATAGGCCCGTGATGACCGTCAAAGTGTTGCGGGGAATCTCAACATCCACATTCTTCAGGTTGTGGACACGAGCGCCCCAAATATTTATTTTTTCGTCTTCTCGTTGCATGATTCGTGTGCCAAGCGTAGGGTGTTGTTGTGTGGTGAATTAAGGTTCGGCTGTGGAACTTCTGTTCTCGTTGTATCCACGAAGCAGGTTGACATCGGTTCGGATGGTGAACTTGCGCCCATCGGCTCCTACGGCTTTCACCAAGCAGTAGTAGACACCATCTTTTACAGGATTGCCCTTATAGGTGCCGTCCCATCCGGCTTTGTAATTATAGCAGTCGGTCCAAGAATAGAGTTTCTGCCCCCAACGGTTGAAGATATAGCCTTCGAATGATATGATGCTTTGCGGCCCAGTGCCTTGGTTGGCGCCCTTTGCTTGATAATAGTCGTTGATGTCATCGCCGTTGGGTGAAAATGCATTAGGCATTTCGAGCTTGCTTTCTGAGATGGAAACGATGAAAGGTCCCACCTCGTCCCAATAGGTTTTGGTAAATGCTATGGTATCGTTGCCGAGCGTGAAAGTCGCATAGCAGACAATCTTGTGTGTGCCAGCCTTGGTGAACGTGTATTCGGTGTCTTGTTCGTAGCGAATCAAGTAGGGAGTGTCGCCATCCTCCTCAGTAAAGAACCGCCATTCGTAATATGGCGTGTAGGCACCGATGTTTGAAGGGTTGGCTGAGAATCGGCCGACTACGGGAGCAGAGCCGGAATAGGCGGTGCTTTCCTCCTCTTCCCCTTTGTTATTGGTGTAGACAGCCTTGGGGCTGATGGTGGGCGCTTCGTCCTGTGCATACAAATGTATGGACGAGAACAATATGGCCACAAGCGTAAATATTTGTTTAAATTCCATTTTGATGTCAAATAATTATGCAAAGATAGCAAAAAGTTTGATGTTTGGTGTTGGGTGTTGGGAGTTTTTTTGTATTTTTGTACTCGTAAATTGAAAAAATAAGATTATGAGACATTTTTTAAGATATGCGACCGCTTTTGTGGCATTTGCATTTGCGGTTTCTGCTTTTGGACAAACAACGAAATGGCGCGACATCTACAAAGCCAAGAAGAAGGACACCATCTTCGGCATTGCCCGCAAATATGAAATCTCGTTGGATGAGCTGAAGGCGGCGAATCCAGAGATGAAACAGCCTGACTATCAGTTGAAGAAAGGCGATTTCGTCTTCATTCCTTATGATGCCAACCATCCTCAAGACGGCAAGAAGAGCAGCAAGAAGAAGGCTGCCGTTTCAACGCCAACTGAAGAAACCAAAGAGGCAAAGCCCACTGTTGCTAAGAGTGACGTGCGCGGAAGAGCCATCAACGTGGGCGTGATGCTTCCTTTGCATGATGTGGATGGCGACGGGCGTCGTATGGTGGAGTATTATCGTGGAATCCTTTTGGCTTGCGACGGTTTGAAGAAAGCAGGCATCTCTACTAATATCCGTGCATGGAATGTGAATATCGATGCCGACATCCGCCAGACACTTCTTCAAGAGGGCGCCAGCGATTGCGATATCATTTTCGGTCCGCTCTACACGAAGCAGGTAAAGCCTCTGGGCGACTTCTGCCGCACTTACGACATCAAGATGGTTATCCCGTTCTCCATCATGGGTTATGAGGTGACTACCAATCCGCAAATCTTCCAAGTCTATCAGTCGGTTGAGAATCTGAATGATAAAGCCATGAAGGCATTCCTTGAGCGTTTTGGCAAATACCATCCCATCTTCGTGGATTGCAACGACACCACCAGCCGTAAGGGCATCTTCACCCTTGGCCTTCGCAAGCAGCTGGACGCAAAAGGCGTGCAATATAGCATCACCAACTTGAAGTCGCCCGAAGATGCCTTTGCAAGGGCTTTCAGCCGCACTCAGCCCAATGTGGTGATTCTGAACACCGCCCGCTCTCCGGAACTCAATACAGCGTTGGCACGTCTGAACAAGGTGGTGGCAGCCACTCCAGGCGTTTCCATCTCCATGTTTGGTTATACGGAATGGCTGATGTACACCAAGGTATATCAGGACTATTTCCATAAATACGACGCATATATTCCCACCACATATTATTATAACCCCTTGTCGGTGTCAACTCAGAGGCTGGAACAGAACTATCGCAAGTGGTTCAACCGGGATATGCAATACGCTTTGCCACGTTTTGCCATCACGGGTTACGATCATGCCCAGTTCTTCCTGCGTGGCTTGCACCAGTATGGGCGTGATTTCAAGGGAACAAAAGCCCAGCGTGTGTCGCGTCCCATGCAGACGCCGCTCTATTTCACGCAGACCAACGAGCAGGGAGGAATGCAGAACTCGTGTTTCATGCTTGTGCACTACACTCCGAAGCACACCATTGAGTCTTTGAACTATTAAGCGATGTGTATGAAGCGGATTCTGCCCCTTTGCATGTTCTTGTGTCTTTCTGTTTCCGCCTTCGCCCAGGTGGGTGAGCATCGTAGCGATTTTTCCGTGGGTGTGAATGGCGGATATGCGTTGAGCAATGTGGGTTTTGTGCCCAAGGTGCCTCAAGACTTGCATGGTGGCCTCACGGGCGGATTGTCATTCCGTTATGTGTGCGAAAAATATTTCAACACCATCTGCTCTGTCTATGGAGAGGTAAATTATGCGCAATTGGGATGGAAGGAGAGCATTCTTGATTCACATGACCAACCCGTTGTGAACGATGTGACGGGCGAGGTTGAACGCTACAGCCGCACCATCAACTACATTCAGGTGCCTGTTTTCGCCCATCTGGCTTGGGGAAAGGAGAGGAAAGGCTTCCAGTTCTTTGTCCAGGCAGGACCTCAGTTTGGTTTCTACCTCGACGAGTCAACCTCCACGAACTTCGACCTCGACCAGCGTAGTCGAAACCGTGTGAGCTCAGTCATCGCCCAAGATACGATGGCCGTAGAGCACAAGTTCGAATATGGCATTGCCGTTGGCGCAGGTATGGAATGCAGCATTCCGAAAGTGGGCCATTTCCTCTTGGAAGGCCGCTACTATTATGGTTTGGGCAACATCTATGGCGACACAAAACGCGACTATTTTGCAAAATCCAATCTGGGTGCCATCATCATTAAGATGTCATACCTCTTTGATATTGCCAAGACCTCCAAGAATAAATAAAACCTAATAAAAATACTAAAAACTTTTACTATCATGTTCGAAGGACAACCTAAAGGACTTTTCGCGTTGGCTTTGGCCAACACAGGCGAACGATTCGGATACTACACGATGCTCGCCGTCTTTGCTTTGTTTTTGAGAGCCAACTATGGACTGTCGCCCGCATTGGCAGGCACCATCTATAGCGCGTTCCTCATGTTGGTCTATTTCTTCCCCCTCATCGGAGGAATTATGGCCGACAAGTTTGGTTTTGGAAAGATGGTGACCACGGGTATCATCATCATGTTTGTGGGCTACCTGCTGCTTTCCGTTCCCTTGGGAGGCGACAAGACGGCTCTGGTGGTCATGTTGGCAGCCTTGTTGCTCATCGGCTTCGGAACAGGCTTGTTCAAAGGCAACCTGCAGGTGATGGTGGGCGACCTCTACAACGACCCGCAATATTCAGACAAACGCGATGCTGGCTTCTCCATTTTCTATATGGCCATCAACATCGGTGCCCTGTTCGCACCTACCGCAGCCATCAAAATCAAGGAGTATGCCGAGACGGCTTTGGGCTATTCATCGAACGATGCCTACCATTTCTCGTTTGCCGTTGCTTGCGCCTCGCTGATTCTTTCAATTGCCATCTATTACATTTTCCGCTCTACTTTCCGCCACACGGAGGGAGGAGCCCGAAAGGCAGCCGCCGCTGATGCAGCACCCGTTGAAGAGTTGACCAAGGAAGAAACCAAGCAGCGCATCGTTGCCTTGTGCCTGGTGTTTGCCGTGGTCATTTTCTTCTGGATGGCATTCCATCAGAACGGACTCTCGCTGACCTACTTCGCAGATGAGTTCACAGCCCGTTCGGCCGATGGCTTGCAAGCCATGTGTTTCAACGTGTGGAACCTAGTGGCTGTCATCTTCATTGTCTATGCTTTGTTCTCGCTCTTCCAGTCGAAGACCGCAAAGGCTAAGGGCATTTCGGCAGCCGTTATTGTTCTTGCATTGCTTTTCCTTTGCCTGCAATACGATGGCGAGGGCAACGTGTCTATTTCAGCCCCCATCTTCCAGCAGTTCAATCCGTTCTATGTGGTGGCATTAACGCCTGTCTCCATGGCCATCTTCGGCGCATTGGCCGCCAAGGGCAAAGAGCCTTCAGCCCCTCGCAAGATTGCTTATGGTATGATTGTGGCAGCCATTGCCTATGCGTTGATGGCATTCTCTTCATTCGGCCTTCCCATGCCTCAGACTGAGATGGGTGCCGATGGCAATCCTGTAGCCGTGCATGTGGCAGATGTGACGCCCAACCTGCTGATTATGGTCTACCTCGTGCTGACCTTCGGCGAACTTCTGTTGTCGCCTATGGGCATCTCCTTCGTGTCTAAGGTAGCTCCTCCCAAGTATAAGGGAATGATGATGGGTGGATGGTTTGTAGCCACCGCCATCGGAAACCAGCTCGTTGTGGTTGGTGGTCTGCTTTGGGGTGCTGTTCCGCTCTGGGTATGCTGGAGCGTGTTCCTGGGTGTCTGCCTTGTTGCCGCTATCTTCATGTTTGCCATGATGAAGCGGTTGGAGAAAGTTTGCTGATCCCCAAGATAATTGATATTGTCAATTGTCAATTCTTTTAGTCGGCTGCGCCTTGATAAAAGCGTCCTACGGCCGAGCGGTAAATTGTCAATTGCAGAATGAGTTTCATCCCATTCCTTGTGCTAATAGCGCTCATCACGTGTTGCGTTGCCGTTTTTGGCAATGCAACGCTTGATGGTGCCAGCCAGGTGTCGTTGTTGGCGGCTTCGGCTGTTTCCGTGTTGGTGGGGAAACTGACCAAACGGTTGGAGTGGGGTAGGCTGGAGCAGGAAATCACCAATAAGGTTGCCAGTTGCACACCCGCCATCATCATCCTTCTGCTCATAGGAGTCATCAGCGGAACATGGATGGTTTCGGGCATAGTGCCCACAATGATTTACTATGGCATTCAGATTCTGCGTCCCGAGTGGTTCTTGGTGAGCAGCAGCCTGCTTTGCGCCATTGTCAGCCTGCTTATCGGCTCGTCGTGGACCACCGTGGCCACCATCGGAGTGGCACTTATGGGCATCGGAAAAGCGCATGGATTCGATGATGGATGGATAGCCGGCTCTATCATCACAGGCGCCTATTTCGGCGACAAACTCTCACCGCTCTCCGACACCACCGTGCTGGCTTCTAGCGTTTCAGGAACACCGTTGTTCACCCACATCCGCTACATGATGAACACCACCGTTCCCTCGTTCCTTATTTCATTGCTCATCTTTCTCATTGCAGGGCTCACCGTGGAGGTCACCCATGGAGTGAACGTGCTCCAGTTCATGGATGCGCTCCACCAATCGTTCGTCATCTCGCCCTGGCTGCTGCTGGTTCCTGTTGCCACAGGAGTGATGATCGCCCGTCGATGGCCGTCGATGGTGGTGCTTTTCTTGGCTGTTCTCCTGGCGGCTATTGTGGCGTTGATAGTCCAACCCCATCTCATCCGAAGCATAGCCATTGCCGACGGCGTGTCCATTCACGATTCGTTGCTGCCCTACAAGGGGATTATGCAGGTGTGCTATGGTAGCACCAACATCGAAACGGGGTCTGCTATGCTCAACCAACTGGTCTCCACCAACGGCATGGCGGGCATGATGCCCACCGTATGGCTCATCATCTGCGCCCAGACTTTCGGAGGAGCCCTCACCGCCACCGGTCAGGTTCACGACATCATCAACATCATCCTCCGCTTCGTGCGCGGAACCACCTCACTTGTGGCTTCCACCGTTTGCACCAGCATCTTCTTCAACATCGGAATGGCCGACCAATATCTTTCCATCATGCTCTCGAGCAGCATGTTCCGCGAAACCTATGAGAAACGCGGCTACGAGCCCCGTCTGCTCAGCCGTTCGTGCGAGGATGGAGCCACGGTCACCTCCGTGCTCGTGCCCTGGAATACGTGCGGACTCACGCAGAGCACCGTTTTGGGCGTCTCCACGCTCACCTATCTGCCTTATTGCTTCTTCAACATCCTTTCGCCCATCACGAGCATCGTCGTTGCCGCCCTAGGCTGGAAAATCTACAGGAGGAAGTAATAAAGCCACCAAACTCTCACGAGTTCAGTCGCCGTTTTTTAATTAGGAGTCGGGGAGTCAGTAGATTTGTCATCGCTTAGAGCTCAGTTTGCGACGCCGGCCGGTAATCTCTCATCTCTATTTTTCACTTACAAGTAAAGTGCAAGGCGAACGCAGAGCCGAGCTCGCTCGAGCTATGCTGAGCCGCAGCCTTTACTCGCCATGTACCTTCTCAAGTACATGGCAAAGTTAGTGAAAAATGATCACCCCTCCAAATTTCGAGTCTAGTAGCGTGCAAAAATTTGTTAATGAAATTGGGTATTTTATTCCGCAAAAAAATGCACCATTTTTCGCTTTCTCAAAGGCCATCAATGAGCCTCCCATTAGTATCCTTTGATCACGCCATTGATTGCCTCAAATGATGCCATTTTTCATCTTTCATTTATCCTTTATCATCTATCCCTTAGGGTATTGCCCGAAGGGGCAAAACCCGCCCATTTATGGTCTTTAACCTCCAAAACGTCCCGCGTCCCATCGTCCCACGTCCCATTAAGGTCGTTCAATATGTGCAGAGGGCAGATAATAATAGTTCTATTATTATAATTAT
>ODAI011496762.1_pt1 | contig 10950 bp, 19 predicted proteins | sample 1539321 | NCBI WGS metagenome assembly ODAI01 (sample SAMN02144231, study PRJEB22623) | gut metagenome | biome: sheep rumen | host: Ovis aries | place: New Zealand | reverse complement strand
TTTCCAGTCAGGACTATCAAGGCTTCATTGAGTCCGCAATAGCCGAGGGTTATTGTGGTTCTGTCAATATCCCATAAAGGCTTGCCTGTTTCCTTGTCTTTTTGGAGCAGGAAGTCTGCTATGTGCTTGTTGTAGATTATGTCAATCACTGTTTCCCTACGATGCAACAAGCTCTTGTAACATATTTCACAAACATCATTGAGTTTGGTGTAGAATTTCTCAAGGTCTCCATCAACCTCCAAGGCGATTAAAGGCAGGTTGATTGTATTGTACATGAAGTTTCCAGTATTCACACAATCCTCTTCATAGGTTCCGCGGTAATTCATCGGCAAGGCTGTTCTGCAACCCATGATGCTTTTTTCAATCCCAGTACAGTTGTTATAATAGATTGTAGGATTGTTTGCTCCGGTCTCATGCAATAATTTGCAAGTGCCTGCGTACTCGTCAAGGTCTCCTTCTCTGATGTTGAACATTATGTTCGGGAAACGATGCCATGCATTCTCGCCGTCCTTCTCATTACTGACTTCACATACTGCTCGGAATATCATGTCCGCTTCTTCCTGATAATCCTTATAGGTTCCGCTTGTTATTCCTCCGAAACTCACTGCAGGTTCATCAGCCAATACTGGCGGACAACTTAAATCCAATGCGATGCTACTGAACAAGACTTGTCCTCCACGGCAGATGAGACTCATGTTGCAGTTGAAGATGAAGCCCTGTATTGCTTGCTTGATTTCCTTGTAGGTTCTTCCACGGCAGAATGGAGCCAATAGTGTGTTGAAGTTCACATATCCCTGACCCCCACTGAACACAGTCGCTCCTGCCATGAGTCCTTGCAACATATGGTTCAATAGGACTTCGATGCTTTTCGGTGGCTTGGCTACGCTTCCCATATCACCCTTACCATCAATTTTCAATCCATTCTTTGCGAAAAATCTTAAATCATAATTCATGCAGTTCGGTCTTGTGTTGTAGTATTCAAGGTCGTGAATATGGATTAATCCTTCCTTGTGTGCTTCTGCACATTCCCTTGGCATTTTCAACAAGGCATATTCCTTTGCGATGCTGTCATAGGCGTACTTGGCTATCATTTCAGGACTGAATCCGATGTTGGCATTGTCGTTGCAGCCGTTGACGAGCAGGTCTTCGAAGTCTTGAACACTCATTCCGAGTTTCCTGGATTTCTCTTCTTCGGTTGTCAAGCCTCTTTTGATTAGTTGCTGGTTGATTAATGCTCTGATTGTACTGGTGCTTATTTCATCAGTATAGTTCTCTTTGATAGTGTTAAGCACGCTTCTTGTTATCTTGTTGACTTCCTCCTTGTCAAGCTCGGTTTCTTCAAGGATTTTCTGTCTTATTCTTTTGCTGTTGAATGGTTCTGTTTCACCATCTTTGTTTAGTACATTCATTGTCATCATTGGTATATCCTATTATGATTTTCGTTTGTCTGTTCATTATTTGTTAATTTGTAGCAGAGGCTTATGTATTCAATATTGTTCTTGGGGATTATCCGTAATTCCTCTCCTATTCCCACAAGTTCCGCCACAATCAATGCATCTTCTGACTCCTTTTCAATGAAGCAGAATTCCAGTATGTCCCCATTATGCTTCAAGAATATATTGATGGGGATTTCATTCAGTTCAAGGTCGATGCTTTGAACCTTAATCGCTTCTTTCAGAGTCTTCATCATGTTCATACTCATAAGTTATTATCTTGCCATATCTTATTAACTGTTTTATCTGAAATAACTTATCACGATATTTCTGGGAATACTCTGCTGGGTTCTCCTTTTTCAATCGTGATAATTCTTTAAGTTCCTTGTAATACTGTCGCAGTAGCCTACTTTTTTTCATAGAATGTGATGAATAATGTGTCATCCATTGCTTCAAAACAATAGGGTTGGTAATCATGCTCGGACAATATATGCCTGATATGTATCAAGTTGCTCATGCTTACCTTGTTCTTGGTGCAGAGTCTTAAAAAGTTAATACTTGCTTTTTCATACTTGAAAAAACTGCAATGGTACAATTCTTCAATTCTTGTAAGTTCATCGTTCATAGATTTCATTATTCTGGTATTCTCCACTGTAATCTGTTACTGTTTCATCTGTCTTCCATGTCAGTGCCTGTATTATTCTCTCGTTTTCTCCGATGGTGATTTTCTTGGGGCTTGAATTGTACAATCCCATCATCAGTGTCCCTTCGAATCCGCTGTCTCCAACTGCACTGGCAAGGATTAAACCGCATCGACAGAAAGTGCTTCTCAACAAGTAGGTCTGTATGTACCCAGTCGGAATTTTTATTGGTCTGTCAACAGTTATGAAATAGTAATTATGAGGCAATAATTCATACTTTCCATCTTTAACTGGAATAGTGTAATAATTAGGAACAAGTTTCTCATCATTCAAGCACCCTATCGGCTGATGGTCCTGTATGATTCCCTCTACTTTCCCTACTCGCAGGTCTATTCCGTTTCCTCCAATGTCTTCCTGGAAGTCTGGGAACATCTTCTTCAAGTTGGCTTCGCCGATTATCATTTGAACAATACCTCTTCCCTTATCTTTTCAAGTTTTCTCATATCCCAATTGTTCTCTCTCATTCGAGCTACTATCTTTTTTGCCTGCTCTTCGGTTCCGCAGGTTCCACAATAATAGGTTCTGCCGTTTCTGACTTTGTGTATTGCATACACTCCGCTCGGCATCTTTGTATAATTCTTCGGTATTTTATGCTCTTTCTTTTTCACTGGATTCTTCTTTTTCGGAAGTTCCTGTTCTGTCGGTTTGAGCGGCATGGATTTCATTTTCTGTCTGAACTGTTCATACTTGTTTTCATCGATGACAGGTTCCGTCTTCTGTTCGATGATTATGTTTCCACAGTCCAGGCATTTGAATTTCTGCGTATTTTCAAGGTCATTGGTGCATCTCCAATGAACCCTATTGCTTCCACACTTGTCGCATGTTCTTGTCATTATTCTATTTCCTCCACAATTAATTAATACATATGATGATTATAGGATATAAAACTTTTCATTCTTCTTTGATATGATAAACCCTTGCATTTCCTTTTTTTTGTGTGTAATCATAACAATCTTTCAAACTGCTTCTGCTTTTGTGACATTTCTTGTACTGGTTCATCGACAGGTACTTGTCCACTTGTCTTTGAGTCACTTCAACTCCGAAATTGTTCCAGTTTATGAAGTCAGTTATCTGCTTGCTCGTACCATTCTTTTTAAGTGTCAGATAAGCCTTGATGAGCAGTAATATCCTATCTTCTATCCTTGCCTTATCCATCTTTATTCAATCCTTCAAATAAGCCAGTATATTCTTTGCAGTCTTGTCTCCGAATCCCTTCAAACTTGTAATGTCCTCATATGTCAATCCTAACAAGTCCTCAACTGTTTTAATATTCAGCTCATTAACAAGCCGTTCGGCTCTTTTGGTGTTGATGTTGCCTATGATGGTTAAAACAGTGACAATCTTGTTCTTATGATTATTGGTGGGTTTTCTTACAAGCCGGTTCTTGTTGTCAGTGCTTTTTTCAAAAAGTTTCCTCGTCAAGCGAAATGCCTGCATCTCATTATCCACATGCAACACATGAGTTATTTGAGAGATGCTTGCCAATGCTCCGAGAAACTGGTTCACACTGAACGGATGCCTTGTACGGTACAATTGTCGGAGCGTTTTCTGAACATCACCATATATTATGACATAATGATGATTGTAATTCTCCCGTAATCCTACTGCCTGGTTCTGCATTCTTTTGGATTTCACACTGCTTATGAAATCGGATACTGTTTTGAACTCGACGCCAGTGTCCTTGTACACATAATCGCCATATTCCAATTGTTTTATTACAATCTCATCGAATATTTTCTCTGCTTTCTTTTTTCTTTTGCTTGTTTCTCTTGAATCAACAATCACTTTCATAACTTTATTTCCTTCTCCTTGATGAGAGTCCATATGTTTCCTTTCTTTCCGCATGCAGTACAGTAAAACCATTCCTTCGTGACTTTCAATGAGGGTGTTCGGTCGACATGGAACGGGCATTGCATGAATATGTAGCCATCATACTTTTTCACTATTCCCCCATAATGCTGTGGTATGAGTATTCTTAAATCGTTTTCAAGTATGGGGTCTTTGAAATGATTATCATATTTCTTTCGTCTTTTTCGCAGGTCTTCCTGAACTCGTCTCGCAGTTAGTTCCTGCTGCACCTGATATTCCTTGATGCTTGTATTATACATTGTGTTCACATAGTGACTGCATTCCTTGAAATAATCCTCCTTGTCTGTCCGGAATTCTCCTTTTTCAATATGCACTTTCTCACAGGTTTTGGGGTGTATGCTCCCTATGAGCCTTATGTTTCCACCCAAGCCGGCATGAGTGTTGGTTTCATCAAGCGATTGGAACCTGAAATGCTTCTGACTTATCAGGTTCTCTGTGAATAATGTGAACACTTTGTTTCTTTCCTTTCTTTCCAACCCAAGTGCTTCCTTGTTGAAGCGGAGCTTGTTTGTTTGAATGTACAAATGGTATCCTTTGTTGGTGCTTGACACGATTACGCTGTTGACTCCCTTGTATTGTAGGAAGTTGTGGATTGTCAGCACTTCATGCCATACTCTTTCCTTGTCTTTTCCATCGAAATCAAGAATCACTGTTTCGATTGTTTCATCTTTTGGATATTTGGTTATGAAAAGGTCGTCATAAATGGTTTGGTTCTGCAATTCCCTCCGAATGTCATTGTTTTTTCGTATGAGGTACCTTCGTGGGTGGCTCACCCTTATTGTTCCGCACAGTGATGTAATGTTGTGCTGGTTTGAATAATAAGTCATAAACATTCAATTTGAACACCCTTTTTTTAGAATTTTATATCCCACGGAACATTGTAAAGTGTTGATTCATTTATCTCGAAATCAACCTTGCTGCATCTTCGCATTCTATCCTTGTTGATGAATTCCTCGAAATCATCATACAATTGGGGATATTTCCTTTTGAACTCTGACTTTCCTTTTTGAAGTCTTTCTCCTCCGAAACTTGGAATGTTGTTCTCAATCTTTTCAGTCAGGTTGGGTGCCAATCCGTAAATGTTCTCGTTGTTGGTGGATTTCCCTATTTTTATCAGGTACTTGTTTTCGTAGAGCTTTCGCAGTTTTTGTGAGAGCTTGTTTTTCACATTCCTGTACCATAACTGGCTCGCGTATGCTCTTCTTATTGAAGATACTGTGAAGAAGAAGTAGTGTGCTTCATTGTCATCTTCGACATACTGGTGTTCCCAGCCGCTTATGCTCCCATCTTCATTCACTCTGAACAGGTCGTCTTCGCCGTCTTCTCTTACGATTTTCTCGTATTCGCTCACACTCATGTCGCTTTCGCAGGGTATTCCGCATTCTCTGTATACCTTGTTGAGTCCTTTCAGTAGTGCGGTTTCTGTTGGTAGGAGATTGTTTGCTCCGTCGAATATTGCAAGAGCATTCAGCACATCTTGTTTTGATGCGATGATGAGTTTTGTGATTATGGGTTCGTAGGTTTCCTTGTCATGGTATATCTGATGTTCCAGCACGAATGGATTGTTCAATAATGAAACAATGAAGAGCGTCTTGTCAAACTCCTTGATTTTACGATTGAAATCCTCCATCTCCGCCAAAAACTCGCTCACATTGAACATGTAAGGATTGAACAACTCATACTCCTTGATATTCTCCATCAAGTACCATGTCAAGCCCTGCACGGATTTCACATCTTCATCAATCCTCTCCAACAACTTGATATCCTCGCCCGGTGACTCATGAACCGAATTGAAGAGCGTAAGTTTGTCCTGGTCAACGGATTGCGGAGTGATTATCGTACTTCGACTTTTTTCCTGGTCATTCACAATGTCTTCTTCGACTGTGGAGTAGACGATTGCTGGGTACCCCTTGACCCATTCATCATGTGCTTCACCATCGATGCTTATTCCTCTTTCAACATAACCATCAGTATTGAGCTCTTTAAGTATGTCCCTTGTGTCAATAGTGTTCTGGTCGTCCTTGACTCCTCCCAAGTCACCAAGATAGAACACTTTCCGACTTACGTCCTGACCGTTGAACTTGGTGAAAAAGTATGCCTTTGTATGCACTCCCCTGACAACATATTCAGAGGGTATCATTTCAATTCCTCTTTCAAGGCTATGAGTTTTTCCACTGGATTGTTTCCCTATGGCTATGATGTTTGTTGCCTTGACACCAAGTACTGTTAGAAGCAGTGAAACATAAACCTTTAGCACATTCTCTGCCAATCCAACTCCGGCTCCCTGGCATATCTGTCCAAGATACTGTAAGGTGGTGTAGCCGTATTCCTCTTTTTTGGTCATGAACCTGCTGTATGCTTCAATGTATTTTTCGGTCTGTTCGGCTTCGGCTTCCTGTTGTTCTTCGGCTTCTCTTAATTCATCATTCTTTAATTCATTGTCGAGTCTGCCGAGGATATATCTGAAATCCTTGTCTCTTTTCCGGTTTCTTTCATCATCATTGACTGCCGTGTAGCCCTTGTTTCTTAATGGAGTGTAGATTGCTTTTCCTATTTCGGATTGCTTGGTCAGTTCCAGTGGTGTTTTAGTAGATGTGCCTATATTATAGGCTTCTTCACCTTCGGCTCTTAACAAGTAACTGTATTTTTCACCGATTTTTTCGACCTTGATTTCATACCTTGTTCCAGTTATTGGTATGTACTCCATTGTCTATTTCACCGCCGAATATTAAAAAAAATAATAAAAAAAAAATAAGTGTTTTTATAATGTTGATATTTTCTTCGCTATTTCAAGTCTCTTGTCATGTGAGAGTTCATTGTTCTCTTCAAGAATGTTCAATCCATCAGCCACTTCCTTCAATGTGGTTGGCTTGTCCTCCTTGATGATTTTTTCAAGGATTGGGTCGAAACTTGCGAGCTTGTCCTTTTGTTTCTTTGTGAGTCTTCTGCTGTTTGCACCAGTTGGTTTTCTTGGTGAAGTCTTCGGTTTTTCCCTTTGCTTGGCAGAATTGTCGCTTGCATCGACTTCATCATTTTGTGCGATGTCAAGGAACAGCATATACAGGTACCTTCTTAAATAGGTTTCGAGTCTGCCTGTGTCTTGTAATGCGTTGTTGATGTTTGCATTGTTTATTTCAGGCATTTTGAGTCTGAAATGCACCTGTTCTTTAGGTTCATCAATATTGATTGCGGTCATTGTGGCGAAGCCATAGAATTTGCTTCCCATATCCACTTCGGTGTAGATGCCTAATTCATTGCATATTCTTGTTGCGGTTGGAACGATGTCATCAAGTTCATAATAATGAAATTTTTGAAAATCGTTCCTTCCACTTTTCTGTGGGTTGGATTGCAAGAACATGAGTCTTGCTTCCATTATTTTACCATAAATGTTAGTTTTTGTCATACTTTTTTCTCTCCATTAAAAAAAAAATTTTTTGAAGAGGTTTTTTATTATCCTCTTCATTCGTCTTCTTCTTCGACATCCACATATAATGTGTAGTCGTGTGCATTGTTCTCTTCGAGTCTGCCATTGGACGATATGATAAGATAGTCGGCATACTTGATTTTCATTTTCTTTATTTGGAAATCAAGTCGGGCACATTGTGTGGTCGCCCAAGTATTACCATCTTCATCTTCAATGACAAGGTAATACTTCTCATATGCTCCTTTCTTTGGATTGATTTTCACAGTTCCTTCCAAAGAGTCACCTGCTTCCGGATTCCAAAACTCCATATCGTCATTGCTGTCAAATTCGAAATCCTGCTCGCTTTTCCATGCCATATCTTTTTCACCTCCCAGTATAATTTTTTTATGCCAACGGTGTGCTGTAAAACTCCGTTGGTTTTATTAAAAAGCACACTATTGTCATCATGATTATAAGTAATGTCATGATTATGAGTAAAATTAATCGTCTTTTGTATATTATTGCTTCTTTGTCTAATCGTTTGTCTCCGCTCCATAATAGGTAGAGTGCGACAATTAGATTGTGCAGTATGGTTTTCATTTGTTTTCCTCCAGTATTTTATCCATTATTGTGCGGGCTTCAAATAAAAAATAAGTGATTGAGAGGGAAGTGATAACACTTTTTTTTGTTTTTTTGCTTGAAGCCCGTTAATTATATATTTATATGTTAAAGTATTTAAACTTTTCCCATACTATGTGTGATATTGCTATAAAAAAAAGAGCCCCATTGTGAATAAAAAAATAATGAATTAAAGAGACGATATAAAAAAATCTATATTATGCAATTTCATGGATAAACAATCATTCACAACAGGGCTTCTGAATTTTCCCTTTTTTTTACCGGAGAAAAAATTATGAAAAAAAACTATTCGCAAGACAATGACGAAAAAAGGATTAGATGATTACCAATGAACATAATTGCAATGCCACTGTCTTGCTTGTATAATATATATTGATGCAAGTCATATATATAATTATTTCATTTCCAATCATCATCAATAACTACAAAGCATTCTCTTCCGAGATGGCTTCTGCTTAAAAATATCCTGCAAGTATGGTCATTGTCAGGGTGAACACCCTTGTTCATCACTTCATCGATTGTTATGTAATAATCCGCTCCGTAAAATTCATATTTCTGCGGAATTATTATATAAGCTCGACAGCCGAGATATTCATCATTCATATAAATGTATCCCTGTCCGGTTCCGGTTCTTTTTATCTTGCCCTTGTATATTACCTCTTTCATGGGTATTTTAGCATATAGTTTCATCATTTGTTCATTCACTCTCCCTTCTTTTAATTTTCTACCCCTCTCCTTTTTCATGTTTAAATTTTCTTTTCGCATTTTATCAGGCAGAAATAATTCATATTCTCATCATCCTCTTCTGAATTAATGCTTAAAGGCTTCCATATTTCCACCCTGTTGATTGAACCCTTTGGAATTCCTACAATGAAATTCATGATTTCATCCCATGACCCAATCAAACTCCACTCTTCCTTTTTTTCAGTCTTCATCTCTTTTTTCACCTCATAACACATCTTTGACTTTCACTACTATGGCTTTTTCAAGAATGTCTGTGAAGATTTCATCAACATCATGTCCGCAGACTTCGACATTTTCTTCAATGCCGATTACTTCCACGGTTTCGCCGTTCCTTAATAGTTCTTCGAGAACTGCTCCGACATCTGTCTTGTGCATCTTTATGATGACGTCCTTGCCATCTTTGACGGCTATGCTTTTCATTTTGAAGCAGCCGTCAATCCATAATTTTTCTTCAAGTTCTATGGATTCTTGTAATTTGTTGTTCATTGTTTATCATCTCCAATAATATATATGTATGTTTTACTATATAAATATTATTGTCATGATAACAATTCCAAAAAAATCAGCACTTACTCATCTCTCGCATCATTTCCAAATCAACATAATCATACAACTTCATCTGCTCCTCCTTCTTCAAGAAGATTGTAATCCCTTTTTCAAAAAGAAATGCCCTTATCATCAATTCTTCATTTTCAGACTCCAATTTCTGTATTTCACAGTATTGACAGGCATTATCCTCCATCAATTCGATTTTCTCTTCTTCAAGTTTTCTGATTTGTTCATCCTGGTTATTCAATATATCCACGATTTCACCAATATCCAGTGGATTGCCGTCTTCCTTGATTGTTGCAACATTCGGACTGACTGCTCCGAAACTGAACCTTTTTTCACCCATATCTAATCACTTTCCTCAAACCAACCCAACTCATCAAATGATTTGTCATTCAAGCATTCCATTATCATCATTTCAATATTCTCCCTAATGATGCCGTCGTTGTAAGTGTTGAAACTGATTTTCAGGTTTATTTCCTTGGAATAATATTCTTCGCCATCTTCATCTACTTTTTTAATTATTCTGCTTTCACTCATCATTTCCACCCTTTCAGTTTTTCTGTTAGCATTTCCAGTATTGCTTGTGTGTCACTTATTTCTTGTTGCAATATTTTTATCTTCTGTTCTTGATTGTTGATTGTGGCTTGTTGTTCATTCAACAAAGTCACAACATCTTTGATATAAAATGGTTTGTCTAATTGATTATCTTTTATCATACTCCAACAATTGTTAGTTTCGTGTTCTTTGAAAACACATTCAAATCTTTTCCCATTCATTCAATAATCCCACTCCTCTTTTTTAATTTCGGTTAATGGGTTGTTGTCAATTTTAATATTTAATTTCATAAAATCAATCCCTATTTAACTCATTTAATCCTTGAAACACTTGATAACGAAACTTTTCACAATTGTATAACTTCCCATTAAGTTTCTTAATTTCTTCTTTTAAGGATTGGATTGTGGCTTCTTGCTCATTCATTATCTTGCAACAATTCTTTAAGCCAAGGACACCATTATCACCGATTGCTTCAATGTCAATAATCTTATCTTCATCAGAATTCAATTCATATCTCATCTATATTCCACCTTTACAAATCCTCTTTCATCAGTAGCAAGTGTAGGTCTTGCTCTGCACTCATTAAGTTCATCTTGCAATTCTATTATCTGTTTTAATTGCTCATCACCAATTTTTGCATATTTTTTTACTTTTCTTTTCAACTCTGTGATGGTGGCTTGTTGCTCATTCATCAAATCGCAAATCTGTTCTGCAACAAGATACAAATCATTATCAATATCTTTTATTTGAAAAACATAGTCGTCAATTTGAATTAATTTAAATCTTTTCTCATTCATGCTTACACTCTATTTATAATTTTTTTCTTCATTCATATAAAATCTGCAAGAATCATACTGCTCTTTTGAAGCAGTACAATGTTCCCATACAACATAAGCACAATCATACCTACAATCATATAGTGGTCTTAAACATTTGGGATATTTTTCACTCATCATCAATCCTCATATTTTACTGTTAAATGTTTCTAACATTTCCATATACTCAATTAGCATATCCTTCGCTTCTAATGTCTTTTCAAATTCATCCCTTTCTA
>ODAI012166288.1_pt1 | contig 10954 bp, 10 predicted proteins | sample 1539321 | NCBI WGS metagenome assembly ODAI01 (sample SAMN02144231, study PRJEB22623) | gut metagenome | biome: sheep rumen | host: Ovis aries | place: New Zealand | reverse complement strand
GGCCCGACTCCGGATATTGTTACTGATATGACGACGAGGCCACCACGACGGGAACCCTCAGCGATGGCACGTCGACCGGTACGGAGAGCGACACGCGCTCAAGGACTGGCACAAGCACTGGCACGAGCTCGAACTCATCCGGCAACCCAGCCCTGGAAGCACGTGTCAAGTCTGCGCAGCAGGAGCTCGACACCGCAAAACAGACCCTGGAGAACATTCAGCAGATGTACGACAATGCAAAGACGCAATTCGACCACCTCACGGTGAGGTCGCCCATCTCGGGATGGCTGAGCGATTTGAACACCGCAGCCACACCCTCTGCCACCCTCATCGGAACCGAACGTCTGTGCACCGTCTCGGACCTCACCTCCTATCTCGTACAGGAGGAAATACCTGCAGACAGACTCGGACAGGTACACGAGGGCGAGGAGGCACGGCTGAGCTTCCCCTCAATCAACGACCTCTTCGTCACGTCGTATGTCTCGTCCGTATCCGCGAACGACGACGGGGCGATACACTACGCCAACGTCATCATCGAGAACCCCGACGAGCGCATCACCAAGAACATCGCGTGCAACGTGTCCATCGTCGTGCAAAGCATACCCAACGTCATCGTCGTTCCGCTCGAGGCCGTCCACACGAACGCGGAGGGTGGAACCGAGCTCAACATGCTGCTCGATCCCACGCGCGGCATCAACGCCTACGTTCACGTCAACGTGCTCGCCACCAACGGGACCCAGGCAGCCGTCGAGTCGGACAGCATACAAGTGGGAACCTCCGTCATACTCCCAGACCTGGAGCCTCCGGCTCCCACCGAGGAGCCTCCGGCTCCTACCGAGTCCGCACCAGAAGGGCAGGGGTAACCCACAAGGATGACGCGGACCCATGAGGGTAACCCCCTCATGGGTCCGCGCTCAGCTCAGTAATCAGAAGCCGATATCTTCGGCCGTCGTAATTACTCGTCGTTCAAAGATCAGTAATCCCAGCCGTCATAGTACTCGCCGTAGTCCTCGTACGTGCCCTCGTCGTTCCCCTCGTCCTCGTTCTGCTGCTCTTCTTCAGTGGACTCCGGCTCTTCTTGCTCCGGCTCTTCTTGCTCCGGCTCCTCGGCAGCAGGCGGCAACGTGGCACCTTCGAGGTTGACGCGGAACTCACGTGCGCCGGGGTCGTATCCCTCGCCCAAGATGTCCTGGCAACGGCGGTTCCACTCATCGACGTCTGGCCAACCGTCCCAGCTGTTCCAGACCAGATCATTCGAATAGTCAGCAAAAAGGTACGTGCGGTAGTCCGTCCCGTTGCCTCGATGCGTGATGACGGGCTTCAGTACCGCACTCGTCACTTCGCACACACCCTGATCGTTGCGATCGAGCTGGACCTCCGCCAAACCGCCCAGCAAGCTGTTGTCGGTGAGCGAAGAGGTGAGGCAGCCAAGCGAGTAGAAGCACACCGTCTTGTGGCCATCCTCACGCTGCAGGACCTCGGTACGCTGCAGCACGCGAGGGTGCGTACCAATGATGACGTCAACCCCTTGGTTGGCATACACCCATGCATAGCGCGTCTGCTCCTCCACCACGTTGGGGTTGTACTCCTCACCCCAATGCGGACACGCAACAATCATCTCGGCACCCATCTCGCGCGCCTTTGCCACGTCATTGGCAATCTTCTCCTCGCTGAGGCGCGATACCATGCCCTGGCCCTCATCGGGGACGTTAACTGCATGATTGAGCACCGCGACCTTAAAGCCATCCTTCTCGTAAACGTACACGTTAGAAACGTAGTTCGAGAGCGTAGGGTTGTTCTCTGGCTCAGCATCCGCGATACCCAGAACCGGCATGTCGGAGAAGGTGTCGTGCCACCACACCAATTCGCTGTGAATCCCCTCAGCCCCTGTGTCCATCGAATGATCACTCGCGCGGAGTACAACGTTGAACCCCGCCTCCCGCTCGGCCCTGCCTAAGTCCTGCGGCGCATTGAGTGGATACTCCGCACCAAACCCGAACTTGCTTCCCGCAAGTGCTGCCTCCTGGCTCACCATGCGCAGGTCAAAGCGGCCAATCTCATCCGCGAGCGGACCGAAGAGGTGCCCGAAGTCGTACGCGCCCGACTCCTGCCTTCCGCTCTCTGTCACTGAGCCGTCCATGACTACATCTCCCGCAGCAATCAGGCTGATGCTGGCAGGTTGTACCGTCGTCGGTGCAGCGGGCTCGGCGTCCTCCGAGGCACCCTCCTGAGCATTGCGTTCGACACCGGGGAGGTCGAAGGGAACCTTATCGGGATCGATGAACTGCTTACCGAATGCGTACGAGGCACCACCGATGATTGCAATGAGCACAGTCGCGACGATAATGCGTGTGACGACGGTTCTACGCCGCCTCTTCCGGTATCCTGCGACGCCCAACTCGCGAGAATAGTTGCCACCGTTTTGCGCATCATTCATGTGCGCGTCCCTTTCTGCGATGTTCACCTTGCACTCATCATTCTACGATGTGTTGCGATGATAAGTCGAGAGAACAAACATTGGGAGGCAGTGATGCCCGACCGCTCACAGTTCGTCCATGGCAGAGGGACCCCGCAAGATACGGCAGCCTCAAAGACGCGTCGGCCATACGGACGCTACGACACCGCCATCTTTGACCTCGATGGCACGCTCCTCAACACACTCGATGACCTGACCGCTTCGACGAACCATGCGCTCACCACGTTCGGGATGCCCCTGCGCACGCGTGACGAGGTGCGCCAGTTTGTGGGGAACGGCATCCTCAACCTCATTCGTCAGGCAGTGCCCCAAGGAAGCAGTGACGAGCTGATCTCGGCGGTCTACGACACCTTCAACGAGCATTATGCCGAGCATTGCCTCAACCGCACCGCCCCCTACCCCGGCGTCATGCAAGTGCTCGACCACATCCGTGCCGATGGCATGCGTTGCTGCGTCGTCTCAAACAAAGGCGACTACGCCGTGAGACCGCTGGTCGAGCACTTCTTCCCCGGTGCATTCGAGTTTGCTTGTGGGGAGCGTGAGGGAATCAGGCGCAAGCCAGCTCCCGACACCGTATTTGCCTGCATGCGCGAGCTCGACACCCCGTCCGAGCGATGCGTGTACATCGGGGATTCGGAGGTGGACGTCATCTGCGCCGCCAACGCAGGAATCGACTGCATCATCGTGACATGGGGATTCCGTGACGAGGATTACGTGCGTGCCCAGGGCGGCAAGACCTTCGCACACACAGCCGAGGCACTCGAGTGCCTGCTTCTCGCCTGACCACGAGGCCACTTCGGAATCGCGGCCACGACTCATTCCCGTCCCCGGGATGCACATGCACGGTCTCCATTAAACGGTCCTCCCGTTGTCATGGCACGCCGACATGCGCTAAGATGAGCACACCAAGGTATTTGTCTTCGAACGATTGGAGTGGCCATGGGAAAGAAGGCACAAGAGGAACTCAAGATAAGCTACGAGGAGCTTGACGAGTATCTGCACATCAACCATTCGGTGTACATGCGCGTAGGGCCGAAGGTGTACTACATCACCGATGCCAACGAGAACTACTGGCGCGCGCAGGACACCTCGATTCGCAATCACAAGAACCACTTCGTAGACTGCAGCGACCTTGTTCCTACCTTGGGCGAATTCCTCTCATTGAGGTTCGTGAACGGCCACACCATCGAGGAGATTTTCGATCAGGCGCACTTCTACGCCTCCCTCTCGGGCGAGAAGGAATAGCAGACTCACTCACATACCAAGCAGAAGGCCGCCCCGTGTGGGGCGGCCTTTTTCGTTGCCCGGAAGGTTTACCCTCTGGGCAGTTTTGCGGTCGACCAGGTGGGGAGATCCCCCTGCTACCCGACGTGTCTACTCATCTGGCCCGATGCCATCTTCGGCACGCTCAAGTTGATGGATGAGCGAGCGCAGCTCGTTGTCCACGGCGTGCTTGTGCGGTGACTTCTTTGCGTAACGCTTGACCGCCGCAGCCGACTTGTTGATGGCCTGGAGTGTTCCCGGCCCTGCCACGCAACCACCAGGGCACGCCATACCTTCGAGCAGGTACCCGGGATACTTTCCGCGGGTGGCGTCACGCAACATCTTGCGACATTCGACCAGCCCCTCGGCATTGAACACTTTGACCTCGCGCTCGGGGTCACGCTCCTTGATGACGTTGACCACGGCGTTCGCCACGCCGCCCGCCACGGCAAAGTTGCGTCCGTCCTCAGAGGCAGTGTCGAAGTCGGACTTGTTGTCGTCCTCAAGCTTGAGGTAGTCGATGCCTTTGGCCTTCATCATGCCGGCCATCTCCTCGAAGGTGAGGACGAAGTCCACTTCCGAGCGCACGGACTCGCGCATCGCCTCGAGCTTCTTTGCCGAGCAGGGCCCCACGAAGACGATCTTTGCATCGGGATGGTTCTGACGCACCATGCGCGCAGTGAGCACCATGGGCGTGAGCGCCATGGAGATGCAGTCCTTGTGCTTGGGAAACTCCATCTTTGCCATGGCCGACCACGCAGGACAGCACGAGGTTCCCATGAAGGGCATCTTCTCGGGCACCTCTTCGAGGAACATGTCCGCCTCTTCGATGGCACAAAGGTCAGCACCGATGGCGACCTCCTCCACACCGGCGAAGCCGAGCGTCGCAAAGGCGCCACGCAGCTTGCCCACGTTGCCCTTGCCGCCGAATTGGCCAACGAATGCCGGGGCGACGATGGCGATGACCTCGTCACCACCAACGATGGAGAAGATAACCTGTGCAATCTGGCTCTTGTCGGCAATGGCACCGAATGGGCAGTTGATGAGACACTGGCCGCAGCTGACGCGTTTCTCCTAGTTGATCTCGGCGCGTCCATGCTCATCGGAGCCAATGGCCTTCATACCACAGGCATCGGCACACGGACGCACGTGATGATGAATCGCGTTGTAGGGGCAGACCTGCGCGCACCTTCCACAGGCAACGCATTTCGAATGGTCGATAAACGCCTTGCCGTGCCTAAACGAGATTGCATCCTTGGGACAGATCTCCGCACATGGATGCGCCAAGCAGCCCTGACAAGCGGAAGACACGCGATAGACGTTGTCTTCGCATGAGTTGCAGGCAAACTTAATCACGTTAATGAGCGGCGGGTTGTAGTACGAATCGGCAATGACAGCCTCTTCGAGGCCGTCGCTGACACGCTGGGGCTTGTCGACGCCCTGCTGGTCCATGCCCATAGCCAAGCGGATGCGTTCCTCGATGATGGCCCGCTCCAAGAAGACACTCTCGCGATGCGTGGCGATGTCGCCCGGAATGATCTCGTAGGGCAGCTCCTCGAAGCGTTTGTCCAGATATTCTGCCTTCCAGCCGGGGTTGCTGCCCGCCATGTAGCAAATCTTTGCCACCTCAGCAAACACGCGACGACGAATATCGGTAAGGTTCGTGTACACGCCACGCATGGTATCGGCCATAGGACCCCCTCCATTAGGTCGGCGCCAGCCACCCGAGCCGGCAAGATGTCATCTATGTATTCAGTATGTACCATACGCATGACACGTGCGGGGAAGAGGTAGGCAGATGGCAGAAGTGCTCGGGACCAATGCGTCGAGACAGGCTAGTTGGGCCAGTTGAAGCGGGTCGGCATCTCGCTACGCACGACAATGCGCTCACCTGTGATGGGATGGTCGAAGGCGAGCTCGTGTGCATGGAGCATGAGCCCTCCCCCATCACACGTGCCTCCGTACAATTCGTCCCCCACGATGGGGCAGCCCACATGCGCAAGGTGTACACGAATCTGGTGCTTGCGCCCGGTGATGAGCTCAGCTTCCACGAGCGTACGTCTACCACGCCGTGCGAGTGGACGGATGCGCGTACATGCCTGCTTACCGGTTCGACCCACGCGCATACGACGCGCGTTGTGTCGGTCACGCGCGATGGAAGCGTCGATGAGCACCCAACCATCGGGACCGGGCTTCGGCAGACGTCCATCGACCACCGCCCAATAGCGCTTGCTCATCGCATGTCCCGCAACGATCGCATCGAATGCGGGCTGCGTCGCCTTGTCCAACGAGAAGAGCACGATGCCCGAAGTCGGCACATCAAGCCGATTGAGCGCTTGGGGGCGAGCCCCCTCGCCCAGATGATTCCGCACGATGTCAGTGAGCGTCACCGTGCCAGAGCCGTCCGCATGCACGAGCAGCCCAGCGGGCTTGTCTGCAGCCAACGCATAGGAATCGCGCCACAGAATGACAGGTTCCTCATATGGGATTGCCGTCTGCACCTGCCGTTCCCCCGATCGACGCCTGCGCACGGATGGCCAGGGCCACCCTTCTTAAAGCAAATCAATCCGCTCGAGCGCCTCGTAGCGCGGTCGCTCACCCGAGAGATCGGACGCAAAGAGAATGACTGCATCCACCGACCCGCGCGCGACGCACGGCATGGGCAGCGTTCCATGCGTGAGGTCCGCGCGTCGCATGAGCGTCACATGTGGCAGGAAGCCCTTCTCGTCAATCGAGAATCCCCCGTCGCGCAGGGCCGCACGCACGCGCTCCGCCAAGAAGTCCCAATGGTCTCGTCCCGACGAGAATCCCTGCCACAGAATTGCCGAAGAGACCCGACCAAAGCTCCCGAACGGTCCGAGCGACGTGGCGAACGGCTCGACCTCCTCGCAGGCGGCGCGCACGTACATCCCGACCTCGTCTACCTGCGCCGCCGGCACCTCCCCCAGGAAGGCCAGCGTCACGTGGAAGAGGTCGGGTGCCACGAAGCGACCGCGTACGGCGTCGCGTAGGAGCGCGGACGTATCGGCGAGGGCATCAATCAGTTCGTCGGAGAGTTCCGCGGCTACAAAGAGGCGCATGCGAGCTTACGCCATCCTCTCGCATACGCGGGCGGCAAGCTCCGTAAGGGATACCTGCTCCTGTTCATGGGACTGCATGTCGCGCAGGGTCGCCACACCCGCCGCCACCTCATCGGGACCGAGCACCACGCACAGGCGCGCGTTGAGCTTGTTCGCCTGCTTGAACTGGCTCTTGAGCGAACGTCCCTGATAATCTGCCTCTGTGCGCACGCCTGCCTCGCGAAGCGCGAGCACAGCACCGAAGGCAGAAGGACGCACGTCGGGCGTGCACGCGACGTACACGCAGGCGGGCTCGGCGCCGGCAAGGTCAACTCCCTGCGCCTGCAGTGCCAGCGCGATGCGTTCGAACCCCACCGCGAAGCCGAGGCCGGGCGTGGGCTTGCCACCCTCGAGCTCCATCAGCCCGTCGTAGCGTCCGCCGCCACCGATGGCACCGACCCCCGCACCCACGACCTCCACCTCAAACACGGTACGCGTGTAGTAGTCGAGGCCACGCACCAAGGTCGGATCCTCCTCATAGGTGATGCCCGCCTCATCGAGGTAGCGCTTCACCTGCTCGTAGTGCGCGGCGCACTCCTCGCACAGGTTGTCCGGCGCGAGCGGCGCGTCCTGCATCACCTCGCGACAGTGATCATTCTTGCAATCGAAAGAGCGCAACGGGTTGAGCTCGGCACGCTCCAGACAATCCGCGCACATCTCACTGGCGTGGTCGAGAATGAACGCGCGTACCTTCTCGCGATACGCAGGACGACACGCGGCATCGCCCATGGAGTTGATGGTAAGCCGAAGGCTTGCGGGATTGAAGCCCAGACGCTCGAAATAGCGCATCAGCATGATGATGCACTCGGCGTCGGCTGCCGGATCAGGTGCACCAAGCCACTCGACACCGACCTGATGGAACTGGCGCAGACGACCCTTCTGCGGACGCTCCCCGCGAAACATCGGTCCGGCATACCACAACTTGACGGGTGCACCGCCCTGAGGCACGAAGTTGTTCTGGACCGCAGCGCGCACGACGCCTGCCGTGCCCTCTGGCCTCAGCGCCAGCCGCTGCTTCGCCTTGAGACCGTCCTCACTTCCCTTGGCCAGGAGTTGCTCGACCAGCGCTCCCGAGTACACGCGGAACATCTCCTTGCGCACCACGTCAGTCGACTCACCGATGCCGTGCACGAAGGTGGCCACCTGCTCAAGAGCAGGTGTCTCGATAAGGTCGAACCCATATGCGCCGAAGACCTCACGCGCCACGTCCTGCATGCGCTGCCATGCCCGCATGTAGTCGCCGAACAAATCCTCGGTCCCCTGAACCCTCTGTGCCATGATGCGCCTTTCTGACTCGCTCGAATGCGTAGGCCAGTATAGCAGATAGATGACGAAGGGCGGCTCCCCGGCACCAAGCACCGGAGAACCGCCCCTTCGCCAATCTGACTGTCATGCTCTTATGCGACTTGCATGACCCAGCCGAACTTGTCCTCAATCTCGCCGGACTGGATGCCCGTGAGCGTGGCACGCAGCTTCGCCAGCACCGGACCGACATGCTCCATGCCCGCGCCAAAGATATGCTCGTTGCCCTCGATATCCACGACCTTGCCTACGGGGCTGATTACGGCCGCCGTGCCGCACATACCGCACTCGACGAACTGGTCGATCTCGTCGAAGCGCACCTGGCGCTGCTCCACCTTCATGCCGAGCATCTCCTCAGCGACCTGCACCAGCGAACGACGCGTGATGGAGGGCAGGATGGAGTCGGTAGCGGACTGCGGAACGACCAACGAGCCGTCCTCCTTGACGAAGAGGAAGTTCGCACCGCCGGACTCCTCCACGAACGTGTGGGTCTGCGGGTCGAGGAACATGTTGTCTGCGAAGCCCTCGGCATGTGCGAGCACGCTCGGATAGAGGCTCATGGCATAGTTGAGGCCTGCCTTTATGTTGCCGGTGCCGTGCGGTGCGGCACGGTCATACTCGGGCACCTTGAGGGCCACAGGCTGCACGCCACCCTTGTAATACGGACCGACGGGCGTCACGAGAATGCGGAACTGATACTCCGTTGCGGGCTTGACGCCGATGACGTCGCCCGTGGCAACCATGAAGGGACGGATGTAGAGTGTGGCGCCGGAACCGAAGGGCGGCACCCAAGCGAGGTTCGCTTTCACGACCTGCTTGACGGCCTCCACGAAGCGATCCTCGGGGAACGGCGGCATGCAAATGCGCTTGGCAGAGTCGGCCATGCGCTGGGCGTTCATGTCCGGACGGAAGCACACGATGGCACCGCTCTCGGTGGTGTATGCCTTCAAGCCCTCGAAGACCTCCTGGCAATAGTGGAAGATGCCTGCGCACTCGCTCAGCTGCAGGGTGTGGTCGGGCGTGAGAATGTCCTCACCCCATGCGCCGTCCTTGTAGTTGCACACGTAGCTGTAGTCGGTGGGGGTATAGCTAAAGGTCAAGCTACCCCAGTCCAAATCCTTCTTCTCTACCATGATCCTCTCCTTAGGATTCGCATCCTGTGAATGGGGCATAGTATAACCCCGCAAATATTACCGTTAGAATAACAATGCAAATTGTGAGGTCATGCCATACTCAAGACGGGACAGCGACCGCGTTCGTCGCTGCCCCGTCGCAAGCAAGCATTACGTATGTGAGGTAACCCTACGACTTGAGGGTGTGGATGTCGATGGCAGAGTTGCCGAGCAGGCCATTGACGTAGTCGGTCCACTTCTCCGAGATTTCGGTCTGCTTGGTGCTGTACTCCTGGTAGGCAACGTAGTAGGCAGCCTGTGCCGCATTGTAGGAGGCACCATCCTTAGTGACCTCGTAATCGGCGAGTGCCGTCGCGTAGGCGCCGTCATCGCTCTTCCACTTGCCCTTCTTTGCATCCCACTCGTCACCAGCAAGCTTGATGATGTAGTCGGCATATTCCTTCTTGGGCGCGTCGTTGGCGGCATCCTGTGCTGCCTGCTGGGCTTCCTCGGACTGCTCCTCGCCCTCAGCAGGAGCCGCGACCTCGGGGGCGGTCGGTGCCTCAGGGGCGGTGCCACCGTTATCCTTGCCCACGACCTCGTCACGGAGCTTGTTCATCTTTGCGGAGCCGCGCAGGACCTCCTTGACGGTGTCCTCATCCATGCCATACGTGCTCGCGATGGACGAGAAGTCGCTCGAGCCAAGCATCTCCTCTGCGTACGCAGAGAGGTCGTCGTCGGTGACCTCGATACCCTTGCTGTCCGCCTCAGCAGCGATGATGGCGTTACGTGCATACGAGAGTATGGTGTCCGCAGAGGGAACGGTGTAGTTGCCATCCTCATCCTTGGCAGCGTCGAGCGTGCCATTCTGCTCAAGAACCTCACGAGCGGTGATGTTGGAGCCAGCGCCATTGTAGGAATACACAGCGACAACGGTATCGAGCTCGGACTCAGTGAGGGTGGTCTTGTTGAGCGATCCACCTGCCGAGGAGCCGCCCATCGCAAAGTGACCTATGAGTAGACCGACCACGAGTGCCGCCGCGGCGATACCTGCCCAAGCACCAGCGCTGAGACTCTTGAAGAAGGAACCCTTGCCTTCGCCTTGATTCTGATTGTTGGTAACATCTTCTGCCATGTTGTCACCTTTCCTCTAACCCTTGCCCTGTCCATCAGGCAGGAAACACAAAACAGCAAGCCAAGATGATAGCCCAACGCGTGACTGTTTGCGCTTGACTCTTTGGCTCACGCACTTCTCACACAATCCTCTCACCCATCTGCAGGCGCAAGGTTCACCTCAGACAGTGAGTTGCACGGTGCAAGGACCCACAACGATAAAAAAGAACAGGCCGACCGGAACGGTCGACCTGAATGATTCTCTGGAGCCAGCCGTGGGAATCGAACCCACAACCCCATCATTACGAGTGATGTGCTCTACCATTGAGCCAGGCTGGCTTGCGACTTATTAATGTACGCGAATCTCTTCTCGATTGCAAGAACTTTTTTGAGCCAAGCCATATGAGCACAGCTCACAAGGCATATGGAGAGCTTCGTTTAACGTGCGGAGATGGTCATCGTGCCTGTTGCCCCATCCTCGGGCAACGTACCGATTTCGTAGGTGCTTGGCTCAGCCTTGACCTCTATGCTCTGCGTCCCCTCGATGGTCTCTTTGTATAGCTCCATTG
>ODAI014664790.1_pt1 | contig 10956 bp, 8 predicted proteins | sample 1539321 | NCBI WGS metagenome assembly ODAI01 (sample SAMN02144231, study PRJEB22623) | gut metagenome | biome: sheep rumen | host: Ovis aries | place: New Zealand | reverse complement strand
GTCTATAAGCTCCATATTGGCTTCCCAATAGGAGGTCAGGGTCCCGACATCCTTCCAGTATCCGTTAAACTCGTACGCATAGAGAGGAGATCCGTTGTCACGACAATACGGAATAATATGTTTACCGAAATCAAGATGAGGCTGATCTTTATTGGTCACCAGAGCATCCTTCAGCGTCTTCCAGTTGAATATGTAAATACCCATGGAAGCGAGATTGCTGCGCGGATGCGCCGGTTTCTCCTCAAAATCAACGATCTTCTTGTTCTCGTCAGTGATCATGATTCCGAAACGGCTTGCCTCCTCCATAGGGACGGGCATGACAGCGATGGTGACGTCCGCGTTGTTCTCCTTGTGGAAGTCCAACATGGCCTCATAATCCATCTTGTAGATATGATCGCCCGACAGGATCAGCACATAGTCCGGATTGAAACTCTCCATATATGCGAGATTCTGATAAATCGCGTTAGCCGTTCCCGTGTACCACTCCGTATGCCGCATCTGCTCATAAGGAGAGAGTACCGAGACTCCGCCCACGTTCTTATCGAGGTCCCACGGAATTCCGATCCCAACATGCGTGTTCAGTCTGAGCGGCATATACTGCGTAAGAACGCCGACCGTATCCACACCTGAATTGATGCAGTTGCTCAGCGGGAAGTCAATGATCCTGTACTTACCGCCGAAGGATACTGCCGGTTTGGCCATATTTGATGTAAGAATTCCGAGTCTGCTTCCCTGGCCGCCTGCCAACAGCATAGCGATCATTTCTTTCTTTACTATCATGTTGCCACCTCTGGTATGATTTTCGCAAAATTTACGCAAAACCCTAAATGAAATTTCGCATAGAATTTTACAAGAATATTATACCATACCGCATTCAGAAATGAAACTGTCCATTGAATTCCGAAAATTGTTTCACTATGTGCAATATTACGTTTAATTCGCTGACAATAGCCCTTTTTGTTCACGCAATTGCTCCTTCCTTTGACTTGAGCGGCTACATATTGTATGATACGAACGACAACAAAAAACTATGATCTTTACACGATTTATAAAGGAGGGCATATGAAACAGCTCGACCTTAATACCCCGATCCACGTCTATTTTTCAGGGATCGGCGGCATCTCAATGAGCGGCCTTGCGAGAATTCTTAAGAGCCGTGGATTTGAGGTTTCAGGATCCGACCGCACAGCCTCTTCCATCACAGACGGACTTGCTGCCGACGGGATCCGGGTGTTCATCGGACAGAATAAAGAGAATATCACTCCGGACATCGATCTTGTCGTTTTTACCGCGGCGATCAGACCTGACAATCCGGAATATATTGCGGTCATGGAAAGCGAAATTCCGTTTATAAATCGCTCTGTCCTTCTAGGTCAGATCATGCGCGGCTACAAGGATCCTGTTGCGATCAGCGGCACGCACGGAAAGACAACGACCACTTCCATGATCTCTGAGATCATGATCGAAGCCGGCACAGACCCCACTCTTTCCATCGGCGGGATCCTGGACAGCATCGGCGGCAATGTCAGAATCGGAAACAGTCCGTATTTTGCCGCAGAGGCGTGTGAGTACACCAACAGTTTCCTGGATATGTATCCCGGGATCGGCATCATTCTTGATATTGACGCGGACCATCTGGATTTCTTCAAGGATCTTGAAGATATCCGCCGCTCTTTCCGGAAATTTGCGGAGCGCATCCCCGCAGACGGCGCGCTCATCCTGAACACTCAGATTCCGGATTACCGGGAGATCTGCGACGGCCTTGCCTGCGACGTCATCCTCTATGGCCCCGACAACAGCGCCGACTACTGGCCCGAAGACATTCACTATGACGAATATGCTCGCCCGACCTACACTCTCTGTTCGAGAAACAGTGACGGAACTATCCTCAGGCAGACGATCACCACCGGCGTTCCCGGAGAGCACAACGTCTACAACTCTATGGCCGCTGTTGCTGCTGCAGACAGACTGGGGATCTCTCGTGAGCACTCTGCTTCAGCTCTTCAAAGGTATTCGGGAACCCAGAGGCGCTTCCAGATCCTCGGCACCAGGAACGGTTTTACCGTGATCGACGATTACGCTCACCATCCTACCGAGATCGCGGCGACACTGAGGACTGCCCTGAACGTCCCTCACAGAGAGCTCTACTGTGTGTTCCAGTCCCACACCTACACCAGGACCAAGGCACTTATGGATGAATTTGCGGAGGCGCTGACACTGGCAGACCACATCATCCTTGCCCCGATCTACCCTGCAAGGGAGACCGACAACCTGGGGATCAGCGAGCATACCCTCGCGGCTAAGATCGAGGCGCTCGGTCATCCGTGCCTGTGCTTTGAGACTTTTGACGAGATCGAAAAATTTCTTTTGGAAAATTGCCAGTCCGGAGATTTGGTGATAACAATGGGTGCCGGAAATATCAATGAAGTCGGCAAAAAACTGGTTTCCTGACCTTCGTTGTACCTACTTTTCCACATCATCCCCATCGGACGGACGTTGACAGCATGTGGATATCTGAATCTCCCGAATAGACCTAAATTGTAAGCATTCGGGAGATTTTTCCATGTTATCCACATTGTCCACAACGAATGCCTCTTGAGATCCGGCGCGCGGTTTTGGATTTTTTATCGGCAAAATGCCCATTTCACGTCATTTTTGCCTATGCTATACTTCATCTATCAAATTATGCTTAAATGAGTAACGACGCTAACGGGAGGTTCGTGAAGTGTTCACGGTCTACAGCGAAAATGATTTGGGCTCTACCCTGATCTCAAACCTTTTTATAGATAACTACATGAAAGATGCCAATGATGCGCAGCTCAAGGTCTACCTTTATCTCCTGCGCATGATGAATGCAGGCAGGACCACCAGCATCGCCGAGATGGCAGATCAGTTCAACCACACCGAGAGGGATGTGGTCCGTTCGCTGCGCTATTGGGAAGAGCGCGGCCTCATTGCGCTTGAATACGACAGCAACGGTGATGTCATCGCTCTGCATATGGTATCGCCGCTGTCCAAGAACGCCCCCTCCAAGGCGCCTTCTCTGCCCCGTCTGCAGCCAATGGCGATCCCCGCCCAGCATAACTCTGCCGTTTCGAGCGAGCCGGACGCTCCTGCTGTGCCTGCTGCAATGTCTGTTTCCACGCCTGCAGCCCCCTATGCCGCAGCACCTGCTTCCGCGCCTGCAGCTCCCTATGCCGCAGCGCCTGCACCAGCGCCCGCAGCGTCCTATTCCGCAGCCACTCCCAGGCAGCCTGACGCCGCGTCCGTCGAGGCTTTCCGCAGCAGCGCTAAACGGGCACAGCTTTTATTTGTCATCGAGCAATATATCGGAAAGCCCCTTGCGCCAAGTGAAGTGGAATCCGTATACTATATATCAGAACAGCTTCATTTTTCCGATGCGCTGATCGATTACCTGCTCCAGTACTGCATTGACAGGGGCAAGAAAGATTTCCGCTACATCGAAAAGGTCGCTGTCAACTGGGCGGAGCACGGGATCACAACGCCCAAGCAGGCGGAGCGCGCCGTATCCAGTTTCGGCAAGCCGAGGAAAGGATATGCCGGCGTAAAACCTTCCGCCAATCCGTTCAATCAGTTTGAGCAGAATCAGTATGACTTTGACCAGCTCGAGAAAGAGATTCTGGGCAACTAGTCCGAAGGAGAACCTGTGGCACTGACCAGAGAGCAATACGATGACATAATGCGCGGCTATATGCAGAAGCAGAACCGTCAGAACCAGCTGAAAATACAGCGCCGCGAAGAGGTTTATGCCAGGATCCCCGGTTTTAAAGAGTTATCAGACCGGGTTCCTGAGATCGCCGTAGGATATCTTTATTCACGGTTGGGAGAAAAGGAGAGAGATCAATCCGCTTCTCCCTTATTTGTGCGTCCGGAACTCGATAAGATCGCTGCCCGCAAGAGAGAGCTTCTTCTCTCCCACGGATATCCCGAAGATTATCTCTCAGTAAAGCCCGAATGCCCGCTCTGCGGGGATACAGGTTTCATCGATGGCCGCAAATGCCGCTGTTTTAAGCAAAAAGAGATCGAGATCCTCTACAGCCACTCCCATCTTCAGGACCTGGTTAAAGAACAGAATTTTGACATTCTGACCGAATCCTATTATGATGGTGACGATTTAAAGAGATTCCGCACCGCGAGCAGCGCCTGCAGGCGCATGGCAGATGAGTTCGATCAGGTCTACCGAAACCTCTATCTGTATGGTACAGTGGGAACCGGAAAGTCTTTTCTTTCCATTTGCATCGCAAGAGAGCTGCTGGAGAGCGGCCACTCGGTCCTCTATTTCAGTGCGGCCGCGCTTTTTGACAAACTGTCCATGTATTCGTTCGATCTAAAGGCCAAGGAAGAACTGCGAAGTTTTACCGAGGACCTGTACGGATGTGATCTGCTGATCATAGACGATCTTGGGACAGAACTCACAAACCAGTTCATTTCGGCACAGCTCTTTACATGTCTGAATGAACGCCATATGAGCAGGAAATCCACCGTGATCTCCACCAACCTGTCACTGAAAGAAATGCAGGCCCGGTATTCGGACCGCGTTTTTTCAAGGATCACCAACGACTATGAACTCTATAAGCTCACAGGCAGCGATATCCGCGTCCTGAAGCGAAGACAACGGAGTGCCGCTAATACAGGCGGCGACCGGATAAGATTTTCACAGCAGCAGTAACTCCTTCATAATCACTTATCCAGAAAGCGAGGATCATTCATGGAACCGATCAAACAAAACGACAAGCGACATCTGGACACTTTGCCCGCAGGTGCTCTCGGAATCGTCCCGATCAAGGGATGTGAAGAAATGGCTTCCGAGATCAACTACTATCTCACTCGCTGGAGAGCTGAGCGAGAGAGCGAGCACAAGGATTCGCTTGCCTACATCGGCTACAAACGACCTTCTTATATCGTGGACTGCAGCCTTCCCCGTTTTGGAACCGGCGAAGGCAAGGGAATGATCTCCCAGTCTGTGAGGGGAATGGATCTCTACCTTCTTACTGATGTCGTCAATTACAGCGAGACCTACAAGATGTTTGGTTTTGAGAACCACATGTCTCCCGACGATCACTACCAGAACCTCAAGAGAGCGATCGCTTCCATCGGCGGAAAAGCCAGAAGGATCACCGTGATCATGCCCTATCTCTATGAGAGCCGCCAGCACAAGCGCACGGCCAGAGAATCACTGGACTGCGCGATCGCGCTTCAGGAGCTGGTCCGCATGGGCGTCGACAACATCATCACTTTTGATGCCCACGACCCCCGCGTCATGAACGCGATCCCGCTGAACGGATTTGATACGATCCAGCCGGTCTATCAGTTTATCAAGGGTCTTCTCCGCAGTGAAAACGACCTTCAGATCGACAGCGACCACATGCTGATCATCAGCCCTGATGAAGGCGGAATGAAGCGCGCCGTCTATTACGCCAACGTTCTTGGCCTGGACATGGGCATGTTCTACAAGCGCCGCGACTATACCCGTTTTGAAAATGGTGCCAACCCCGTCGTCGCGCATGAGTTCCTGGGCTCCAGCGTTGAGGGCAAGGATATGATCGTGATCGACGATATGCTCTCCTCCGGTGACAGTATCCTCGAAGTCGCAAGGGCGCTCAAGAAGCGCAAGGCCCGCAGAGTCTTCATCTTCGTGACCTTCGGCCTGTTCACCCGCGGCATCGAGATATTTGATGAAGCCTATAAGCTCAGATATGACAAGGACCTCGGCAAGGAGATCCGGATCATCGATAAGATCATCACGACCAACCTCATCTACCAGAAGCCCGAGCTCAAGGATCGCCCCTGGTATGAATGCTGCGGGATGAGCAAGTATCTCGCCTACATCATCGACACCCTCAACCACGACAGCTCGATCAGCGACCTTCTTGATCCCAGGGAGAAGATCTGGAAGATCATCAAGCGCTACAACACAGAGCGCGAAGAAGCGATCCGTGAGGGACGCGAGTTCCACTTCAAATGATAAAAGAGTTCCGCACCAGGAAATAATTCATGGTGCGGAACTTTTATTTGGATATAGGGATTTGGGCACAGATGTCAATTTTCCAATGAAAGACATCCTAGGCTCAGACAGCAGCTTTACAGCTCCACTTCTATTTTTCTTCCGGTTCTCTGGTACTGATACTACCTTACGCCCGCCGCGTCAAACATCCGCTTGCTTGCGATCGTCATATCGGTATTCGCATACTTATCGCTGTCATAAACTACCGTTCTGATCCCGCACTGGATGATCGCTTTCGCGCATTCATTGCAGGGGAACAAAGAGACGTACAGCTTCGCTCCTTCAAGGCTCCCGCCCCGGTAATTGAGGATCGCATTCAGCTCGCTGTGCGTGACAAAAGGATACTTCGTATCCAGTGCGTCCCCCTCTCTCGCCCACGGAAAATCATCATCCGAGCAGCCGACCGGGAATCCGTTGTAACCCATCGAGAGGATCTTGTGCTTGTCGCTCACGATACATGACCCGACCTGTGTGTTGGGGTCCTTGGACCGCAGTGCCGACAGCTGGGCTACACCCATGAAATACTCATCCCATGAGATATAATCGCTGCGTTTTCCGATCATTTTGACAGCCATGTATACCTCCTTACTTCGTGCCGAAGATCCTGTCTCCCGCATCTCCCAGTCCGGGAACGATATAGCCGTGGTCATTGAGATGATCGTCCAGGCTTCCAATGTAGAGATCTACATCCGGGTGTGCCTCTGTAAAGGCCTTCACGCCTTCGGGAGCAGCGATGATGCACAGGAAGTGAAGCTTCCTGCAGCCGTGCTTTTTGAGCATTTCCACTGCAGCAAGTGCAGATCCGCCGGTTGCGAGCATAGGATCAACAACGAAGATTTCTCTCTCAGCGCAGTCCGCCGGGAGCTTGCAGTAATACTCCACAGGAGCAAGTGTCTCAGGATCTCTGTAAAGTCCAATGTGTCCGACTTTAGCTGCGGGGATCATGGTGAGCATACCTTCAACCATTCCCAAACCTGCCCTGAGGATCGGAACGACCGCGAGCTTCTTACCCTTGATCTCCTGTGCTGTCGTTTTGCAGATAGGCGTCTCGATCTCAACCTCTTCCAGTTCCATATTTCTGGTCGCTTCGTAACACTCAAGCATTGCGATCTCGCTGATCATCTCGCGAAATTCCTTCGTGCCGATCTCTTTGCGACGGATCAGGCCGATCTTGTGCTTGATCATAGGGTGGTCCATGATTACTACTTTTGCCATTTTACTCCTCCGTTGTGATAAATGATTATCTGATTATCTATGCGGACCCCCTCCATGCACAGTCATTTCCGGGATCCGGCCGGTACCTTTACAGATCGTCCGTGTTGATCACTCGATGTCCCGCCGCTTTCATCAGCCGGTTCATGATCGCCTGGCCCAGGTCTCCCTCGTCAAAAGACTCCGAGTAGATATACTCCACTCCCTCGTCGTCAAATTCCCTCAGGATCCTGAACAGCTCGCGCGCCACGCTCTCGTCGTCTCCCCGTGTCCCTGTACTTTTGACGCTGTCCGCCTCATACAGGCTTCTCGTCTCGTCTGTACAGATCACCCCGGTCTTCTTTCCCTGCTCTCTCCTGTCTGCAGCAGCACGGTTGATCCCTGTTACTACTTTACCACGTTCTCCCTCTAAAATCACCAGTTCTCCTTTAGGAGCATAGTGCCGGTATTTCATTCCGGGCGCTCGGGGTGCGATCCCGGAATCCGGTGCGATCAGCGCGGTGTCAACTTCTACTTCTCCCAGCACTTCTTCCAGCATATTTCTGGTGATGAACCCCGGTCTGAGAATCGCAGGTTCATCCTGCGTGAGATCAATGATCGTGGACTCCAGTCCGATCCCCACCTGTCCTCCGTCAAGGATCATCTCCACTCTGCCGTCGAGGTCCTCGAGACAATATCTGGCGAGCGTCGGGCTCGGTCTGCCTGAGCGGTTGGCACTCGGTGCCGCAATGTAGCCGCCGGATGCGGCGATCAGCGCCTGTGCGATCTTATTGCTCGGAAAACGGACTGCGACCGTATCCAGGCCGCCTGTCGTCTCCTTGGGGACAATGCTGCTCTTATGAAAGATCATCGTCAGCGGTCCCGGCCAGAATCTCTTTGCCAGTTTAACTGCCTCCGGCGGGATCTCGCTCACGATCGGCATGATATCTTCCCATTTGCAGATATGCACGATCAGCGGATTGTCGGAAGGCCTTCCCTTAGCTGCATAGATCTTGCGCGAGGAATCCGGATTGAGCGCATCCCCGCCAAGTCCGTATACGGTCTCCGTCGGGAAAGCCACCAGACCGCCTGTCCGGATGATCCGGCCTGCGCGCCGGATCACTTCTTCGTCCGGCGCTTCCTCATTTAACACTATATATTCTGTGATCATTCTTGTAAGCCTGCTTCCGCATTGGATTTTACTGCTTCATATAATCGGAGATGACATCCCAGACGTCGCTGCTCTCCATTCCGAGGCACCACTCGGCGACGCCCGAGATCTTATGCGCCTGCATCACTTCCAGCTTCTTCTCAACAGACTCCGCGTCCTCGATCCAGATCTGGTAGGTCGCGTCATCTTCGGAAACCTCTGCGTAATTCTGGCATGCCGCGGCATTCCAGTCAACTGTCATATTGTGATTCTTGATAAACTCCTGGATCTGATCCATTCCGTACGCTTCGCTAGAAACGCCGTTTGCTGTTGTCTTCCAGATTCTGGAATAGAAAGGGATGCCGTTGATCAGTTTCTCTGCAGGCACCTCCTCAAGAGCAGCCTCAATGCCGTAGGTCACATATTCGATGGAAGCGACGCTTCCTGCCTCCTGGCTGCCTGCATAGTGCTCATCGTATCCCATGATCACCACGTAATCTGCAAACGTGCCCTGCTCATCAATGCGGTAGAAATCATTGAAGTTATAAGGCACATAGTTGTCGACGGAAAGCACGATCCCGGCTTTTCTGCATTCAATGGAGAGTTCCCTGACGAATTCAATAAAGTCTGTGCCGTATTGATCAGTGATCCCCTCGATGTCGACATTGACCCCGTCGATTCCCATTGAAGTGACGACATCCATTACTTTCCCGATCACTGCTGCCCTGGATTCACCGCTTGCAAGGAACTGCTGCTGTACGCCTTCAGGGCCCGTAAAATTGTCCAGGACGGCCCAGACCTGCATATCTCTGGCGTGAACTTCGTCAACATCCTCCTGTGTTGCCCGCGATTCAACCGAGCCGCTCTCATTAAGAACCGCGAACCAGGTCGGCGCCACAACATTGACAGAACTCGTCCTTTCGATCCGGTCGTTAAGTGTAACGTTTCCCGCTGCCCCGGCAATATTATGCCACACCATGTTCACCTTCCCCTTGAGGGCTGTGCGCTTATACTCAGGTTCCTGGTAATCCGTGACCGGGTTCATCATTACCGTCTCAGGCTCTGTCATCTTCCTGTTCTCGATATATCCGATCATGGCTTCAGCGGTCTCCACCTTGCACCATGTATCCATCTTGTCAAGAATGATGACTCTGCTTCCTTCGGGGACCTCTGTGATCACCTCGCTCTTGACGCCTCCCGAAACTCTCAGGCTTGTATCCTTCGTGACGGTCGCTTCCTGTCTCTCGCCCCATTCCGTATAGATCCTGATGCGGTTCGGCTCTGTGAACACTTCATAGGAAAAGTTGCTGTATTTCAGCGCAAAATCCAGGGAAAAATAGAGGACCTCTCCGTCCATGACACAGATCTGATACGCCTCTTTATTCTCAGCGCCCGAAGAATCCGTCCATACATCGCTGTCAACCTTCGCGGAGATCCGGGTATCTGGCAGGCAGTAACAGAGCTCCCCGTCCTCCTCGCTGTAATAGAAGCGGTCATTGATGATATCCCTGACAGCCGAAAATTCAAGATAATAGCTCTCCCCGATCTTCCTGGCATGATAGTCCGACAGCTCGTCCTGCAGCACTACCGGATAGTCATCCTCCGACTCAACTCCGTAATAAGCATTCACGTCCGCTTTTTCCGAACTGTATGAATATTTAACCCAATAGGTCTTGTAAAACATCGTGCCCAAAACACCGAGAAGAACCAGGATCACGATTGTGGGCAGTACTCTTTTCATCCATTTACCTCCATATTTAAGTGCTTTCGCAGCTCCGGAACAGCTGCGGTCCAAAATGCACGTGCTTATTATACCAAAGTATACTGGATGTAACAAATGAAACTATGCGCACACGACGACGGAACGCTTCGCATACCGTCTGCCGCAAGCGGGTCCCCGCAGCGATTACTGATATTCGAAGCGTTCCTTGAAATGATCATAAATATGGCTATAGACCTGAAAAAAGACATAAGATCATGCGATCTTATCCTGAAAGGCAGGCGGACTGCCGGAACCAGAAGACATTTGGTCCGTGAGAATTGCCCCACTGTTTCCTGCATCCGCCCCGGGAAGCGCAGAAACTGCATCTTACAAACTTTGTCGTTTTCATTATTGACGCGAAAATCATTCTGGAATCGTTTGTCGATCTGACAATAGATTTCATAACAACGGGAGTATCCCATTGAAAAAATATGTTAAAAGAAATGAATGAAAGAATAACAGAGTTTACTGTTATTCAGAGTAACGAGCTGACTGTCATCACCTCCCTGCCGACACAGACTGTTTCATCTGCTTCCGGTTTCATTCTAGTACAATCAGAAGCCCCGAAACAACTCTCCCGGCGAACGAAAATACGAAAGTGGCCATTCTCGTGATTTTCGCACAAAGGAATAATCCCCCTTTCTCCCCGGCAAATAATCATTGACGCAGGTTCCCCATATGCGTCAAAATATAATTAAATACAGCATCCCCTTTGGACGCGGGTGCCGATATAGTTATAATGTAAGTATCAAATAAAGGAATCCTTAATGAAGATAGAGAAGACCAGCAACAGCCAGATCCAGCTGCTGGGCGTGGCCGCCGGCGGCC
>ODAI011009116.1_pt1 | contig 10957 bp, 9 predicted proteins | sample 1539321 | NCBI WGS metagenome assembly ODAI01 (sample SAMN02144231, study PRJEB22623) | gut metagenome | biome: sheep rumen | host: Ovis aries | place: New Zealand | reverse complement strand
GCCTCCCCGCGTGCCTCCATCTCCCTCGCCATGGCCGCCAAGGCCTACGCCTTCATCAAGCGCCGCGGGTACGTGATCCCCGAGGATGTCCGGGCCGTGTGCAACGAGGTGCTCCGTCACCGGATCGGCCTCACCTACGAAGCCGAGGCGGAGAATGTCACCACGGAAGAGATTATCGAAAAGATCATCAACGCGGTCATCGTTCCGTAAGCCATGACACCCCAGGAGCTTCTCAAGCGGGTCCGCAAGATCGAGATCAAGACCAAGGCACTCTCGCACCAGATTTTCGCCGGCGAGTACCATTCGGCCTTCAAGGGCCGCGGTATGGCTTTCAGCGAGGTCCGGGAGTACCAGTACGGGGACGACGTGCGGAACATGGACTGGAACGTAACCGCCAGGATGAGCGCTCCTTACGTGAAGGTGTTCGAGGAAGAGCGGGAACTGACGGTCGTCCTCCTCATCGACATCAGCCGGTCCGGCCTGTTCGGAACGGCGGGCGAGACCAAACGGGAGCTGGTGGCCGAGATCGCCGCCACGCTGGCCTTCTCCGCCATGCTCAACAACGACAAGGTGGGCGCCCTGTTCTTCAGCGACCGGGTCGAGAAATTCATTCCGCCCAAGAAAGGACGCAGCCATCTCCTCCACATCATCCGCGAAATCCTGGAATACACCCCCGAACACGACGGAACGGACATCGGCGAAGCCCTCCGTTACCTGACCAATGCCATCAAACGCCGCTGCACCGCCTTCGTCCTCAGCGACATGCTGGATGTCGATGCTTCCGGCGCCCCGCGTTATGAGGATGCGCTGAAGGTGGCGGTGAACCGGCACGACGTCTCCGTCGTCCGGGTGTACGACCCGCGGGAGCGGTCCATTCCGGATGTCGGCCTCGTGCATGTGAAGGACTCCGAGACCGGACGCTCCGCCTGGGTCAATACCTCTTCCCGCGCCACCCGGGCTGCGTACGAGAACTGGTTCCGGAATGCCAACGAGGCGGCCGGGAAACTGTTCAACCGCTATCAGGTGGACAGCGTGGACACGGCGACGGGGGAGGATTATGTCAAGAATCTGATGGCCCTTTTCCACAAGAGATGATGAAAAGGTGTTTGCTCATATCGGCTCTGCTCCTGACCGCCCTTGCGGCTTCGGCCCAGGAGTCGTGGCAGGACACGACCGCCGCGGGGACCGGAGGCCGGGTGATCCTGAAGGAAGGCTCGTTCCTGCGTCCCGTCACCCCGCGCGACTCCATCCTGGTGGCCGACCGCCTGCTCTATGGCTTCGAACTCACGAATGTCCCGGACAGCACCGTCCTGGCGTTCCCCGAGGTCGCGAATCCCTTCATGCAGGATGTCCTGGCCCTGCCCATGTGGCAGATCGACACCGTAAAGGTCCAGAAGATCCGGGCTACGAATTCCCGGCTCCTGGATATCCGCGCGCAGATCGCGATCCAGCCTTTCGAGGAAGGGGAGTACGAACTGCCGCCCCTTTTCGTCCAGCGGATCGGGGCGGACGGAACCGTGGACACGCTCCGGTTCGAGCCCCAGAAGATCCAGGTATTCACCATGCCGGTCGATACGGCCACCTTCGTGCCGCATGACATCCGGCCCCAGGCCGGCTATCCGCTTACCGTCCGGGAGGTTCTGCCCTGGCTGCTCGGATTCTGGTGCCTGGCGCTCCTGGTCGTCGGTCTCGTCGCCTGGCTCCGCAGCCGGCGTCGTGCCGCCGAGGGACCCGCTTTCCGGGAACCGGCCCATATCACGGCGCTCCGGAAGCTGGACAAGTGGCGCGGGGACAAGTACTGGGCTCCGGAGAAGCAGAAGCTGTTCTACTCCGGCGTGACGGACGCCCTCCGCGAATACATCGTCGCCCGCTATGGCGTGGGCGCGATGGAGATGACGACCGCCGAGATCTTCCAGGATCTGCGGAAGACCGATATCCCGGCGGACCTCTACGAAGAGATGAAAACCCTTTTCGAACGTGCCGATTTCGTGAAATTCGCGAAATACGTCGCGACGCCCGAAGACAATGCGACCGTCCTTCCGCAGGCCGTCCGCTTTGTGACATCCACCTACCAGAGCGAAGTGGAGGAGGAAGCGGCCACGGCGGAGCAGACGGAGGAAAAGCCCGCTCCGGTGCAGCACGAGGAAAGGGATGAAGACTATATGCCCCGGTAAAGATGTATTTTGAGTATCCATATCTCCTGTGGCTTCTCGCCCTCCCGGTCCTCCTGCTGGGCCTGTACCTGTGGCGGGAGCTGAAGGAACGCCGTCCGCACCTCCGGGTGTCCACCGTGACTCCCTGGCAGGCGGGCGGGAATACGGCCCTCGGGTGGATCCGCCATCTGCCGGAGGCCCTTCGGCTGGCGGCGCTGTGCCTCCTCATCGTGTGCATCGCCCGTCCGCGGTCCAAGACCGAGATGGAACGGGTGGACACCGAAGGCATCGACATCGTCCTGGCGATCGACGTCTCCACGAGTATGCTGGCGCGGGACTTCAAGCCGGACCGCCTGAGTGCCGCGAAGGACATTTCCATCGAGTTCATCGCCCAGCGTCCGACCGACCGGATGGGCATCGTCGTGTTCGCCGGGGAAAGCTACACCCAGTGCCCCCTGACCACCGACCGGGCCACCCTCATCAACCTGATGAAAGAGGTCCAGACGGACCTCATCGAGGACGGCACCGCCATCGGCAACGGCCTGGCGACCGCCGTCGCCCGCATGAAGGATTCCGATGCGAAGAGCCGCGTGGTCATCCTCCTGACCGACGGTGTGAACAACCGCGGCGAGGTGGATCCGGCGATGGCCGCCGAGATCGCGAAAACCTACGGGATCCGGGTCTATACCATCGGCGTGGGTCGGGAAGGAGAGGCTCCGTATCCGGTCATGACCCCCTGGGGACCGGACGTGCAGAACATGAAGGTCGAGATCGACGAACCCCTCCTGAAGCAGATTGCCGCCGAGACCGGCGGAAAGTATTTCCGGGCCGACGACAACACGAAGCTGGCGGAGATCTACGGGGAGATCGGGAAGATGGAAAAGACCCGTACGACCGTGGACAGCTTCCCCATCTACAAGGACCTGTTTCCGAAATATGCCATCTGGGCGCTGGTATGCCTCCTGCTGGAGGTGATCATCCGTGCCCTTCTCAGAAGATTGCCGTGATATGTTGATGTTCGCCCAATATCGCTTCCTGTACCTGCTGTTGCTGGTTCCCCTGTTCCTGCTGGGATACGGGATGTGGAGGCATCTCCGGACCCGTCGGGTGCGGAAATTCGGCGACGAGGCGCTCGTGAAGGCCCTGATGCCTTCCTGGTCCGGCCCCAAAGGCTGGGTGAAGATGATTCTCTTCAGCCTCGCCTTCGCCTTCTTCGTCATCGGGCTCGCCCGCCCGCAGATCGGCGCGAAGCTCTCCGAGCACAAGTCCCGGGGTGCGGAAATCGTGATCTGCCTGGACGTCTCCAACTCCATGCTGGCCGAGGACTACTCTCCGAACCGGCTGGAGCGGGCCAAACTCGCGATTTCCAGGCTGACGGACCGCCTGAAGGACGACCGTATCGGCCTGATCCTTTTTGCCGGAACCTCTTTCGTCCAGCTCCCGGTCACGACGGACTATGTGTCCGCCAAGATGTTCCTCGGGAGCATCGATACGGGCTCGGTCCCGGTACAGGGGACGGCGATGGGCGATGCCATCTATACGGCCATCCGGAGTTTCAGCGCGCAGAGCGAGAAGAGCCGGGTGATCATCGTCATTTCCGACGGTGAAAACCACGAGGACGATCCGGTGGCCGCTGCCAAGGAAGCTGCCGAGAACGGAATCCGGGTCTATACGGTGGGCGTGGGATCCGCCGACGGACAGCCGATCCCCTTCGAGGGCGGCTTGATGAAGGACAAAGACGGCGAGATCGTCGTCACCAAACTGGACGAGGAGGTCCTCCGGCAGGTGGCCAAGTCCGGCAACGGGGCCTATGTCCATGCCGGCGGTGACGAGTTCGGCCTGAATCCCATCATCGAGGATGTGCGCCGGATGGAGGACGAAGAGTTCGGTTCCATCGTCTTCGAGGAGTATGACGAACAGTACATGTATTTCTTCGGGATCGCGCTGGCCCTGCTGGTGATCGAGATGCTCATCGGCGAGCGGCGTCCGAAGCGGAAATGGTTCGACCAATGAGGAAGTTCTTGATTTTCATAGCGCTGTTCCTGAGCGTGGCTGCGTTTGCGCAGGTGGACCGGAAAGATGTCCGCCGGGGCAACCGTCAGTTCGGCAAGGCAAAGTATGGCGATGCCGACATCAGCTACCGCAAGGCCCTGAATGCCGACAGCACCTCCGTCCCTGCGGCTTATGACCTGGGAAACAACCTGTATCGGCAGGGTGATTTCGCAGGTGCCGGAAAGTCTTACGAACAGGCGCTCCGGCATGTTCCGGAGGCGAAACCCCGCAAACAGGCGGACTACGCCTTCGACACGTATTTCAATGCCGGCGACGCCGCCCTGCAGCAGAAGCAGTACCGTGCGGCGATGGAATCCTTCATCCAGGCGCTGCTGATCCGGCCGGACGACATGGAGGCGAAGGAGAATTATGTCTATGCCCGCAAGATGCTGGAGAACAATCCGGACGGCGGCGGTGGGGGGAACGACCAGAATCAGGATCAGAATCAGGATCAGAACCAGGACCAGCAGAACCAGGATCAGAATCAGCAGGACCAGAATCAGGACCAGCAGGACCAGCAGCAAAAGCCCCGGAACGGGGAGAGCGGGATTTCTCCGCAGCAGGCCCAGCAGATGCTCCAGGCCATCCAGGCCAAGGAGAAGGAGACCCAGGACAAGGTGAACAAGGAAAAGGCGGCGGTGCTCAAGTCCCGTCAGAAAGAAAAGAATTGGTAAGCCGATGAAAAGATGGATGACTGCCCTTGCGGCGTTTGTGATGACCCTTACCGGGTGGGCGCAGACCATCCGGGTGGAAGTACACAATATCGTGGAATTGGGTGAGCGGTTCAATGTCGTCTTCGTCGTGGACGGAGAACATGCCCCGTCCGATTTCCAGTGGAGTCCCGGGGACGATTTCACCCTTGTCTGGGGCCCGCAGAAGGGGACCTCGACCAGCATTTCCATCGTGAACGGGAAAACGACGAAGACTTCCCAGACCTCTTATACCTATATCCTCCAGGCGAAGAAGACCGGTGCGTTCCAGCTGGCATCCGCCACGGCGACGGTGAAAGGGACGGAGATCCATTCCCGCGCCGCACAAGTGACCGTCGTAGAAGGGCGGGATGAGGCTGCCGCAGCCCAGGGAGGCTCCGGAGGCACCTCCGGAAACGCTTCCGGTTCGGCGGGGGAGGCGAGACAATCGGCCTCCCAGAATACCGGCGAGATCTTCATGCGGTTGAACCTGAGCAAGCGGGAGGCCGTCGTAGGCGAACCCATCACGGCGACCCTCAAGATCTACCAGCGGGCGAACCTGACCGGTTTTGAAGATGCGAAGTTCCCGAAGTTCAACGGTTTCTGGAGTCAGGAGGTGGATACTCCCCAGAATATCGAATTCCAGCGCGAGCAGGTGGGGGACAAGATGTTCAATGCGGCGGTCCTTCGCCGGTGGGTGCTCATCCCGCAGAAGTCGGGAACGCTCACCATCGACCCCTCCGAAGTCGTGTGCCTGGTGAATGTCCGGACCCAGCGTCAGAGGACCGGCTCCATCTTCGACGACTTTTTCGAGAATGACTATGTGACCCAGCGCCAGCGGGTGATGACCCCGGCGATCGGCGTCAAGGTGACCGCCCTGCCGGGCGGCGCTCCGGCCGGCTTCTCCGGTGCCGTGGGCGAGTACAGCGTGTCGGCCCGGATCAGCAAGGATTCGCTGCGGACGCATGATGCGGCGTCGCTGATCGTCACGGTGACGGGCAAGGGCAATGTTTCCCTGGTGGAAGCCCCCAAGATCTCTTTCCCGCCGGACTTCGAGGCTTACGACGTGAAGGCCACGAGTGCGACCGACAAGAGCGGTACGAACGGCTCCAAGACCTTCGAGTATCCGTTCATCCCGCGCAGTCCGGGATCGTTTACCCTTCCTCCGGTCCGCTTCTCCTATTATGACGTGAAAGGACGCCGGTATGCCACGGCTTCCACGGATTCCCTGCGGCTTTCCGTCGCGCGGAGCGCCGGTGGCGCCACCCAGCCCGTCCAGGACGGGGCCGGAACGCTCACCGTGGACCGGAAGGGGGTGAAGAACCTGGGCGAAGACATCCGTTTCATCAAGACGAAGACTTCCCTGTCGGAAGACAAGGGCTTCTTTGTCGGGAAACCGCTCTTCTGGGGCCTGGCGGCCTTCCTGGTCCTGGCTGCCGCTGCGGTCTGGCTGTCCCTGCGGAAACTGGCCGCCCGCCGGGCCGATGTCGTGGGCACCCGCAACCGGAAAGCGACGCGCCAGGCGCTGAAGCGGCTCAAACTGGCCGGCGATTTCCTGAACAAGAATCTTTATACGGCCTTCTATGAGGAACTGCACCGGGCCCTCATCGGCTTCATCGCCGACAAGCTCACGATGGACATGGCCGACCAGAGCAAGGAGAACATTGCCGAAGCGCTCTCCGCCCGCGGTGTCCCCGAGGCGACGGTGAAATCCTTTACGGACCTGCTGGACGCTTGCGAATACGCCCGTTATGCGCCGGATGCCGGCCATGAGGCGATGAACGCCCATTACGAGCAGGCCGTCTCCGTCATTACCGCCATCGATTCTTCCATGAAGAAAGGTATTTCCGCGGCTGTGGCCGCTCCTGTGATCGCCCTGCTGCTGGCCCTTCCGCTGGGAGCGCAGGCGGCTGAAAGTTATCCGGATTCGCTGTGGACGGCCGGTGTGGAGGCCTATTCGGCCGGGCAATGGGCGGAAGCCCTCCAGGACTGGTCCGACGTGGCCGCTACCGGGCTCCGTTCCAAGGAACTGTACTACAACCTCGGAAACGCTTATTTCAAGACAGGGGAAACCGCCCAGGCCGTCCTGAACTACGAGCGCGCCCTCCGGCTGGATCCTTCCGATGCGGATGTCCGCTACAACCTGGAATTCGCCCGGGCGATGACCCAGGACCGCATCGACGAAGTCCCGGAGTTCATCCTGAAGACCTGGATCCGGAAAATCGGATACTGGATGTCGTCCGATGCCTGGGCCGTCCTGTCGCTGGTTTTCCTGGCCCTGACCCTGGCCCTCGTGCTGCTGTTCCTCCTCGGACCTACGGCCGGGATGCGCAGGACCGGTTTCTTCGCGGGGATCGCCACCCTCCTGCTGTCTTTGGCGGCTTTCGGCTTCGCACGCAGCCAGAAAGCCGATGCCGAGCGGCATGACGAGGCCATCGTGATGCGTCCGGTCTCTTCCGTGACCAGCTCGCCTTCTTCCGATGCGGCCAAATCCCTGTTCATCCTGCATGAAGGGACCAAGGTAAAGGTGCTGGACGAGGTATCGGGCTACAAGGACATCGAACTGGCCGACGGACGTCGCGGCTGGATCGCATCCGGCGACATCGAAATCATCTGACCGTTTGGGATATGGACCGCATGAAGCACTGGGTTTATTGGGCAGGGGTCCTGCTCTTCGTGTCGGGCTGCGGCCCTTCCCTCCGGGTACCCCGGGAGGACCCGGACGTGAATATCGGATATGGCACGGTGAAAAAGAGTGACCTGACGACTTCCGTCGCCACCCTGGATATGGAACGGGATACGCAGACCAAGTCCTATTCCGACATGTATGAATACCTGCAGGGACGAGTTCCCGGTCTTCAGGTGACTCCGGACAAGCGGATCATCATCCGCGGGATCGGTTCCATCAATTCATCCACCGAGCCGCTGATCCTCGTGGACGGGGCGGAAGTCTCGGACCTGTCCACCATCAATCCCCATGACGTCAAGACCGTGGATGTCCTGAAGGACGGGTCTTCCTCCATCTACGGGGTCCGCGGGGCGAATGGCGTCATCCTGATCACGACGAAACATTGATCGACCATGAATAGCAAACACCTCCTCCTTTTCGGCGCCCTTCTGGCAGCCACCGCGGCGCTGGTGTCCTGCGGGAACACGAACCGCAACAACAAGTCCATCACTCCGACGCAGGTCACGGACGACTCCGCGGCCGCATCCGTCGTCTATTTCACCCGGGAGATCACTCCGGAGAGCCTCGTGAAGATCTATGAGGCCGTGGGTCGGAAAGCCACCGGCCGCGTAGCCGTGAAGATTTCCACCGGCGAAATGGGCGGGCACAACTACCTGAAGCCGGAGCTCATCGCTCCGCTCGTAAAGAAGGTGAACGGAACCATCGTGGAATGCAATACCGCCTACGGCGGCTCCCGGGCCAATACGGCCGTCCACAAGGAGACCATCAAGGCCCATGGCTTCTATGACGTCGCGCCCGTGGACATCATGGACGAGGAAGGGGAGTTCCAGATCCCGGTCAAGGATGACAAGTGGATCAAGTACGATATCGTGGGTTCCCATCTGAAGAACTACGACTTCATGATCAACCTGGCCCATTTCAAGGGCCACGCGATGGGCGGTTTCGGTGGCGTGCTCAAAAACGCCTCCATCGGCGTTGCCTCCCCGAACGGAAAGGTGTACATCCACTCCGCCGGAAAGCATCAGCAGGCCTCGGAAAGCGGCGACCTGCACGCGCCGGCTGGCTGGTTCCTTTCCCCGGACAAGAATACGCCCTTCATCGAGTCCATGTCTGCCGCCGCCCAGGCCGTGCACGAGTACTTCGGCGGTGGCGAGCGCATCCTCTACATCGACGTCATGAACAATCTCTCCATCGATTGCGACTGCGACGGCAATCCGCACGATCCGACCATCCAGGACATCGGCATCGCCGCCTCCCTGGATCCGGTGGCCCTGGACAAGTTCTGCCTGGACCAGGTCATGAGCATCCCGAAGGATGCGAACAACGATACCAAGCCGCTCCTGGACCGCATTGAACAGCGTCACGGCATCCGCATCGTCACCCGCGGCGAAGAAATGGGCCTGGGTACGACGTCCTACCGGGTGGTCGAGCTCTGAAAGCTCTGAACTGAAAAAAGGGCAGAACCAAGTGGTTCTGTCCTTTTTTGCTGTCTGGATTTCCGCGAGCCTTAGTACCGGTTCAGTGGGCGGCCGGAGGTCATCATGTGGACCTTGCGGACCACGTCCTCGAGAACCTTCGCATGGGCGGCGCGCTCGGCGAGCTGCTCCTCGGTGGGTTCCTTTGCGGTGATGGCGGCGAAATGCGTGTTGGCGGAAGCGAGGACGGTGTCGATGAGCTCGACGATGTCCAGCATGTCCTTCTCCACGAAGCCGCGGGAGGTGATGGCCGGGGTGCCGATGCGCAGGCCGCTGGTCTGGAAGGCGCTGCGGCTGTCGAACGGAACCATGTTCTTGTTCACGGTGATGTCGGCTTTCACGAGTTCCTTCTCGGCGACGCGGCCGGTGAGATCCGGGAACTTGGTGCGGAGGTCGATGAGCATCAGGTGGTTGTCCGTACCGCCGGAGATGATGTTGTAGCCGCGGCGGAGGAACTCGGCGCACATGGTGGCCGCATTGGCGATGACCTGCTTCTGGTAAGAGACATACTCCGGCTGGGCGGCCTCGTAGAAGGCCACGGCCTTGGCGGCGATCACATGCTCGAGCGGACCGCCCTGGATGCCCGGGAAGACGCTGGAGTTCAGGATGGCGCTCATCTTCTTGATTTCGCCCTTCGGGGTGGTGAGGCCCCACGGGTTGTCGAAGTCCTTGCCCATCAGGATGACGCCGCCGCGCGGTCCGCGGAGGGTCTTGTGTGTGGTGGAAGTGACGATGTGCGCGTACTTGACCGGGTTCTTCAGGAGACCGGCGGCAATGAGGCCGGCGGTATGGGCCATGTCGATCCAGAGGATGGCGCCCACCTCGTCGGCGATCTTGCGCATGCGTTCGTAGTCCCATTCGCGGGAGTAGGCGGAGGCGCCGCCGATGATGAGCTTGGGCTTGCACTCGAGGGCCTTGCGCTCCATCTCGTCATAGTCCACGCGGCCGGTTTCCGGATTCAGGCCATAGGGCACCGGCTTGTACAGGATGCCGGAGGCGTTCACGGGCGAGCCGTGGGTGAGGTGTCCGCCCATGGACAGGTCCAGGCCCATGAACACGTCCCCGGGACGGAGGACGGCCATCGTGACGGCCATGTTGGCCTGGGCGCCGGAGTGGGGCTGGACATTGGCATATTCCGCATCGTAGAGCTTGCAGAGACGGTCGATGGCGATCTGCTCGATCTGGTCCACCACCTCGCAGCCGCCATAGTAGCGCTTGCCGGGATAACCCTCCGCGTACTTGTTGGTGCAGATGGAGCCCATGGCGGCCATGACCTGGTCGGAGACGTAGTTTTCAGAAGCGATCAGCTCGAGGCCGGAGGCCTGGCGGTCTTTTTCTTTCTTGATCAGATCGAAGATCTGGAGGTCTTGTTTCATAGCGTGTCGGTGTGTTTGTCGCAAAGTGGTTTTCGCAGCCACAAAGATAGGTTTTTTTCTTAACTTTGCTGCCATGAAAGACAGAAAACTTCTCAACATCGAACTGGGACGCATGTCGGCCGCCCAGTACCGGGAACGGCCGGATTCCGGACTCGTCGTCGTACTGGACAACATCCGCAGCGCGCACAACGTGGGCAGCGCCTTCCGGACGGCCGATTCCTTCGGCATCGACAAGGTCTTTCTGTGCGGTATTTCGGCGGTCCCGCCCTCCGCGGAAATCCACAAATCGGCCCTCGGCGCCGAGGATTCCGTCCCCTGGGAGCACGTCGATGACACCCTGGAGGCCGTCCGCCGCCTGCGGGCCGCCGGCTACACGGTCGTGGCGGTGGAACAGACCGTCCACTCGGTGAAACTGGGCACCTTCCAGCGCGACCCCGGCCGGAAGTACGCCCTTATCTTCGGCAACGAAGTTTCCGGCGTCCGCCAGGACGTGGTGGACGCCTCCGATTTCTCCCTGGAAATC
>ODAI012233801.1_pt1 | contig 10958 bp, 5 predicted proteins | sample 1539321 | NCBI WGS metagenome assembly ODAI01 (sample SAMN02144231, study PRJEB22623) | gut metagenome | biome: sheep rumen | host: Ovis aries | place: New Zealand | reverse complement strand
TTTCTAAGAGGCGAGAAAAACTGCGCCGTCGTCGGCATTTTTGCAGTAACGCTCGGTGCGCGAGAGTCGGAGTACTCCGCGCTCTCCGCCGAAGAGCGCGAGCAGTTGCACGATAGGTTGGTCGCGGAGGCGCTGGCGGCGAAGGAGGCGGGCGAGCGCGCCAAGGCGATTGCGCTTTACGAAAAGGCCATCCGCGCAAAGCCGGTAGACCTTGGCATCTACCGATCCATCGCCGCGCTCTACGAGGCGGATGGAGACTGGGAAGGCGCGCTCGCCACGTACCGGCGTTCTTTAGAGGCGGACTACAACCAGCCCGACCTCTGGGACGAGGAAAAGCGTCTTGAGGCGAAAGTGAAAGGAGCAGCGAAATGAGAAGGAAAATCATGGTGGCGGCTTGCGCATTCGCGGCGGCGGTCGCGCTCGCGGCGGGCGCAAAGACGGTGGACTTCCCGATTCCGGACGCTGTCCGGAGCTGGGATATCCCGGAACGGGCCACGAACGGCGTTAAGGCCGTGTGGATCGAGAATGTGCCGTGGCACGGCAAGCCCACGCGTTTCTTCGCCTACTATTCTCTGCCCGAAGGCGCGACGGCGGAGAAGAAGGTGCCGGGCATCGTGCTCGTGCACGGCGGATACGGAACGGCCTTCCACACATGGGTGAAGCTGTGGAACGACCGCGGATATGCAGCGATCGCGATGGACAATTGCGGCGGCATCCCCGGAGAGAAGAACCACACGGCTGAACATCCGCGGCACGAGTGGTCCGGGCCAAACGGCTGGGGACGATTCGAGGACGAAGCTCTGCCGCCGGAGGAGCAGTGGGTATATCACGCGATCGAATGCGTCATCCGCTCGCATACGTTCCTGAGGAATCTCCCCGAAGTCGATGCATCGAGGATCGGCGTGACCGGAATATCGTGGGGCGGTTTTCTCACGTCGATCGCCTGCGGAGCGGATCAGCGCTTTGCGTTCGCCGTGCCCGTCTACGGATGCGGAAACCTGCGGCGGCATTCAGTCTTCGCGCCGGAAATCGGCGAGCTGTGGGAGTCGCTCTGGAATCCAGTCGAATACGCGAAGAACTGCCGCATACCGACGCTTTGGTGCACCGGGACGAACGACTATTTCTTTCCCCTCGATTCGTTCGAGGAGACTGCGTTCGCCGCAGGGAATCCTCTTTTCTCCATCAAACTCCGCATGAAGCACGGACATCCGCCGGAGGGCGATCCGCCCGAGATCGCAGCCTTCGCCGATTCCGTCGTGAAGGGCGCGCCGAAGTTGACCGACCGCAAGATCGCGCGCCGCGAGTGGCTGTATACCGAATCCGCCAATCCGGTATGGAAGGACAGACATTTCGAGGTTTCCGCAGAAGCACCGCAGAATTGGACGATACGCTTCGAGAACGCCATCACCGAAGACGGGCTGATCCTCTCATCCCCGTCGGAATTCCAGACGGCGACGCTTGACGCCAAGGGTGTTGTCGTCAACGGGGCAACCATCCGCGAGACCGAGCGGCGCGTTTTTGCCGACGGAATGGCGGTGCGGTACGTTCTGCCGGAAGGCGGGTTCGTTGCATGGCTCAGAAGGAAAACGGGCCGAGCCTCTGTCGGCGCTCCCGAGACTCGCGCACAGGGGCTTTATCGTTGCCAGGTGCATCGCGGCGGCGGACGCGATACGCGTCCCGACAATTCGCTTGAGACGTTCCTCGTTTGGTCGCTCGGTTTCGATAACTTCGCCACGGACGATCCGCTCGTCCTTTTTGAACTTCTTCCGGAATTGCGAAGATAATCAATCCGCAACATTCTGATACTTGTGTCGGCGGGTTGACTGTCGTCTGTTGGGTATGGTATAATTTCCGCGAATCAAGGAAACAATATTAAATAGTTTCTGTGAATGGAGGAAATATGACAAAAGAGGAAGTGCAGGAAGTAATCGCATTGAAGCAAGAGGAAATGCCTTTTGACGTCAAGGCGCGTTCGGAAGCTCTACCGATTTCAGGCCGTCAGATCGTGACGCTGCCAGGCGTCCGTCGGTGCGGAAAGTCAACGCGCATGGAGCTTGCGATCAACGACTTGCTGAAGGCGGGTGTTCCCAAGGAAAACATCTTGTGGATCGGCTTTGACGACGAGCGGTTTGCGCAGCTTTCTGCTTCTGAGCTTGACGTGATCCTCGACGCCTATCGCGAGATGTTCCCCGAAATCCCTCTGAAAGACGTGTGGATGTTCTTCGACGAACTTCCGCTCGTTGAAGGATGGGAGCTTTTCGCGCTCCGCGTCTTTAAAAGCTATTGCAAGCACATCTTCATTTGCGGATCGAATGCGCATACGCTGTCGAAGGAGATGAAGTCTGAGCTGCGGGGTTGGCCGGTCGAGTTCGAGACATTCCCTCTTTCCTTTGCCGAGTATTGCGATTTTGCCGGCCTGCGCCGCACGAGCCATTTGGAGAGCGAGAAGGCCAAGATCCGAATGGCCTTCAGGGATTTCAACCGCATGGGAGGCATGCCGGAGATTGCGCTGACGGAAAGCCTGTCGCTCAAGTACAAGAAGCTTCAGGGATATTTCGACACGATGCTGCTGAAGGATTTTATCGAGCACTTCGGGGTCAAGCAGCCGCAAGTCCTGCGGTTCTTCCTCAAGCGCGCGATGGCGGGGATCGCCAATCCTCTGTCCGTCAACGCCATTTATGGTGAAATCAAGGCGCGCGGCATGAAGATTGCAAAAGACGAACTGTATGGATGGCTTCAGGAAGCCTGCGACATCTACTTGCTGCAGCGACTGCCTCGCTTTTCGCGTTCGTTCGCCAAACAGGAGGCGGCGTTGGCAAAGTACTACGTCATCGACAACGGCATCCGCAACGCTGTCATTCCGCTGCAGTCCGATGACGACGGCAAGCAACTTGAGAACACGATTTACCTGGAGTTGCTGCGCAGACGCGGAGGAAACGAGACGCTTTCATTCTGGCAGGAGCGCGGGGAATGCGATTTTGTCGTCAGCGAAGACGAGAAGGTGCGTCGTCTCGTCCAAGTGACATGGAACATGAACGAGGACAGCCTGGCTGGGCGAAAGACTCGGAAGCGCGAAATCGACGGACTGGTTGCCGCTGCGGAGTCGTTGGGATGCGAAGACCTGACAATCGTGACACGTGATGAGGAGTCGTCTGTCACGGAACGCGGTCATTCGATTCGCATTGTCCCTGCCTGGAAATGGTGTCTGTCGCGTTAAAGCTCTGAAAGGAAAGGAGCGGATAACATGAACTGGAAAATGTTTGCACTTGTCTGCGCGATGGCGGCGTCGGCCGCGCTTGCGGCAAATGCGCAGTCGGTGGGCTTCCCGATTTCCAGTGCGGCTGGGGATCCGCAAAAGCCGGCGGTTGTCCATCTTCCGCCAGGCGTGTATCGACTTGAAAAGCCGATTGTGCTCAAGCCCGAGAATTCCGGCGTCACGTATGTTGCGGACGGCGATGTCGTTGTCTCCGGTGCTAGGCCCGTCACGGGATGGCACGTCGAGGCGGACGGCACATGGTCGGCGTCCGTGCCGTGGGTCAAGTCCGACAGGACCGGCGGTTTCCGCGCGATGCGCGTCAACGGCGCGATACGTCCGCGCGCGCGGCTCCCGAAGAAAGGGCATTTCACCGTCGTCAACGACGATCTTCCGCAGGGGACACGTTACAACGCGCCGCGTCCGTCGTTCTTCTACGACCCGAAGGAATTTAATCCCGAATGGGCGAACCTGAAGGACGCGGAGATCGTCTGTTTCCATTTCTGGACCGACTCGCACCTGCGCATCGCGTCCGTCGACGCCGTTTCAAACAAGGTGACGCTCGTGACGCCCTCCGGCAAGGCGTTCGACACGGGCTGGTCCAACAACAAGTCTGGCGGACTGCGCGGCATCTATACGATAGAGAACCTTCCCGGCGCGATGACGGAGCCCGGCGAGTGGTGGCTTGAATACGGCGCGGGGAGAGTCCACTACAGGCCGATGCCGGGCGAGACGCCCGAGACAATCAAGGCGGAGGTCCCGTTCTGTCCGGTTCTCGTCTCTATGGAAGGAACGCCTGAGAACGGCCGCTATGTCGAGGATGTGGTGTTCCGCGGCATTCGCTTCGAGCTTTCCCAGTTTGAGCTTCCGGACAGCGACGTCAACAACGGGCAGGGCTCTGCGACTGTATCCGCCGCCATCCGGCTCGTCGGCGCACGGCGCTGCCGTTTCGAGGACTGCACGTTCGCGGACATCGGCGGCTATGCGGTCGACATCCTCAAGGGTTCGCGCGAGAACGTCTTTTCGCGCTGCGCGATGACGCGCCTCGGCGCGGGTGGCGTGCGGCTTGACGGCGGCATTGCCGGATGCCCGACCGTGGAGCTGAACTCCGGCAATGCCGTTGAAGACTGCGAAATCGGCCCATACGGTCTCGACTTCCGTTCGGCGGTCGGCGTTCTCCTCAAGAACGCGGAGCGGACGCGGATCGTTCACAACCATATCCACGACGGATACTATACGGGAGTCTCCGCTGGCTGGGTCTGGGGATACTATCCGAGCGCAAGCCGCAACAACGAGATCAGCCACAACCACATCCACGACATCGGCAAGGGGCTTCTCTCCGACATGGGCGGCATCTACACGCTCGGGCCCTCGAGCGGCACGCGCATCGCGAACAACCGCATTCACGGCGTCGACGCTCGAGCCTACGGCGGCTGGGGCATCTACCAGGACGAGGGCTCCACGGGGATCCTCGTAGAGAACAACGTCGTCTACGACACGAAGTTCGCGCCCTACGACATCCACTACGCGAAGGAGATCACAGTGCGCAACAACATCTTCGCCTTCGGGAAGAAGGATCAGGTCACGCGATCAATCCTCGAGCCGCACGTTTCGTGCGAGCTCATGAACAACATCTTCTACTGGACCGAGGGAAATCTCTATTCGGGGAACTGGAACGACGCCGCGACGCCTTTCGCCGTCCATAGGAAGGGAAACAACAAGAAGGCCAACGAGACGGGTTCGACAGTGACGTTCCTGGCGGACCGAAACGTGTACTTCAATCCCACGCTGACTGTTGATGCAGTCAAGTTCGGCGGCGACAGGAGTCTCGATGCCTGGCGCAAGATGGGCAAGGACATCCATTCGTTCTACGCCGATCCGCTCTTCAGGAACGCGGCGGGGCGTGACTTCCGCCTGTCGCCCGAATCGCCTGCGTTTAAGCTTGGTTTTGTCGATTTTGACCAAGGCGACATAGGGCCGCGGAAGACGGGAGATGAGTCGAAAGGATCGTCGACTTTCGCATTGCCCGATTGAGTCATTTTATTTTGCACAATCGGGTATATTGTGCTGTTGGGGAATATGGTATAATACAAATGAAAATTGCTTATAGAGCAATACAAGCAAAAAAGAGAAAGGGAAGACATGAGTATTCATATGGTGCATTCTTTCTTCGCCGCCTCGCTTTGCGGTGCGGCTTTGCTGACGGGGCGTGGTGTTTTCGCCGCGGCCTCGGAGTTCACGGTAACTAAAGTCGAAAACGATCCCTACGGTGCCTACGACGGCACCGTGAAAGCCGGCGGCGACGGCTACGCCTTCACTGCGGAGGACTCGGCGAGATACTACAAGTTCCTTTATCTCTACGACGACCTCCTGCTCGACGGCGCCAAGTGCGCGGGCAGCACGAACTGGCACACGGTCAACATCGGCTACAGAGCATTGCACCCCGTCACCGTCACTGTTACCAACGGAGCGCGGATGGTCATGCAGAGGGGCGGCACTCGATACATCAACTTCACTGGCAAGGGCGGCACGATCGTAGTCTCAGAGCCGACCGACGCGCCATTCGAATGGGGACACGGTGGCAATATCACGACCGTCATTGGCGACACCTACACCAACATGATTGGCACGGTCGGCTATACCTCGAAGTTCACGCTTTGCAATGATGTCACATCCGACACCGGAACAGACGACATCCTTCGCCTCCTCGCGCATGGAACGGCGTCCTACCAGTTCGTCAGCAACCAGAACGCAAACGTCGCTGCGCGCATTCTCTTCGAAGGCGGAGAACTCCGCTCGATCTATGACGACACCACGAAGTTCCAGGTTGCCGATGGCGCGAAGATTATCCTCCAGAGCGTGGACGGCAATCCGATCAAACTGCGTTCCTACGCCTACTCTCGCTATTCGCTTTTCGAGGGAGCAGGAACACTCGAGACGGCCGGCGATGGCGATGTCGTCCTTTTGCAGCACTCGTACGCTCCCGCCAAGACGGTGACGCTTGGAGCAGACGAGGGCGGGCGCATCGTCTGGGGAAACACCGGCAACTTTAAACTTGGAGGAAGAATGTGCCTGAAACTGACATCCGACGACGTCCTCCCGCACGGAGAAGGGAAAGGCAAAGTGATGATTGCTGTCGGCGAGTATTCCGGAACGGGCACGAGCGCCGCTGATCCGGTTGTGATCGACCTCAACGGCACGGCGAACACGGTGAACGGCATTGCAATCGGCGGAAACGCTGGCTACAGCAAGTTGAATGTCATCACAAACTCGTCCGAAACCGTCGCCACGCTGGGGCTGGACATCTGGAATACGGAAAGCGAGCAGCGACTGCATGAGTTGCTGTCGGCCGATGTGAAACTGGCGGCCAACGCCTCGTCCACAATTAAGTTCAAAAAACTCGGTGCGGCAAAACTGATAGTCGGCCACTCGCAGGCGACCAATGTTCTTGAATCCGTCGCCGGGACGGAAGTCGCGGATGGCGTTCTCTGGTTTGGCGACAGCTATACGCTCACGCGCCCCCTCACGGTTTCCGGCAGCGGTTCGATACAGGTGCGCGAGGATGTGCAATATGCCAGAACGCTCAACCTCTCGGCCATCGCTGACGCCGATCTCTCCATAGGCGGGCTTACGGTCGATACTGCCTACTACTATGGCAAGATCCCCACGATCACGAAGTTCCGCCCTGCGGCAAACGGCAAGCTGTATCTGACGAATGTTTCTGGTGAACTCGCGTCGAACTACACGGTGCCGATCAATTTGACGACCGTCGTCGATGCGGAGAATTTCGCGTCGTGGAAGGTTTACGTGAACGGCACGGAGACGCGCGGATTCGTTCCGGAGTATGTGAATGGCGTGCTCAAGGCCAAGTTCAAGAATGGTCTAACCATCTTCGTCCGGTAGAATAGAGAATGCGAAAATATCCAGTATCCAATAGCCAGAGTCAGTTGGAAAGACCACTTGTTAAGCTCACGCAAAGCACGCTAAGTCCGCAAAGTGACCCTTAGAACGAAACCTCGCGCACTTCGCGAACTTGGCGTGAGACATATTCGGGAGGTTGAAAATGAAATTGGCAACACTGGCAACACTGGCAACATTCACTGCGGCTTTTGCCGCGCCGGTTGCCGCGGGAGGGACGTTTCCCGTCGAGGGGAAGATGCTCGTCGGCGTGAACTTCTGGGGCTCGAAGGCGGGCATCAGGATGTGGCGCGCAGACGAATGGGACGAAGCGTCCATCGAGAAGGATATATCTGCGCTCGCGGCGATGGGCGTCGAGCTGATGCGTGTCTTTCCGACATGGAGCGAGTTCCAGCCGATTCGGCAGGAGAAGAAGTTTCAGGGCGCGCCTGCGCTTATTCTGCGCGACGGCACCGACGAGGAGATTTACGATCCGCTCTGGCTCGATCCCGGTGCTGTGGCGCGGTTCGAGAAGTTCTGCGAGATAGCCGAGCGGCACAACGTGAAGCTCATGGTTTCACTCATAACCGGTTGGATGTCCGGGACGCTCTTCGCGCCGCGCATCGTCGAAAACAAAAATCTTATTACAGATCCTGAAGCCGTTATGTGGGAAGGACGCTTCGCGCGCGCGTTCGTCCGGCGCATGAAGGGCAAGAAGGCTATTGTCGCCTGGTGCCTCGGCAACGAATCCAACTGTATGGGTGCGGCTGACAGTCGCGCGCAGGCGTGGATGTGGCTCAATACGATTTCGTCCGCGATCCGCATGGAGGATCCATCGCGTCCTGTCGTCTCCGGGATGCATAGCCAGACTTCGGACGGCTTTGGCCCGCAGCGCGGCGACTACAACAAATGGACGCTTCAGATGCAGGGCGAGCTTCTCGACCTGCTCACCCCCCATCCCTATCCTGCCGCGTTTCGCATCGAGGCCAACAGGGGCCCGTTCAACTGCTTCCGTAACGCGCTTCATCCGGTGTCGCAGTGCCTGTTCTACTCCGCTGTTTCGGGGAAACCATCTTTCCCGCAGGAGATCGGCAGCCTCGGACCCAGGATGTCGCCGGACTGGATGAGCGCCAAAGGCATGCGCCAGCAGATGTTCACTTCCTGGGCGCACGGACTCGGCGCGTACCTCTGGTGGTGCGCGTTCATGCAGACGCATCTCGACTATGCGCCGTATACGGCGTGTCATATGGAGCCGGAACTGGGGTTGCTGAACGCCGACGAAGGCAGAACGCCGAAACCGATGGCGAAGGAGCTCAAGGCGTTTCGCGATTTCCGCGATTCGCTGCCGTTCGATGTCCTGCCTAAGTACAAGACCGACGCCGTGTGCCTCGTTTCCGAGCGCGAGGATTTCTACCACCAGACGTTCGGCGCGTTCATGCTTTCAAAGGCGGCGGGCTTCGATCTGGAGTTCGTCGGCGCCGATTCGCGCGAACTGCCGGAAGCGAACTTCTACATTCTCCCGTCCGGAAAGGGCTGGGGAACGTATTCGCGCAAGACGTGGGACGAACTGGTCGCGCGCGTGAAGAAGGGCGCGACGCTGCTCGTTTCGCGCGGATTCGAAACGGGCTACATTGACTGGCTGGACATCACGGGGCTTGAGCAGACGACTTACCACAAGTGGCGGAAGGAGTCGTTCGAGTTTAAGGGACGGAAAATGTCGTTCGTGGATTCCTACACAGCCGAGCAGAAGCCCATTGATTGCGAAGTGGTGGCGAAGGACTCCTCCGGCAACGTCGTCGTGAGCCTAAAGCATCTCGGAAAGGGCAAGGTGATCGTTGTCAACTTCGCGCTTGAGAAGTGCATCATCGAGCAGGAAAGCGAAGTTGTGGACAACGGCTTTTCCAACGAACTGTGGCGCATCTACGCATACGCCGCGCGCGAGGCAGGGGTGCAGCGCCGTGTCGCGAAGGACGATCCGCGCCTTGTCGTTACCGAACATCCCTGCGTGGACGGCACAACGCTTGTCGTTGCGGTGAACACGCACGACAAGCCGGTCGCGTTTCCGGTCAAAGTCGACGGCACCGTCGGACGCGTGTGGAACGGCACGTACAAGGATGGAACGCTCTCGATCCGCGAGAACGACGGCTGCATATTCGAGGTCACAAATGGGAATTGAAAAAATGAAACTGGCAATACTGGCAACACTGGCAACATTCACCACGGCTTTTGCGGGCATCAAGTACGATATCCCGATGATGGATATCAGCAAAGAGGCGGGACCTAACGGAACGCGCCTTGGAGACGTGTGCCTTGCCGGGAAAAAGTACTGGGCTTCGCTTTGCGTCAAGACGCCCAGTCGAGTCACGATCCCGCTTGGCGGCGGTGCAGTTTCGCTTAACGCAGTCTGCGGCGTCGACTGCCGCAACGAGGTGGACGAACCTGCGACATTCCGCATAGTCTCCCCTGACGGAAAGACGCTGTGGGAGAAGTCCGGCGTCAAGAAAGGCGTAAAGCTTGATGCGACGGTGGAACTGACGGGCCTTGAGTCCGTCGTCCTTGAGGTGTCCGGCGCTGACGGCATCATGGCTGGATGGGCGTTCGGAACCGTCTTCGAGTTTGCCGACGGGAAGTATCCGCCGAACGATGTCAGGATGCACACGCCACAACTTGGCATTCTTACGCCTCCAGAGAGCGCAAAACCGCGCATCAACGGGCCTGTCGTGTACGGTGTGAGGCCGGGCCATCCAATCATCTACCGCGTGCCAGTCACAGGCCAGAGGCCGATGAAGATTTCCTTAGCCGCAAAGAACACAAAGTGCGCAAAGAACTGTAGCGAATGTCTTTGCGATCTTTGCGTCCTTTGCGGCAAAAAAATAACCTTCGATCCGGTGACGCATGTGATTACTGGCGCAATTGATCAGCCAGGCGAGTACAAGCTTGCAATTGTCGCCGAAAACAGCGAGGGGCGCGATTGCCGCGACTTCACGATCAAGGTCGGCGACAAGATCTCGCTGACCCCCGCGATGGGCTGGAACAGCTGGAACTGCTTTTCTTGGAATGTAACCGCCGACGATGTCCGCAAAGCGGCGGATGCGTTTGAGAAGACCGGGCTTGCCGAACACGGCTGGGCATACGTCAACATCGACGACTTCTGGCAGAACAAGCCAACGTCGTGGATGAAGGAACTCCACGGTCCTGTGCGTGACGAGAATGGAAAGGTAAACACGAACAAGCGCTTTCCGGACATGAAGGGGCTTGTCGACTACATCCACTCCAAGGGGTTCAAGGCCGGGATCTATTCTTCGCCCGGGCCAAAGACATGCGGAGGATGCGAAGGAAGCTGGCAGCACGAGGCGCAGGATGCGAAGACCTATGCCGAATGGGGCTTTGACTACCTGAAGCACGACTGGTGCAGCTACGGGAGCGTCGCGACTGGCGAAGGTGTGGAACGCGCAATGCGTCCCTATCGCATCATGGGCGATGCGCTGAAGGCGCAGGACCGCGACATCTTGTTCTCGCTCTGCCAGTACGGGAATGACGACGTGGGCACCTGGGGCGTAAAGGTTGGCGGACAGAGCTGGCGCACGACAGGCGACGTGTTCGACAGGTGGTCGTCCATCGCGAATGCAGTAAAGGTTCTCAAGACGCAGTGGCGTCACGCGGAGCCGGGCGGATGGAACGACCCCGACATGCTCTGCGTGGGGCCCATGTGCTGGAACGAGTTCAAAGGAAGCCGTCTCGCGCCTAACGAACAGTACACGCACATATCGCTCTGGGCGCTCGCGGCAGCTCCCCTTATGATCGGCTG
>ODAI011911256.1_pt1 | contig 10959 bp, 10 predicted proteins | sample 1539321 | NCBI WGS metagenome assembly ODAI01 (sample SAMN02144231, study PRJEB22623) | gut metagenome | biome: sheep rumen | host: Ovis aries | place: New Zealand | reverse complement strand
TATTTTTATTCTGGAAGTCTTCCTTCATACATAAACTGAAGGGCTTCAGCAAGGATAAGAGAGTTCTGCCTTTATGGAGATACTACCGGTGAGACAGATAATCTGGGGCTTCCTGTACGCCTTGACTGGGCAGAGCATTACAGAGGAAAAGCGATGATCGTTTACGGTCATGTTCCGCAGTCGGAGGTCAGGATAATCAATAATACGTATTGTATTGATACGGGTTGTGTGTTCGGAGGAGCTTTATCCTGCTTACGGTATCCGGAAAAGGAGATCGTAAGCGTGAAGGCCCACAGGGAATACTATAAGCCTGTAAGGGCATTAACTCCCGAAAAGGATATTGCCGGAAGCATCCTGAAAGCATCCGATGTGAGCGGAAAGATATATATCAAGACAGACCTTATTCCTTCCATAACGATCTCTGAGGAGGAAAGCGCAAACGCCTTTGAGATAATGAGTCGGTTTGCTGCTGATCCAAGATGGCTTATTTATCTTCCTCCTACGATGTCTCCCTGTGAAACCAGCGCGCTTGAGGATTATCTTGAACATCCGATTGAAGCTTTTCAGTATTATCAGAGGAACGGTGTACACGAGGTTGTATGCGAAAGGAAGCATATGGGCTCGAGATGTGTGATCGTACTCTGTCACACCGAGGAAGCTGCAAAGAAGAGATTTCAGGTGACATCGGGAAGGGGGATCATATACACAAGAACAGGACGCAGGTTCTTTGACGATCCTGAAACTGAAGAAGCACTACTTGATCGGCTGGATCAGGCACTTACAAAAAGCAGTTTTTGGAGTGATTTTGGGACAGACTGGGTATGCCTGGACGCAGAGCTATTACCCTGGTCTGAAAAGGCAAAGTTATTATTAAAAACTCAATATGGTCCGACCGGAATGGCAGGGAGGCAGTCCTTGAAAACAGCTGTTGAGCTGTTAAAGCAGGGGGCTGATCAAATGAGCGCTGTTCTTAAGACACCGGAGGGAACGTCTAATCAGAGCGTTGATCTGAGCGAAATATTACAGAAATATCAGGAAAAACAGGAAGCTATGGACAGATATGTGGCGGCCTACAGGGAATATTGCTGGGATATAAACAGCATAGACGATTTCAGGATTGCTCCTTTTCACCTGCTAGCCGTGGAAGGAAAGGTCTTTTCTGATAAAACCCATATCTGGCACATGGAAACGATCAAAAAATACCTTGTAGATAACGATCCTGTTTTTATAGCAACGGATCACATTACAGTACATGTTTCAGATCCTTCTGATATCCGTAAGGGTATAGACTGGTGGCTTGATCTTACAGACAAAGGCGGTGAAGGAATGGTCGTAAAGCCCATAGAGTTTATTGCAAGGGATCAAAGAGGGATACTTCAGCCTGCCATAAAGTGCAGGGGAAGAGAGTATCTGAGAATAATCTATGGGCCAGAGTATCTTATTCCGGAACATCTGGACAGGTTGAAAAAACGCTCGTTGTCCAGAAAGAGGGGGCTGGCCTTAAAGGAATTTGCTCTGGGAATGGAGGCTCTAAAGTTATTTGCAGATAAAGAACCGCTTCACAGGATACATCAATGTGTTTTTGGAGTACTGGCGCTTGAGAGCGAACCTGTAGATCCGAGGCTGTAGGAGGGATACATTGCGGCCAGGTATATCAAGTTTAAGAGATTGACAATGTCGGTAGTTGCTTTATAATTCTGAATAAATGTATTATAATATGATATTGTCGGATAGCCATATGTTTTCTTTTAATTAAGGAAGGAGGCCTTCAATGTCAACGTTTATGACAGAACCTGAAAAAAAGCTGGAAGATGGTATAGTATTTTTCTCTATTCCATATAAAGTGGATATTTCGGACTGGACGTTTGAGCATCTTGATTGTGATGCCATATATACAGAAGAAGAACCCCATTCCGACATAGTGAATATTTTATGCTTTGCAAGCAGCAAGCAATATAACTACGCGCTTTTTAAGAAATGGAAATCAGATTATGCGTATGCAAAGCTAAACAGCGGGATCAGCAGCGAGGAGGTAAATTCTTTTGATAGGTTCTCTCAGAGCTAAGTATAATGATGCTTATAGCTCTTTCTCTGTTGGACTGGAGGGAATGGCACATAGTGACAGAAGCAGGATTACTATGCTTATGGACACCGGCTCTCCTTATACGGTTTTATCTCTTCGCTCGTTATATGAGCACTTAACAGAAGATCCCAAAAGTGCGAAAGAGGCTGAAGCTATTAGAGAAAGACTGACTGTAAACGATATTTCGGCTATAGAGCCGAATTCGGCATCAGGACATCCTGTAAGGCTTTTCCCCTGTTGTATGAAGGATGTATACCTGGGGAGAAGTCATCTTCCTGATTTTTATTTCTATCTGGCTGATATGGGGAAGAATCTGGCTTTGCTCGGCAATGACCTTACATCGTACTGTATATATCATCACGAAAGAAAATCCGATATCAATATCCTGAGCTTTGATTATGACGGATATGTAAAAGAGTTTAAAGAAAAAAACAACCATATTTTGTACCTTGATGAATTGTTCAATAAGGATTCAGCAAGATCATGACTGACAACGAATGAGTAATAAAAGAGAGTTGCAGAGAGGAGGATGGCTATGCAGAGTAAAATGAATAAGAATTATGAAACGATGAAGGCAAGGAGAGGAATGACGGATTGATCATTCACCAAGCATAGAATAACTTTGTTATGATATAAAGCATTCGGATGGATAATATGATCGGATCAGGAACGCCTCTCTGAAACCGCAGTTATGCGGGGTTATTTGTTATGGCGTTCTTTTTGTACCCATTTTTTCAGGCTTTGGGAGTGATATCGGGTTCAAAATAAGGACGTAGATAGAGAGGAAAGGACTGTATGTCGGAAATAATAATAAAAGGCACCTATGCAGACGCTAAAGTATTTACAGTAAACGATGAAAGCAGGGCGGTCGAGCAGTATGCTCTCGCCCAGATCAGGATGCTTTGCGACAACCCGGCTTCGGAAGGCTCAAAGATGAGAGTTATGCCGGACGTACATCCGGGCAAGGTAGGAACTATCGGGCTTACAATGACTGTTGGAAATAAGATCCTGCCGGAGGTGGTCGGTATTGACATTGGCTGTGGAATCACAATTGCTGAATTTAAAGGCCTTAAGAAGGAATTTCAGGCAGTGGACAAGGTGATTACTGAGAGGATAACCTCGGGAGTAGCTGTCAGAAAAGACCCTCATCCATTGGCAGAAGAATTTGACTACGGTAGGCTGTTTTGTCATAAGTGCATAAATCTTCCATATATTAAGAGAAGCATGGGGAGCCTTGGTTCAGGCAATCATTTTATCGAGATCGACAAATCAGAGGATGGAACCTGTTATCTGATGATTCATTCCGGAAGCAGGCATCTGGGAAAAGAGGTTACGGAATATTACCTGAAAGAAGGACATAAAAAACTGAAAGAACAGGGGATCATTGTGCCCTATGAGCTGACATATCTTGAGAGTGATCTGATGCGGCAATATCTTCATGATGTGGAGATCGTACAGGAATATGCAGCACAGAGTAGAGAAGTAATGCTGCAGGAACTTTGTAAAGGTATGAAATGGAAAGTTGTTGATAGCTTTTCAAGCGTTCATAACTATGTGGGCAGGACACCGGACGGCGGTAATATGATAAGGAAGGGAGCAATATCAGCTCAGAAAGGAGAAAAGGTAATAATCCCGATCAATATGAGAGACGGAGCCATGATCGGCATTGGAAAGGGCAATTCTGATTGGAACTATTCTGCCCCTCATGGTTCCGGAAGACTCATGAAACGTGAAGATGTTAAAAACAGGTATACGGTATCACAGTTTAAAACAGAGATGAAGGGAATTTACTCAAGCTGTATCGGAAGAGATACATTGGACGAAGCGCCATTTGCCTACCGGAGCTTAGAGGAGATCAGAGAAGTTATAAATGATACTGTGGAGATACGGAAGATTATCCGCCCCATTTATAATTATAAGACTGGGTAAAGAAAAGATGGCAGTTTATTTGTGTCTGTTTCAAACGGTAGGGCATGAATTATGAGATTCGCTATAGAACAGGAAACGGGCTTTGGAACGAAAAGAACGCAGCAATTATATGGCATTCTCTTAAAGGCTTAATAAGGAAGAAAACCTATTCAGACCAGGTAAGAGCATTTAAAGATATCGGTGGCATCACGTATTCTGGACAGAGTTCTGATGTAAAAAGGCAAAATAAATATAATAGGATAGATTAGCCACGTAACCTTGGTAGGTTTCAACCTTAGCTACTTTTACTGAGTTAACTAGCCTCAAATTATAACTTGACTTTACCGCCATATGAGCAAATATATAATCAGTAGAACTTAAAAAAGGAGAGAACAAATGACAAAACAAGACTTAGTGGATCTTCTAATAATCAACGACGCAGCCGATGATATTTCCCAAGCTATAAGTTCTGTATTCGGAGAGATCGGAGAAGAAGGAAGGTTTGGTGAATTACAGTGTGCTTTGTTTCGACTCATCTCGCGGAATTCTGCAATCTATGATCCACAGAAGGACATCGATGAACAGGAGATCGGAGGGATTTTGGATCGGAAGGGGGATTATGAAGAACGTGCTGGGAAGCTGATGGGATAATGATCAATCCTTTTTTGCGGGGTTATTGTACTGTCTATGCTTGTGGAGGATTTTCGCTACTGTTCGGCTACTCAGGGATATGCTATAATCAGGTTATTCCCGACGCTTAAGAGTTTATCGTAAGGAACACAGTATTTAAGCGGTTTACAAGCGTTTTGGAACTATCAAATACGCCAATCTTACGCCAAACGATGCAAGATTTATGAAACGAAACAGAACACTTTGAAGCTTTTGAAGTGGCAATATGATGATTTTAAGATACCCTACTGTGATCTGAAAATGTCGCAGTAGGATGATTTTTTGCTTGAATGTCCGATACACGGGAATACAGATTATTTCGATAATTGACATTATGGCATATATGCCATATAATGCAATTAGAGGAAGACATATGACAGAATTCACAGTTATAGCTTATGAAAAAGAAGATGGGGAATCTCCGGTAGAGGACTTTATCAATAGTCTCGATGTAAAGATGCGTGCAAAAATGTACGGGCTATTATCTATACTTCAAGAGAAAGGTAATTCGCTGAGGGAACCATACAGCAAGCATCTTGATGACGGAATATTTGAATTGAGGTGTAAAGTCGGGAGCAACATCACCAGAGTGCTATATTTCTTCTACTATGAGGGAAAGATAATACTGACCAATGGATTTGTAAAGAAAACACAAAAGACTCCCCAAGATGAAATAAGGCTAGCAAAGGAGCGAAGAGCAGATTATATAGAAAGGATGGAGCAATCATGAAAACATTAAACGATATGCTTTCAGATCAGTTGAAAGATGATGAATTTCGAAGAGAATATGAAGCAATACAGCCTGAACTGGATGTGATCAGAGCTATTGTTGATGCACGTACATCCCAGAATCTTACACAGAAAGAATTGGCAGAACGTACAGGGATTAATCAGGCCGATATCAGTAAATTGGAGAACGGTACAAGAAATCCTTCTGTAAATTTGCTTAAACGTCTGGCTGATGGCATGGGTATGGCTCTTAGAATTGAATTTGTTCCTAAACAGCAGGTATAGACTACTCTTGACGTTAAGCGTTACAAAATGTATCAAAATAGCTGATAGTACTTCAAACGAATATAAAAATGCCAATAAACGATGTTTTTAATTGGAAATAAGGTATAGGACCTCACCGATAGAGATACTGGTGAGGTTGATCTTTTTCGGGAGGGGGTTTTCTTGAGAAATTATCTTGATCATAAAGATGAAGTAAGATATGTTGACGGATTGTTAGCAAATAGCCAAGAATGGAATTGGTTTATAGAGTTATTAGAAAGTAATTATGATTTTGAGGATATTAATGACTGGCCTGCGTTTAGAGGAAGCCATTTGAACCAGGTTTTTGCTAAGTGTGTCAAGGTTCTAGAGGTGTATAAGGGGGAGTTGTCTGTTAAGAATAGAATATTTGAAGAGATAGTTATTATTGCTAAATACTATTTGGGAATTATTGAGGCTGTGGATTGTAAAGGAATAATCTTCTCTAATTATTCTAAATTATTATTTCTTATTGTTTGGGTGACAAAACTTGAGAATAATCAGAGCATAGAAAAGTATTTTACTGACTTGAGATTATTTGTCGTAAGAAATGCATGGGAAATAATAGACATATCCGATATTAAATTGTATGAAAGTGAGATTTTTGAATATATTGATTTGATAGAGATTGAAAAATTCGAGGAGTATAAAAAGTGTTTTAAGGATAATATAAGTGAAGTGAAATATAAAGCAACTGTTGAATTCATAGATAGATACAGGGACTATATGTATTCAGCAAAAGCATTTTCATATCAATACATTGATAGGCCTGCTATTTTGTCATGGCAGGAAGAGTATATCTTAAATATGCTCAGAACATTGATTAAGGATGGGAATATCTCTCCATCTTTATCTGGGCATAATTTTAAGGATCCAGATATAAATATTTGGAGTGTAGAGATTATAGAAAGATTAAAAGGTTATTTTGCAAATGAGATATCTGACTTTGTTTTGGATACAGTTAACTATATAAAGAATGGAGTAAAACCATCTGTAGATGTTCTATTGAGTCACTGTGATTTGTTAATAAATTTAATGGATTCAGAAGAAGAATATGATATTATTTCTTCCTCATCATTTGAGATATTGAAGTGGGCTTATATTAACAAAGATATGGCTATACTTAAGAACAATGAAAAATATATCGAATTTATCAAAAAGATTCAGGCAGTCAATTCTACGAATATGATGAAAGCTTTATTTGATGCCTCATATCCTTTGTCTAGTGAGCAGAGACAGAAAATAAAGCAAATGTATGCTGAACAGTATAAATCTATAGAAGGTATAGTAGATATTAATGCATTATCAGATTATTTGCAAAATGAAGATATTCCGAAACAGATTACTACCGAGTATTTAAAGATAGTTGCAATAAAGTTTGATAATACTATAAAAACTACAAATACTATTCAAGTAGCCAGTTTGTTTTATAGATATATGGTTTTTTTGATAAAAGCAAATGGAAAAAATGTAGATAGACGCTTTGTAAAAGATGAAATGATAAGAATACAAAACATCTGGCAAGAACAATATTATAAACAGCAAAAGAAACTGTTAGCGGTGCATTCGTTCAGTACATCAATCCCGAAAAAAGAAGTGGACATATTTAATGATATCTTATTGATTAATCCAATTATTATTGCTAGACAATGTATGGTATTAGATGAAAAAAATATCATAAAGATAATGGAGAATACTGCAGAAAATGCAATTGTGTACATGTTTCAAAACATGTTGTTATCACCGACTTTCCCAGAAAGTATTGACTCTATAAATTATGAAAATCATGAAATAGATAATGAGATAAAAAACATAGTAGAAGATATAAAAGAAAGAATGAGATATAAATTTTTGAACGATGTCTCTTCTGATACACATATGCTCGCTCTTCACCAAAGATATAGACATAGTGTTATTACAATGGCTTCATTGTTTAAGGATGAGGAAAAACTATATGACTACTTAAAGGAAAGTATTGATTATAAGCTTTTACCATATGAAAAAGATATTTCATTAGCACACTTGACTCAATTATTTCCAGCATTGGAGATAAACATTAGAAAGCTTGGCTCCATGGTAGGTGTTGTACCGTTTAAGGAAAGTATTAAAGACTTTGCAAAGTTCAAGGATTCGAGCTCTGTGTTAAGAGAAATTATCTTAGATGTGAAAAAAGAATTGGGTAGTTTTGAAAATATACCTGATTTATTATTTGTTTATAACTGTATGTATAATGGAAATTCTATCAATGTAAGAAATGATTGTATGCATGGTAGGGATTATCTTTTTGGTGGGCAATTAAGATTTGCTTTTAGGATAACACTGATTTCGCTGTACATGATTGTATATCGAATTGATAGTATAATTCATAATACTAACAAGTAGTTGTTACTAATTAGAATATGTAAGTCTTACATTTTGAGTTTATTCTTTTAAAACATTGCAGTTCTCACGATGCAAAATATTTTTACTAGGAGAATTAGGTTTATGGATAACAGACAATGGGAAAAAATGTATGATATAGCCAAGAAGTATTATGAAGAAAATGGTGATCTATTGATTTCCAGCAAATATATTACTGCTGAAAACATAAAGTTAGGATACTGGATTGGTCGACAGAGAAAAGAATATAAGGCGAATAAACTATCAAAAGAGAAAATTATATTGCTTGAAAAAATAGGAATGGTATGGTCGATTTATGATACCAATTGGCATGAAAACTATGCTCTGGCTAAAGAATACTATGAAGAAAAAGGAGATCTATTAATTCCGCTTTTGTACACCACAAATAGCGGTGAAAACTTAGGATCGTGGATCGGTAAACAACGTAAACAGTATAAAGATGGTAAATTATCAAACGAAAAAATAAAACTTCTTGAGAAAATAGGGATGATTTGGTCGATTTATGATGTTCAGTGGAGTGAATACTATGATTTGGCATTGGAATACTATAGAGAACACGGTAATCTTCTGGTTCCGTTACGGTATAAGACTATTGATGATAAAAAACTGGGTTCATGGATATCCTCTCAAAGAATTAATTTCAAGTCAGGCAAGTTACCTAAAGATAAAATAAAAATGCTTGAGAAAATTGGAATGGCTTGGGATGGAATGGGTGCTACTTGGGATTCAATGTACAGAATAGCAAGACAATACTTTGAGGAGAATCATAACCTAAGTATATCAAGTACAACATTCACCTATAAAAATGCTAGTTTGGGAAGTTGGGTAGTAACTCAAAGAAAAAATTATTCAAAAGGCAGACTTACTGATAAGCAGATTATCATGTTAAATAAGATTGGCATGGAGTGGGTTTACTCAAATAATCCAGATTATATATGGGAAAAGAATTATAATACAGTATTAGATTTTTATTCAAGATATAAGCACTTGTACATACCTATTGGTTTCATTACGGAAGATGGGGTTCGACTTGGAGTATGGCTGCACGATCGAAAATATGAATATGAACACAATGAGCTTAGTGAAGAAAGAAGAAAGAAACTGGATAAGCTAGACAAAACATGGAGAGAGTCCATCAATACGAAATCTTCTTTTCCAGAACAAGCGGTATTGTTTTATATAAAAAAGATTTTTCCCTCGGCGACCAAATATAGCTCTAAAGAATTGAGTGAAATAGATATATTCATTCCAGAATTAAGGGTTGGAATTGAATATGATGGTCCTAGCCATGTAAATAGACTAAAAAACGATATAGAAAAGTGCAAAAAATGCAAGAAGGAGGGGATAGAGCTAATCAGAATAAGAGACAACGTGCTTCCTACCATAAATGATGAATCATACAAAATTGTATTGAGAGATGACTCTTTTGAAGCTCTCGATGATGGAATAAAAGAATTGCTAAAGCACTTAAAAGACTCTAGTAACGTTAGCGTTGATGTTAAGAGAGATTATCTAGTGATAGCAGATAACTATATAAAAACTATTGATTTAGACTGGTATATGATGTATGAAAGATTAAAAGAATACAAGAAAGAATATGGGAATATTAATGTGCCAATATATTATAAAACACCTGATGGAATTCTTTTAGGACACTGGCTGAGTAATATAAGAAGTAGTTATAAGAATCCGACGCTTGGTAATATTAGGCTTAATTCTAACAAAATCGAATTGTTAGAGGAATTAGGTGTAGACTGGGCACCGATAGAATCCCAGTGGGAGAATATATATTTATTGGCTAAACAGTATTACGAGGAAAACGGAGATTTACTTATTCCAGATAAATATGTGACAGCTAAGAACATCAAGCTTGGAAGGTGGATCGCTACTCAAAGGTATAATTATAAAGAGGGTATCATATCAGAAGATAAAATTGCATTGCTTGATAAAATTGGCATGGTATGGTCAGTCTATGATTATGATTGGATGAAAATGTATGATCAAGCAGTTCAATATTATAGAGAGAATGGGAATTTGCTGGTTCCCAATAATTATAAAACAAAAAATGGGATATCATTGGGCTCCTGGATTGGAAAGCAGAGAAAATACTATTGTGATAATAAGATTTCTGATAGAGAAGTTAACCTATTGAATCAGATAGGCATGGTTTGGTCACTATCTGGTTATGAGTGGATGAAGAACTATAGTTTGGCTGTTGATTATTATAATAGAAATGGAAATCTAGTAATACCGAATGATTATAAAACAAAAGATGGGTTTTTTTTAGGTAGGTGGATTGAACGTCAAAGGAAATTATTTCAAGAAAAACAATTGTCAGAAAAAGAAATTGATTTGCTAAGCTCGGTTGGTATGGAATGGTCCAAGATTGATTATAAATAGCTGGAAAAGTATGATTTAGCGGTTTCATATTATAAAAATATAGGAAATTTATTGGTTCCTAGTAGATACACAACAGTCAATGGTGTTAATTTAGGTTTATGGATTAAGCATCAAAGGAAACGTTATAAAGAAAAGAGGATTTCAGAAAGAGAAAAGGCTTTATTAAATGAAATAGGAATGGTGTGGACTTTTCAAGAATAATATCATTATGAAATAGTCTTGGGGATACCAAATCTTTGACAAGTGATAATTAGGAATACTCATAAGAGCCCAGGTGGTAGTGAGAGCTACTGCCTGGGCTTTTATGTGTGCCGGGCATGGCACAATTCTTGCCGGTGAAAGTCCGGTCATGGGCAATCTACCGTTCATGTAGTTAAACGCAAGCCGAAATCGGAGACGATGGGGTGAAGGGAGCGCGTAGCAAAGTCATGAGCCTACTAACAGAAACCTGATATGAGGCCAAATGG
>ODAI012144380.1_pt1 | contig 10960 bp, 4 predicted proteins | sample 1539321 | NCBI WGS metagenome assembly ODAI01 (sample SAMN02144231, study PRJEB22623) | gut metagenome | biome: sheep rumen | host: Ovis aries | place: New Zealand | reverse complement strand
TCGCGCCCGCGCTCGCCGTGGAACGAGACGAACGCGTCGTACGGCGTCTTCCCGTCGAGCGACGCTCGCGGGGCGGAGTTGACGTGCGAGAGCATGAGGTTGACGTCCTCCTGCGTCAGCGCGTCGAAGGACGAGCCCTTGACGAGGACCCTCCTGATCTCCTCGTGGTTGCGCTCGACGTGCGGCTTCTGCTGCGAGTTGTACGGGTCGCAGAAGAACACGTGCGTGCGCCTCTCGAGCTTCGTCGGGTTGTGCTCCGGGTCGACGCGGCAGAACTCGATCATCTTCGGGTCCGAGAACTCCGGGCCGTTGTCCGTGAGCACGACGGGGAAGAGGATCTTGAAGAACTCCGACCCCGCGACTCCCTGGAGCATGTTGAATATCCGCGTGCAGGTCTGCGAGGTGCGCGCGTCCCTGAGGAACGCGAGCATGAGGCCGCACGTGAACATCAGCGTGAACAGCACCTTGCCTCCGATGGACCCGGTGACGGTGTCGAGCTCCACGGCCTGCACTCCGAAGTTGAGCGCGAGGAACGCGCAGTACTCCTCGTAGGTGCGCCCGACGCGGCACTTCGCGTCGGTCTTGGTGACCGTGACGGCGGACTTGTCCTTCCTCGGCTTCCTGGAGCACGCCTGGACGAGGTCCGACCTCCCCACGGAGAGGAGCCCCGAGTTCACCAGCCTGTAGACGGTGCGCTCGCTGAAGCCGTGGAACTTCTCCTTCGCGGCGGACATGACCATGCCGACGGACTGCCTGCCGAACTTGACGGGGGCGAGCAGGGCGTCGCCCATGTCGGAGCGCTCGGCGTCTGTCGCGTGGGTGCCCCTGCGCGACTCGACGAGCGTCCCGCGGTAGTTCGTCTGCGCGGCGTCCGCGACGTAGTAGCGCTTCCTGAGCGGGCAGGTGGTCTGCCTGTCGCATCCGTTGCACACGTAGGGTGCGTGTCCGAGCTCCAGGCATGTCCTTTGGCGGAAGTCCTCGCACATCTCGAAGCACCTCTTCTGGCTCTTGAACGGCGCCTTCCTCCCGTCGGCGTTCCTGTAGACCTTCGAGCAAGTCTCGAAGTGCTCGCAGACCGCGTTGGTGCGTCCGTAGCCCTTGTTGCTCCAGCGCATGCGGTTCTTCACCTCGTTCGCGATCGTCGAGACCGCGCGTCCGAACATCGTCGCCATCTGGGCGAAGGTCAGTCGGCATTCGAGCCCGTGGGCTATGCCTTTCCTCGTGTCTAGGGTCATGTGCTTTGCCATGACGTCCTCCTTCTTGTTTGCGTTTGTTGTCCGTGCGCGACCGGAACGCCCGGCCCGGCGCATGGGCTTGGCGCATATTATCGCATGCGGCACTGGGCGCAGGGTGGGTGGTCGGCCCGGCGACGTGATGAGCGACCTCGACGCGTTCGACGGGGCGAGCCATCCGACAGAAGCCGCCTTGACAAAGTAAACGCAAGGCCCTCCCATGGGAGGGTAGGGGAAGGGAAGATGCTCTACCTCAATCAATCTTCTGTTCATCCGTAGCCTTTGACCAACTAAACAAAATCTAAAATTGCGTTCACTCTGGCAAAGCACCCCTATAAGCTCGCCCGCCACTTGCATAAGCAATTTTGGTATAATACGTGACGATGAGACCGATAGCGACAGACACGAACGACTTTCCCCGACTTAGAAACGATGGATGCATCTACGTTGACAAGACGAAGTTCATACACCGCCTTCTTACGACAGTCGGGACAAAGCTGTACTTCATCTCGCGTCCGAGGAGGTTCGGCAAGTCCCTGACGCTGTCCGTCCTCAAGGCGCTGTTCGCCGGGCGGCGCGAGCTGTTCGACGGGCTGTACTTGGGCAGGACGGACTGGAAGTGGGAGAAGTACCCCGTGATCCACTTCGAGTTCAACGACGTTGACGCTTCGAGCGTGGAAGAATTTGAAAAGTCCTTTGCGGAGCATGTGCGCGAGCGCCTGGAGGCTGCGGGCTACGCCTACGACGGCACCAAGACGGTTGCATTCAATTTCGGCAATGCCATCGAATCCCTCTCAGCCGCGAATGGAGGGAAGGGCGTCGTCATACTGATCGACGAATACGACGCGCCCGTGGGGCACTGCCTTGACGACGTCGCGAAGGCCGAGGCGGTGCGCGACCGGCTTTCCGCCGTCTATTCCCAGATGAAGAACCGCACGGGCGACATACGCTTCCTTTTGATGGCGGGCGTCTCGAAGTTCACGCGGCTTTCCGTTTTCTCGGCGCTGAACAATATCGTCGACGTCTCGCAGAATGACGAGTACGCCACGATGTTCGGCTACACGGAGGATGAGCTTTCGGCGAACTTCGACGAGCATCTGCGCGAGCACGCGAAAATCATGGGCAGGAGCTACGAGGACTACCGCGCCGAAATGAAGCGGTGGTACAACGGCTTCCGCTTCGCGAAGAACGACAAGACGACGGTGTACAATCCGATTTCCGTCGCGCTGACTCTTTTCAGGAAGGAGCCAGGCGGCTTTTCCGCGACCTGGGCGACGACGGGACGTCCCTCGATGCTGATGAACTACCTGAAGCGCGAGGACATGCTGAAGATCGACCCGGAGAAAGTGCGCGGCGTTTCCGAGGCGGAGTTCGATGTCGCGGAGCTTCGCAATTTGCGTCCCATCCCAATGCTTTTCCAGTCGGGCTATCTGACGGTGAAGGACTATGCGCCTCTTACGAGGTCATACACGCTTGGCGTCCCGGACGAGGAAGTCCGCGAAGATTTATGTACGCTGATGACGGGTGTTGCCGCCAATAAGGACATGCAATGGGCCGCCTCTCTTGGGCAGAAACTTCTCAACGCCATGTGGGACGATTTCTTTGACGGGCTCCAGTCTCTATATGCGGCTATGGCGTATGGCTCGACGGAACGGCGCGTGCACGAGAATTCGTACGGGAGGTGTCTCGCGTTCCTCCTTGCAAGCCAGGGCTTTGACTTTACTATGGAGAACGTTCTGTCGAACGGGCGTGTGGACGTTGTCGCGAAACACCCCGCTGAAGTCTGCGTCTTCGAGCTGAAAGTTGACGAGCCGGTCGACAAAGCGTTTGCCCAGATTCGCGGGAAGGGCTACGCCGAGCCGTTTCGCGGCGGTTCGCGCCCGGTCTGGCTCATCGGCCTTTCGTTTGACTCGAAGACGCGCCGCCTTGTTGACTTCGCGGCCGAGCGAGCCTGGGGAAAATGATTACTCCTCCACCTGCCAGAAACCGCCGTTGTCGAAACCGACGCGGCGGATTGAGCCCCTGGACTTCTTTATCCAGTTGGCGATGCTTGTGCGCGAAAGGCCGCACGCCTTGGCCATTTCGCCTTGAGTTGTCCTTGGGTTGGCACGTATCAGCGCTTTGATTTTGTCGAGCGTTGGCAGGTCTGTAAACTCATTGACAGAATGCAGGCCCCCGCTTGACAGATTGGCGGCGATTTTGCTGAGAGCCTTTGGGTCGTCAGCTGGCGCAGCAAAGATGGTTAGCTTCAGCTCGGAGTCACCGAGAAGCTCGTATTTTGGACATTTACCAGAAAGTTTTCCGGATGCGGAAAAGATCACCGGCACACCTTCGCCGCGCCGGTCCATAATCCGCGATCTGACAATGTCTGTAAACCTTTCTGTCAAGGGGCACCTTGCGAGACATGTACAGATCAGTTCGTTGCGCGAGAACTGGCGTTCGCCGATTTCGTCGATTGTCATAGAGTTTGGCAGCGCGCCAGGGGAGAACAGCTCGAGCCTGTCCGCGAACATGTGCAGCCGGATCTTGGATCCTGATATCGAGTAGTCGCGGTGCGCGACAGCATTCACGACCGCCTCGAATACGGCGTTCATGGCAAACTGGGGAATGTCGATGCGGTTGGGCCGCTTGACGGCGAGGGTTCTCATATTTCTGTTCACGAACCTGCACGCTTCCGCTATCTGGACATCTAATGGGCCGCAAATGTCTTTTGCATCAAGCTGTTCGTTGGCGTTTCGAGCCTTCCCCCTGTAGCACACCGCCTGGATGTAGGCGCTAGGCAGATACTCCTCAGGGTTTTTGCAGGCCATGAGCACTCCTCCTACAGACGGCTTAACCCTCCCGTCCTCGTCCTTGGCCGTGAAATGCAGTTTTCTCAGGAAGTCTGTGTCGGATGCCGGCGAGAGGGGGGTTCTGAACTTTTCAAACAGCGTTTTCGACAGGGCGGCTGTCGCGGCACCGGCAACGATCTGCTCGTCAAACGACATCAGCCGCGTCTGGCTTCGCTGCTGAAAGAGGCGCGCCAGCATATCTGGCGGCATTTCCCGCTTCGAGCTGCCGATGCGGTAGAAATAGCCATGGGGACTCTTGTGCACAAAAAGGCTCTTGGCGATGTCAACCTTGATGACCGGGGTGTCGTCGCCCTGGGTGTTGGGGAGGTAGAGCTTTTCGATCAGCGCTGTGATTGGGGGCTTGATGGAATCGTTGCAGATGTTGCGCAACCATGTCTCGGCGATGTCGAGCTTGCCTGGTTCAATGCCTTTCACCTCTTTTGTCTTGTCATCCACGCCGAATATGAATGAAGCGCCGTGTGAGTTTGCGGCCGCCGCGAACTCGTCGGCCAGGTCGCGCGCATCGGGCTCGACCACGCGCTTGCCAGGAATGGAAAGCAACTTCAGCTCCAGAAGCGAATCTTCTCCAAGGGCAATTTTGCGAACAAGAGAATTCTCGGGCATTGCACATTACTCCTTAGTGGTGATGGAATGCGCGTATTCTAACAAACCCGCCGAGCATCTGTCAAGTCTGTAAACCATTGTGCCCCTGATGTGTCACTGATGGTGGTTATGTGGTTGCGCGGCGATTCGCGCCCGGTCTGGCTCATCGGCCTTTCGTTTGACTCGAAGACGCGCCGCCTTGTTGACTTCGCGGCCGAGCGAGCCTGACGTTCGTGCGCATTTTGAGCGATGATTTTTGCGCGAAATGAGCGCAGAAATGCTTGCGGAGTCGTGGTTCGTATAGTATAATTGACTCATGAACCATACACATAGGAAGATTGCCATGATAACTTTCAGAAAAACCATGTTTTTCAAAGGGGGTAATTATCTCCTGACGGCCGCGCTTTGCGCGGCTCTTGCGTTCTCCGCACGTGCGGAATTCACGTGCGAACTTTCGTTCCCGTCCGCGCCGCAGACCGCGCTTGAGAACTTCCCGGTCCTCGTGCGGCTCGCGGAGAACGCGCCGGCCGGCTTCTCCTATGCGGACTGCCCCACGGCGAGCTGCATCTGGTTCACGGATTCGGGGAACAACGTGCTTCCCTTTGAGGCTGACACATGGAACACGTCGGGCGAGTCGCTCATCTGGGTCTCGGTGCCGTCCCTCTCCAATGTCTCGGCAATAACGATGCACTGGTCTCAAAATGGTGGCGAGGATTCGCCAGCGTCCTCCGAGGTGTGGACGCGCGCCGGCTACAACGCCGTCTGGCACTTCAACGGCAGCGCGGCGGAGTCCGTGAACGGACTTGCCGCCAGCAGCACAGTGGGCTCACCGACCTACGATGGTAACGCTTCCTATCCCGGCCCGCTCGGCAAGACGCTATGGCTCTCCAACAACTCCGCGCTCGGCTATGCTGTCGATCCCGCCTGGACGACGCTCGGCGCGAACGCAAGTCTGACCATCTCGTGCCTGGCGCGGCCCGTCACCGCAAGCCTTAGCGGCTACGCCCGCATGGTTTGCTGCCAGACCTCCTGGGATGTCAAGCACGGCTACACGTTCGCGGTCCACAATTCTGTCAGTAAGATCACGCTCGGCTCGTCGGATTCTAGCGAACTCGCGCTGAACAGCGGCACCGGCGGGTGGACCGGCTGGCCCGCAAGCGACTGGGTGCATTGGGCGGCAAGATACGACAACACCGCCGGCGCCATCTTCAAGGACGGCCAGACGGCGGCAAGCGGCACGATCAAGCCGCTCATCACGCCCCAAGGCAAGCTCTTCCTTGGCGCGAACGGCAACGGCACTGTGCGCTTCTGGGTTGGCGGCCTCGACGAAATCCGCATCCGCGCAGCAGCGTCCTCCGCCGCTTGGGTCGCGGCGGAATACGCGACGATCACCAACAGCTCCTACGCCACCTTTGGCGCTGTGCAGGAAAAAGCGGATGCCGACGGCGGCCTTGTCTTTGGCGCACTGTCCGTCGATTCCGTTTCAATAACGAACGCGACATTATCGTCGCGGCTCAAAGGCATCGGTGATGGCGCGAATTCCGCTGATGTCTGGCTGGTTGTGACAGGGCTCGGCAAGACGCTTGCCTGTCCGCTTGAGTCCGTCAGCGGTGCGACGCTTTTGTTCGCCTCTGTCGACGGGCTCCAGTCTGGCACGGAGTGGACCGCCTACCTGACGGCTACGAACAACGCCTCGCCTGCCGTCGGTGCAATGTCGGAGACGGTTGTGTTCTCGACTCCGTCCGATGAGGGCGTTAGATCGTATGGTCTTTACCAGGCAGTCACTTCTTCTAGCACTGTTCCGAAGAATGCCGCTGCTGAATGGGATATCGCCGAGTCCTCGTTGGGAACTCTCACTCTCGGTCCCATTGCTCTGCGGACGGCGATGACATCAGGGTCTATCCATAACTGGTATTCAACAGACGGTGCGACTTGTTTCTCGTGGGGAAACAACATCGGCTATGGATATGCCGGATACATGTATATGGAGGGTGGCAAGGACTACTACTTTGCCGGCGCGATCGACGATGCGGGCTACGTCTGGGTGAACAACGGCGCTGCGGACTGGAATGCCAGTCCTTCTGGCTCGCAGCTCGGCGGCTACTGCAGATGGAATGCAGCTGGGCCGTTTGCCATCGCGACGTCCGGTTACTATCCAATCGTTTTCTCCGCGTGGAATGGCACCGGCGACGCCGGGGCAGAATTCAACACGACTGTGCTGCAACACCAGGCCGCGCTGCGCTATGCAGCGGTTATAAGCGGTGATTCCGCGCCCGCGATGAACAGCGATTCATGGATTGCAGCGGTCGATCCGGGCAACGGCTCGCTCTTCCTTCCCGACGCACCCATGCGCGGCGTTTCCGTACTCTCTGCTACTCGCGACGGCATGCTTGTTTCCGTTCGCATCGCGCTCAACGAAGCCAATGCCGGTGAATCGAGCGTCCTTCGCTATGCATATGGCGCGACATACGGTGGCAGCAACCCGGCAGACTGGGAGGGCGGATCGCTTGTGGACAACGCTCTTGTTTCGGATGCGGCGACGAACGACTATATCGTCGCCATTGCGGCGGACACTCGCTATATCCGCTTCTACACGCAGAGCGGCAATTCGGTCAACTGGTCTGGCATGGTATCGCTTGACTGGACCGACGAAGGTTCGTCAGGTGGGGCGTTTCTATTCCTCGGCGCACCAGAGGCGAAGTCTGTTGGCCCAGAGAGTGCCGTTCTCGCTACAGATTTGTCGGCTCCCGGTGCGGACGCATCCGCCGCGCAGGTGTGGTTCGTTGTCACTGGTGATGGCGAAACGCTGATTCTCCCGGCGGGAACGGTCACATCGCAGACGAACCTCACCGTTTCAGTCCAGAACCTCTTGCCCGGTACCGAATATACATTCTACTGCACGGCGACGAATAACGCCGCGACACCAGTCGGAATTGACTCCTCTTCTGCGACATTCACGACAAGCAGCGCTGCCTCGGAGTGGAACACGCCACTGGCCCAGTTCTCGCAAGACGGCAAGACACTTACGGCGTCGATTCCGGTCACGAGCCTCGGCTTAGGCACAACAACGCTATATTTGATGACCGGCTTCGCGTGGGATGCAGAGAATACCATATCCGCATCACAGGTAGTCTCGTCGCCTGGTGTGCAAACGCTCTCCGCGACCCTCTCCGATGTACCGTGGGGCAAGGATGTCAACTACTCCCTTATGCTTGTGAACGGCACGGCGGAGAAAGCGACCACAAACTGGCCGTGGGCCAGCGGTGAGGCTTTCTACAACAAGTGCTTCAAACTTACGGACAACTCGAAATATACTTGGGTGGGTGGGACCGAAGGCGACTGGAATGATATCGCGAACTGGGAGAGGACGACGGTAGGTTCGCTCGCACCTACCGACCATGCCGGCTGTCCGGTATTCGGCTCCACGGCGATCTTCGCCACGGCCGAGGGCGACGGCCCGGTCACAGTGACAATCCCGGCGATGCAGGGGTCGTCCTATGACAATGAATACGGCTGGATTGTCTCGTCTCTCGACATGAGTGGAATGCATGAGCCGCTCGTCTTCACATCCGAAGATAAGACGGCGGCGGATTGTCGCTTCAAGGTTCTTGCACTTAAGGCGGAGCAAAACTACAATCGGCTCGTTTTCGATAGCTGCAACTTCTACACGGTGAACGATCTCTTCCAGCACAAGGGCGCTGCGTCTGCGGACGAGAACGGCGAGAACTTCACCGTCACCTTCACAGGCGGCTCCATCGGCAATGGGATCGGGCGGCTCAACGCCGGAAAATATCCAGGTGCGCGGACCATAGTTGAAGGTGGCACTGCGCTTTCGACGTCCAGCGAACTGTGGTCGGGATCAACTGGTAAGCCGAATACCGTGTTTGAGGTTAATGACTCGACCGTCACCTTTGGCAACAAGGTCGAGTTCGACAGCTACGACCCGTACTTTGGGTCGGTGATGCGGCTTTCCGGCGCGGGCGCGAAAGTGACGGCTGCATACTTCCACACCAAATATGCTGCAAGTACGAATGTTGTCGAGTTTCTTATTCCGTCAGGCGGTTACAACGCAGTACCGATGCTGTCAACCAGTACAGCCAACATGTTCCCCAATGTTCTTGCTGGAGCATCGCTTACGCTTCGGGTGTCGAAGAGTAGCCCAGGGCTTTCGGGTATTCCAAGGCATGGCATACAGCTTGTGCAGTCCGCTGGTGGCATGAACGTTGAAAAGCTGATCTTCGAGGACGTGAAGCCAAGCGTCAACGGCTTCTTCTTCAAGGACGCCGACGGCAACGAATACGCCGACGCCGCGGCGATCTCGGCCGCCGGCAAGACCGCCGCCGACATCAAGCAGATCTGGTACCGCGGCTCATCCCGACCGCTCTGCATCATCGTGCGGTAGTTTTTAGTTGGAGTTGAGAGTTGGAGTTTGCCGTTGTGATTGCGCTTCGTATGGCGATGTAGTATAATATCGCCAATGGAAAAGATAGCGACAGACACCTACACGTTCGAGAGGCTCCGCAGAAACGGCTTCACATACGTCGACAAGACCGACATCCTCTACGCGATGGCGTCGGGGGATGTCGGCTCGCAGTTCTTCATCGCGCGCCCGCGGCGGTTCGGCAAGTCGTTGGCCGTATCGACGCTGAAGTCGCTTTTCCAAGGCGAACACGACCTATTCGCCGGGCTTGCCATTGAGCCGAAGTGGGATTGGTCCAAGAAGTGGCCTGTCCTGCACCTCGACATGGGCTCGATGCAGGCGTCGAATGTCGCTGAGTTTAGGTCTTTGCTTTGCGAACATCTGCGCCGCCGTTCGATCGAGCTCGGAGTTGGCGAATTGACAGGCGACATACCGTCGGTCCTTTTCACCGATCTCATCGACTCCCTTGCCGCGAAGTCGCCCGACGGACAGATGGTGTTGCTCATCGACGAATACGACAAGCCGCTCCTCGGGCATCTGATGAAACCCGAGGTCACGGAGTTCCGCGACGCGCTCAAGGCGTTCTACTCCGTCGTCAAGACGCTTGAGTCGAAGCAGCGTTTCACATTCCTGACAGGCGTCTCCAAGTTCTCCAAGGTGTCTATCTTCTCCGACCTCAACAATCTGAACGACTGGACGTTGGACGCGACTGTCGCTACATTGTTCGGCTACACGCACGAAGAGGTTCTGAAGTATTTCCCGGAGGGCATACATGCGCTCGCCGCAGCGAACGGCTTTTCCGACGAGGAAGCGTTCGGTGAGATAGTAAAGTGGTACGATGGCTACAAGTTCCACCATTCCGCCCCGTTGGTCATCAATCCCGTTTCCCTCGGCAAGTGCCTTCAGAAGAAGGAGTTCGCCAACTACTGGGCCGAGACGGCAATGCCGACTTTCCTCGTCGACATCCTTAAGGCCATGCCGCTTGACTTCTCCTGCATCGACATAGAGGAGACGGAGCTCGGCAACTACGAGCCGACAAACCCGAAGGGCGTAACGCTTCTCTTCCAGACTGGATATCTTACGATCGACACCTTCCGCCAGCGCGGGGCTTCGCGGCGCTACACGCTTAGGCTGCCCAACCTGGAAGTCGAGAATTCGTTCTTGAAGGACGTCGTCGGAGCGTACACGGGGCGCGACGCCTCGCTCACCTCCGGATTTGCGTTCACCGCCGGCGACGCACTGTACGAGCACGATGTCCAGAAGTTCATGAAGGCGCTCAAGTCGTTCTTCGCGGACATCCCGTACAGCATGACCGACCGCCAGAACGAACAGATGTGGCAGACGATATGCTATGTCGTTCTGCGCTCCATAGGCGTGAACGTCAACGGCGAAGTCCAGACGCATGACGGTCGCATGGATATGGTCGTCGATCTGCCAAACGACATCTACATCGTCGAGTTTAAGCTCGACCGTCCGGCGTCCGAGGCGATGGAGCAGATCAAGGGCAGGGACTACGCCGGAAAGTACGCGCTTTCAGGGAAGCGCATAACGCTCGTCGGCATATCGTTCTCCTCCGAAAAGCGCACCATTGCCGAAGATCTCGTCGAGGAAATTCCGGCTAGGGTTTCTTGAGCCCTACGTGCGCAAAGTGAGCGCAAGATTGTGCGCGGAATGAACGGCGTTCCGTTGCAAACCGCATTGCCTTTGTGTATAATGTTTCCATGAAAATCAACAATCGATTTTTCGCCTTGGCTTGCGCAGCTCTTTTGTGCTCGTTTGCCGACTTCGCGTCCTATGCGGCGGAGAAGCCGTTCCATGCAACGGTCGCCGATGCGATGGAACAGGCGAACACGCGGCTGGCGAACGAGTTCGTC
>ODAI010971979.1_pt1 | contig 10960 bp, 8 predicted proteins | sample 1539321 | NCBI WGS metagenome assembly ODAI01 (sample SAMN02144231, study PRJEB22623) | gut metagenome | biome: sheep rumen | host: Ovis aries | place: New Zealand | reverse complement strand
TAGTCTGATGCTCCAGTCCCTCCGGCGCAATTATCTCTTCCCCGGTCTGTTCAGTAAGCAGCTCATCTGCAAAAACCTTCATTGCAGGATCTGACACAAAAGATAATACAATTATCATGCTCATAATAAAAGCTGATATTCTGGTGAAAATATTATTTCTTAGCGCTTTCACTTTTGCATCACCTCCATGTTCAGGTTCTTTCAATTTTCGCTGTTCTCTCCGTTGTATTCTTCCGCCTCCGGAAGAATACCTCTGTACCGCAGACAGATGATATCGACCGTCAGCGCAGCAGCTGCTATCAGTATCATAAGTCCCGTCCAGCGGTCACGGATACCCATTCTTGCTGTGATATCCTCTGTCATAAGAAAAACTATCACCGCAGCGATAAGTATCACTGCCTCGATTATTATACCTATGCGGCTTTTTCTAAGAAAATGCCTGAGATCATTTACAGTCTGTTCTTTTTCATTATCTGCCGGCTCATCAATCTCAGCTGGTTCGTCATTTCCTGCCGGCTCATCACTGTCCGGAGCATTTTTCTTTTTCTCGTCCAGCTGTTCCTGAAGCTTCCGGCACATTTTCCTTGAATAGGATAATTGTCCGAATTTTCTTCTTAAAGCCCATACCGGCAGCAGTGTAAGAAATGTACATATCACACACATCAGATTCAGGAACGACCATTTTCCGCCCTGAACTGAATGTCCCACAGCAAAAAGATGCCGAGGTTCTTTTTCATCTTTATCAGCACTTGTGATGCGGTCAGCTGCCGAGCCGTCTGCTGCTTCGTCCCACGGACTGACACTGGCAAAAAGAACTATCCTTCCGTCTGTGACTGCATCTGCACAGGTTGACATTCCCAGCAGATGAGCATCATTCAGCTCTTCCGGTATTTCAGACTGGTTTACCGCATTATCTGAGATATACTCTTTTAATATCGGGTAATGCTCCTCCGAACCGTCCTGGAGCTGATAAACCGTATCCTCATAGGCATTTGTCCGGACACAGGCAAATACATGGATACTGTAATCGCCGTTTTCCGTCTGGATAATACCGTCGCTGTGGGAAGAGAAATAATCCGGGTCAAGATATTTTTCAATATCACCGAACATTGCACCGTTATCCATATGATGACCGTAGATCATGTTATACCAGTCGCTGAGATCATTATTGTTTTCAGCTGCAAGGTATATTGAACCGGTCAGGGTGCTGTAGCCGAAAATATCCTTATTCAGATACTCCAGATTATTATTCCCCTGCACCACCGGATAATTGATATTTGTGCCGAACATTTCTATCCAGCCAACGGTATCAGGATTTATCTCTTTAAGCTCGGCAAATGAATAGTTTTCGCCGTCAGCTTCTTCCTGGATCACAGGTCTGTATTTCAGCAGGTCATAGGAAATGAAAGCGGTACGGTTTGTGTAAAATATATCATTAAGGACATAAAGTCCTGATACAAGCATAATCGCTGCTGCAAATGCAACTATTATCATAAGAATTGTATTTGCTGCTTTTGCAAATTTGTTCAGCCAATCCATATAATCCTTCGCCGCCTTTTCATATGCCGTGTCTGCGGATCACGGTGACGACCTTTCCGTTTATTTCCGAACGGCTGACAGTGCCGAAATACCGGCTGTCCTCAGCGCCGCTGCGTGAATCTGCAAGAATGAAATACTCATCTTTTCCAAGACTTACCGGATATTCCACAAAGCCTTCATAGCGTGGAGTTGAAGAACGTATTTCCGGTTCAGAAACTATATTATTATTGATGATAAGCTGTTCATCGTCCGATATTTCAACGCTGTCTCCGGAAACTGCGACAACTCTTCCGATATAGGTGGTGCCGTTTTTCACAAAGACCACCGTATCCTGTGCGCTGTAGGCTTTGTCGAGTCTGTAGTAGATCAGGAGATCCTTTGATTTTATATTAGGTGACATATCGTTATTCGGAGCGGTGGCTGCGCCGATAACAAAGCCGAAAAGCAGCCACACCACTATGATAACTATCAATAAATTGACCAGAAATATCTGTATCGGTGTCATAGGAGAGCGATGTTTTTTCTTATCTCCTGGCTTCTCTGCCTTATCAGTAACATTGGGATCAGTCTGATATTTTTCAGTTTCTGAAGTTGCTATTTGTACCACCTCCGGCACATATTCTCAGCAGGAAATCATCTGTTTTCTTTTTCATTATTATTATATCATACAAAGTGTTACAAAACCGTTATAATATTCATAAATTATCAGAAAAATCTTTTACATATTTATGACATATTTGTTATAAGTCTTTGTGGATTAGTACCAATGATACTGGTCAAGAATATCCTTCGGACTGCCTGCGCATTCAATTGCGTCCATATCAACTCCGACCTTGCCGTATTTTTTTACAATGATATTTTCTGCACCTATCTCCTTAAGGCAGTTTCTCATGTTAAGTATCAGCTGCCGGAGATTTCCCTGCTTGTCAGGATTTCCTCCCCACAAGATACCGATAAGCTCTCCGTTCGTGCAAAATGCCCCTTCCTTATATATAAGGTAGGCAAACAGCTCTATCGTCAGTCCCCGATCAAAGTCAAAGGGCTTTCCGTTCACAAACAGCGCAAATGGACTGCACTGCACCTTAAGCGGACTCCTTTCAAGGTCTAAAGGAAACCTCAGCTCATGCAGCTCATGGATAATATCTTCTTCACAAACCGGCTTTATCAAAAATCCGCTGGGGTGCATTTTTACTGCATCAAATACATACTCCGGATGCCCTGTTACATAAATGATGTTCAGTTTTTTGTACTTCTCTTTCAGAACAGGAACTGCGTCGATCCCGTTCATTCCCGGCATTTCAATGTCAAGGAAAAGAATCTGCACTTCATCATTCAGAAGCTCCATCGCCTGCTTCATATTTGATGCGCTCATATGTGTACCGTTAGGGTCGATGCGATTCAGCATATACAGCATAAGATCGGTCACTGATTTCTGATCGTCCACAGATAATGTTATCATTCTGCTCCTCCTTTGATTTTTCTTATCGTAATTCTTGCAGTCATTCCGTGTTCGCCGGGTATTATTTCAAGATCGCCCATATCCATGAGCTGAAGCCTTGCACGAACATTTCTTATGCCGATTCCACGCCGTTTTTTCTGCTGTTCAGTGATGCTGCTTACTCCCTGACCGCTGTCAATTATCTCTATACAGATAACATCATTTTTCCTGAATGACTTGATGAACAAGGTTCCGCCCTCTTCATATGTACCGATACCGTGGCGGACTGCATTCTCTACCAGCGGCTGCACCGACAATGCCGGTACAAAAAAACTGTCACACTCAATGCAGTATTCGACCTTAAGCCGTTCACCAAAATTCTCCCTCTCCAGATCAAGATATGCTTCCACGTTTTCCATTTCCTGTTCAAAGGGTATCATTTTAGTATCGCTTATCGCATCGAAATGAGAGCGCAGATATCTTGAAAATTTTGTGAGGCTGTCATATATTTCAGGACAATCCGTACATCTCGACCGCAGTGCCATGAGAGAATTATTGATAAAATGCGGCTGTATCTGTGCCATAAGCACTGCATTTTTACTTTGCTCCAGAGCAAGCTTTTTTTCAGCCAGCTGAGTTTTCAGAAGATCAAGCTCATGGGATCTCTGTATCGTTACATTCGCCCTGTGAGTTTCAAAAAAGATGTATATTATAAGTGCGGCTGCGGACACTGAAATGTTGTTGAAGCTCATTTCCAAATCGCTTGTATTCAATAAAAATCCTATCATCGGCAGAACCGAGGCTGTAACTATTACCTGCCGCAAAAAAAGGTCTGCCTTTTTTCTCTGAGTGATATATACTATGATTATGAACAGAAAAGTTATTATCGACATTCCGTGCCACAGAAAAAACAGCTTTCCTCTTTCGTAATTGTTGCTGGCATCAAAGCTGTAAAGCGCTCCTGTAAACGGTGTTACGGCAAGCAGTATAAGCCCCGGTGCCTGTAGAATCTGCATTGCCAGCACAGTTTTTTTCAGCCATTTTATACCATTTTTCTCAGCAACATATCTCTTGATAAGCTCCAGGAAAAAAAGTGTCTGAAATGCTCCTGCTGCATAGTAAAGAAAAACAAATATCCTCACAAGCCAATAGCTTAAAGTGCTTTTGCTTCCAATAAAAATAACACCTGTCACATCGACCAGATTGTATAAAAAGACGGCATTAAAAAATATTACTATTTCCTTCGTGTACGGGATATCATAATCAGCCTTGCGATTATTTATATTTCCTCTTATCTGTATCAAAAAGATCATGATAAGCAATATCACACTGTTCCACAGCTCTATCACGACCTGAATAAAAAGAGGTATTCCTATCCGTTGGATAAGCTCCTGCATATTTCTCCTCCTGACAGTTTTTTCTCAGCTTTAAATGCCGGCTGTCTGTTTTAACAAACTGTTATCAGCCAAATACTTCCCTGAATAATACCGAGACTGCTCCCTCTCTATAAAAGCTGAGCAGGGAACTGCCGATATTCGGCGCAGTATAGTCTGCATCAGCTCCGGCATCTTTCAATACCGTAAGTATATTCTTAAGGTCTTCATGCAATTCCGGTGTGAAAACTCTTCCCTTGCCTTCACAGTGAGCAACATAGTCATAAGGCGGAAGTATCTGTCCAGCCTGCAAAGCAAACCGGTTCAGGCATGAATTGCCGTATGAATCGACTGCATTTGCATCAGCTCCGGCTGCTATCATTTTCTTTAGAATTGAAAGCGCTGCTTCGGCTTTTTCCTTAGTTGAATACACCCGGAATCCCATATATTCACTGTCGGTATTCCAGCGGCTTTGCATTACAGCGCAGTTTATGGCATCATGAAGCGCCGGAGTTCTCCATTCATTGCAGCAGCTCTCGTCCTCCATAAAGTTCACATCTGCCCCGTTATCGATCAGCAGCTCTGCAATTGCGGTATTTCCGGTTTTTAATGCCACTTGCAGCGGTGACTGACCGTCATCTTTTTTAGGCGGCTGTTTTGCAGTACAGTTTACAAGCTCAGGCTTTTTCCTGATGAGCTGTTCAACCGTTTCAATATCCGCACTTCTTATTGCCTTAAATAATTTTTTCATCTCAAACACCTCAGATCCACAAAATTAAAATTATAAATATATTCCTGCGGCATATTAAAATTCAAGCGCATTCATTTTTCCGGCTGCTGCGAAACATCTCCCGAAGCTTTAGATCTCATGGCATCTCTTTGGATATGAGTCTCAAGATCAGCAAAACGTGTCGGCACCGGTATATGGCTTTCCTTGTCAGTCAGCTTCATTGCCAGGCCGCAGGCGGTATCAAGTGTTATGAAGTTTCCGGCTGACACAAACACTGGCTTCACATTTTTATGCGTCCTTAATGCTCTGCCGAACACTTCACCGCCGATGACAATATCAGTATAGCTTCCGGCTTCATTTTCCGGCTCGGTGTAATCTGTCATTTTGTCAACACGGAAATAGGTCTTAGCAATACCGATTGTAGGCTTGTTAAGATAAAACGAAGCGTGAGTAGCTATTCCCATATGGCGTGGATGCAGATAGCCGTTGCCGTCAAAAATGTAGATATCCGGTTCGGTTTCGAGAAGCTCAACTGTTTTGAGTATTAGCGGAAGCTCTCTGAATGCAAGAAAACCTGGCATATACGGGACTTCGATCTTTCCGCTGAAATGCTTTTTCTCAACGGTCTTACGGGTCTCAATATCAATGATAACGATACAGCACACAGCATATTCCCCGCTGTTTTCCTCCCAATATGCAAGATCAACGCCGGCAGCTGTTTTCAGTTTTTCAGGCTCAAAGCTGTCACAAAGAGAAATTTTCTCTTTCAGTTCATTCTGCTGTTCTAATAATTTTTCCTGCATTTTGCTGATATCCATAATTCCTGCTCCTTGCTGTAATGAAAGTGTATGCGATGCAATTCCTTAAATGTGAAAAAAACGGGAAAATAATTTTTAAGAAAAAGAACTGTAAAACCGAAAACACCTGCAAAAAAATCCGCTTTCACCGTTTTCAGCCAGCTCATGATACCCCTCAGCCTCACGGTTTGACCGCATACTGTCTAACAGTAATTATACTTCATATGCCCGGAAAAAGCAAGCTGTTTCCGCAAATACTCAATATCATGCTGCAAATGCAGTGCAGTCTCAGTTCATGCTCAGCGTGAAGAACACTCTGCCGGGATTTCACAGCTGAACAAAAAAATGGCTCGCAGATGCAAGCCATTAGTATTTTCACTTTTTCATCAGACCAGCTCCGGCATTCCATGCCTGACCGACTTTTTCGCCAACAGAATAGTATCCGCTGCGGTACTGATCAAAGATCAGCGCATTCACCTTCTCCGGCAGGATCTTGTCCTTGTCACCGACAACGCTTTCCTCCGCACTTACATTAACGATCTTTCCAACAATAGCGTGAAGATTCGGCGTATTTACCTCCTCAGCCAGCTCACACTCGATAGTTACCGGATATTCGGTGATTATCGGCGCATTCACAAACTCGCTCTTTACAGCGTGACAGCCGCTGCGTTCAAACTTATCCGGCATTTTATTGCCTGTTGCGATTCCGAAGAAATCAGCTGTTTCCATATTTGAAACGTCCGCAATGCTGACAGTGAAAGCTTTAGTTTCCATGATATTTTTAGTAGTTTTGTGGTCAGCGTCAATGAACAGGGCGATCTTGTCCATATCACAGATCTGCGCCCAGGCAGCGTTCATTGCACAGATATTTCCGTCCGCACCATAAGCTGCGACTATTACCACCGGCATCGGGAATAATGCAGGCTGTACACCTAAATTTTTTCTCATCAAAAAGACCTCCGTTATTATTATTTTTTTAACCTGAACTGCCGGAAGCTGTTCAGCATTATTTAGCATTAAAGCATATTTTTATTATATCATTTATGCAGAAATTTGTCAATAATAAATACAGCTGAAATTCAGCATATCTTTCCGAGCCACGGAATCTGAGCCTGCGGTTTTATTTCAATAACGAATGTGCGCCGCTGCCTAAAGGCAGCGGCGCACTCTTGCTTAAGCTTTGCAGCATGAATTATTATTCAGCCGAAAGGCTGCTGTAATAGCCTTCCAGCGATGAACGGGCGCTTACATAGTATTTTTCCAGTGACGGGTCAAACTGAGTTCCCATTCCGCTCATGATAATGGAATCAGCCTTTTCAAAGGACATACTATCCTTGTAAACTCTCTTGCTGACCAGCGCATCATACACATCTGCAATTGCCATTATTCTGGCTTCAAGAGGTATTTTTTCACCTTTAAGGCCGTCGGGATAACCTGAGCCGTCCCATCTTTCGTGATGATAATGGGCGACATTTTCAGCCAGTATGCGGAAGGATTCATCGTCAGTCTTTTTCAGGATCTCATGTATGACCCTTGCACCCTCAGCGGCATGGTGCTTCATTTTTTCAAACTCCTCATCAGTGAATCTGCCGGGTTTTCTCAGCACCGCATCGTCAACTGCAATTTTGCCGAGATCGTGCATTGGAGCGGCTTTAATAATGTTATGGCAGAACTCATCTGTCAGGTTCATTCCGCCTTCACGAAGAATCGTTTCTATGAGTATTCTCACGCAGACGCTGGTACGCTTGATATGACCGCCGGTGGAATTGTCACGGCTTTCAACCATAGCAGCAAGGCTCATAATGAGATTGTCGTGCATTTCAATAATATGCTGAGTTTTCTCACTGACCTCTTCCTGGAGATCCTCATTATAGTTATCCAGCAGGCTGATATACTTCTGATTCTGGGTATCATCGGTGAGGGTGATCATATAGCCACGCCTGTGTTTTCCCTCATAGAGATAGCTTATATCAACGTTGTATATTCTGTCATCTATCTCGCCGTCGTTATTGACATACGGCACGGTGTACTTGAACTCATGATCGTCTTCCGAGAACAAAGCCAGCCACCGAAGCAGCTGATTTCCGGCGATATTCTTCTTTTCAATTATTGAATCCACATATAATCTGTTAAGAGCCGGCAGAATTCTTTTAGCGGTGTCATTGCTGCCGAGATAGCGGTGTTTCATATCAATGGAAATGAAGCCGGTGTTGCTGTTTTCGACAATGGAGTCGATAACGGTATCGTTAACGTCATAGAGGTTGACTCTGTAGGCTATGAGCAGATACATTATTTCCGCCAGAATATACGCTGCCGGAACAATCTCAATGTTTTTCAGCAGAAAATGTCCCGCATAATACCCCATAACCGATATAACGTCAGGCAGGAACAGCAGATACAGCACAACTCTTGACACCTGTTTTTTCTTGAAATAGCTGTACACGATAGCTGCAAGGCTTGCCGCTAAAAACAATGATATCACTATGTAGAAAACATGGTGCATAATTCCATAGCTTTTAGTCAGTTTTACTACCCCGTGAATTTTCTCGAAGGAGACTTCTTTGTAAAAATAGGGAGTCTGTCCCATTGTCATTACCGACACATATAAAAAGACGCATATCCCGAACAATGCTATTTTAAGCCATTTGCTGAGATAGATGCTGCACAGGTTGAGTATGCTCAGCAGAATGAAATATTGCAGGAAGCAGCCACCGATATATATCAGTCTGCTGCCGATAAGCGCTTCATTAAGGGTGTTGGCGTGGTAAAAAAACACATACCCCAGATTCGCCACCGGAACAAGAGTGAACACCTCAGTAAAAGTGATATCGAAGTGCTTGTGCCACATTGCAACGTATATTATTGCTAATACAATTGAACACACAAAAAGTATGTCGTAATACAATGTAATCAAGAGCCTGCCTCCTTAAATAAATTAAGTCAGATTTTCCTTTTTGTAAAATTTCCCTATTATTATACCACAATTTCTTTAAAATGTCAATTCTTTTGAGAAATTACCCGTTAAATTTCCAACTTCTCATTCACAAAAAAACGGCAGCCGTTTTGCAGGCTGCCGCTTATATAGCAAGCGGCAAAAAACTTTGGAGCTTGCTATTTGCCGATCGCAGGGAGCAGTTTTTTGATCTGCGTATCTGCAAGGCACTTTAAATTCATTTTATAGTTGCTGTCAGATTCATTTTGACAGCTGCTGCATTATTTTTTGTAGGACACAGGAAGATCACTCTGCTTGTAAATTTTTGCATCAAGCTGCTGTATTACCAGTGCGTCCTTTGCAGTGATCCCGTCACCGTTGTCAAAAATGTCGCCGTTAACAGCACCCTGTTTTTCCAGTGCATACTTATCCGGCAGCGCAACGTGCTGGAGAATTGCAACTGCATCTGCTACTGTTACCTTCTTGTCAAGGTTTGCATCGCCCCAGAGGATCGTGCTGTCCTTTTCCGGTTCATCTGAGCTTACATCAGGCTTGGTGCCGTCCGGTTCAACGCCCCAGATCAGCTTTCCGTCGGCATAAAGGGTAATCTTGTCAGTTATAGCTGCTGCATCGTTTTCGTCCTCAAAGCTTATAAGGTCAGCATAGCTGTAGTCATTTTCTGAATCCCATACTGTATCATAGGTCACAGGATTCATCTTGTTGAGCAGTCCGAACTGATATACTCTCGAACCATAAAAATCACAGTTCTGCCATGACAGCTCAATATAATATGTTCCATTGTCATCATACTTTATCGGCTCTGAAATAATAGTATGATTTTTTCCGTCTGTAAAGCTCTTTTCCTGGTCATAGTCAACACGGGTCTCAATAAAGCTTACGTCCTCTCCCTTGTCGATCTGCTCCTGAATATTGAAATAATATCGTGCCTTGAGATCGCTCTCAAAATGAGGAGGATTTACGGTTCTGTTATGAACTACTATTTTTATCTGTATGCCTTGTTTTGTTTCCTGAGCTTTTCCGCCGGAGACAAACAGTCCTGTTGGCAAAGGATTGCCGTTTTTATCAACCTGATCAAATCCGGCATAGGCATTGGAGGACATATCAAAGTTTTCCTTAAGCTTATTCTTGTCAGCAAGCTCCTTGCCCTTTGCACCGTAAAAATGATAAAGTCCGGCAAGATCTCCGCAGAAGGCTGCGTTATAGTCATCTGTAACCTCATTGTAGATGAAGTCCTTGGTTACGTCACGATGGAAGTCTTTGCCGTCAGGTCCGCCTACCAGTGCGCCCCAGAGTGTATGAACCTGGTTTACAGGATCGTCCATGCTCTGTAATGCTGAACAGTGTGATGATCTGTGATGAGCCTGTGAAGCATAGCTGTTTCCGTAGCCTACCTCGTAAGCATATCCCATAGGATTATCACCAAGAATATATTCCATCTGTCCCTTTGCCCATTCCACAAAGGTCATATCTCCGGTCTCCTTAGCGTAAACCATTGCTTCAAGTCCGGCAGCTGTATTGTATCTTGCTGAGCCATAGTCATTGAGCATTGCAAAACCGGCAGGTGTCTTCTTAAGCCATGCACCGTCTGCTGTGGGAAGATCAGCGATCTCCTCTGCTGTTATCTTTGTATTCCAGAGATGATCATCCATTCCGAAATACTTGTGGGCTGTTACCGGAACATCAAATTCTGCTTCGGCTGCTTCTGCTTCGCCCAATCCTGACCAGTATTCAAGATTCCACCGGAATATATACCAGTCACGGGATATGTTAGTTACCGGTGCAAGCTTTGCAAATACTCCGCCCCAGACTGTATCCCAGCAGTGTACCCAGATGTTCTGCCAGCAGTTGCCGGTGTCACTGATTATTCTCTTCATATAACCAGTGTAAGGGTGAGCGCCCATGTCGCCTTCAACTGTCTCGTCTACTGCTATGATATCGTTTATATAATCATAATTCTCTGTGCAGTAATAAAGCCATACCGCTGCCCATGAAAGCTCGTCATAGTCATAGCTGGAGGTGTAAAATCCACCGTCATAGCCAAGACTTGTGGCACGGGGCGCTGCATCAGAAGGCTCCTCACTATGTGTTGCTACGGCAAAATCATATAATGCCTTAGCATATTTCAGTGAT
>ODAI012736742.1_pt1 | contig 10961 bp, 10 predicted proteins | sample 1539321 | NCBI WGS metagenome assembly ODAI01 (sample SAMN02144231, study PRJEB22623) | gut metagenome | biome: sheep rumen | host: Ovis aries | place: New Zealand | reverse complement strand
CATGAAATCCAGACGGGACTGCTTGCCTGCCGCTTTGCCGCGGAAGATAGCCATGGGCTTTTTCTTTTCCCATGGTATTGAGTCATGGACGAAAATGAAATGCCGTACCTTATCCATCTTCAGCAGCGTGCTGTTACGTACGTCCTCCGTTAACGGACGGCTCTTGACGATCGAAGGCACCTCCGGCACATAAGTAATATCTCCCGGCAGCAACGCCCACCGTAGGGAGGGCTCAAAATAACGCGTTATTTCCCTGCTGTCGAAATAATATACTTTTTGTTTCCGGGGTATACGCTGTTCGCCGATGGTGGGATACGTCTCCGGCAAAGCACATGGCGTATCCAAACGGCAGTAATAATCTATCCTTTTGCGTATATATGCTTCGTCTTCACGTTGCGTTATCTGTGCCAATAAACCCTCACGTTGCGCGCGCCATATACACGGAGGAATGAGCAGCGAAGAGTAGCCACGCAGGTAATAAGCGAATTTGGAGTTCTTTCCGCTATTCAATATGTAGCGCAGTCCCATCATTCCATCATTCCATCATTCCATCAATCTCTCTACAATCTCTTCCGGCGAAATGTCCATACACCGATAATCCCCGTAGATACAAGGTTTGTTTCCGTAAACAGAGCAGGGACGGCAAGGCAGGTCGCGCTGGATGCAGTCATCCTCGCGCTGCCCGTAGCCTAAAAAACCGGCATAAGGGTGGGTGGCTCCCCAGATGGAGATGACTCTCGTACCAACCAACGATGCTAAATGCATGTTACCGCTGTCCATGGTAAGCATTACGCGAAGTGTCCGCATTACTTCCAACTCTTCCGCTAACGTAAGCTTGCCGGCTATAGATTCGACGTTCGGATATTTGGCTGCCCATGCATTAAGAACCTCTTTCTCTTTCTTCCCTCCGCCGAACAGCACTATGCGTTCGCCTTTTTGGCTGAGTAGCTCCACTACGCGCTCCATACGCTCAATCGGGTATACCTTACCCGGGTGAGCTGCAAAAGGCGCAATGCCAATACCGTTTCCTTTGTTTTTGTTGGCGGGGGAGGGGAGAGAGAGAGGCATTCCAAGCGCAGCAAAAACATCGGCGTATCTTTCTGTTGTGTGTTTTAGACGACAATGGATTTTACCTTTTGTCAGTTGGCGTTTCTCTCCGCGGCCTTTATGAATAGAGGCTACCTTGGCTCCCTTGAAAAGCATTGCGGCACTCACAAAAACAGACCGGATTACGCCGTGCATGTCGGCTACTCCATCATAGGATCCGAGAGCAGAAGTGAGACTCGGCAAGGACTGCTTTTTTAAGTCTACTCCATGAAATTTTACATTTGTCGGCATACCGGCAAACAGGTCTGCAAAACGTTGCTGCGAGAGCATAGTGAACTCCGTATCGGGGTATTGCTCCGCGGCGGCACGAAGAATCGGGGAAAGCATTGCTACATCGCCTAACGCCGAAAACCGTATGACCAAAATCCTTTTCAAAACCACTAACCACTAGTCACTAACCCTTTTTCCCGTAAAGTACAGGATTCAGATTCGGGTCGTTGTACATTTTCATCTGCCGATATACTTTCATGATACGTACACCGGCTGCATAGTCTTCCAAGAGCTGGCTGATAGAGGTTGTCATGTCTGCCAACTGCTCTTTGAGCACCGCCATCTTGGCTACGCACTGTGCGTGTTGCTCCGCGCTTACGTCGGTTCGGTCCACTTGCTCTTGCATATGCCATAGTTTGACATGCAGAATACTCAACCGGTCAATAGCCCATGCGGGACTCTCTGTGTTGATTTTTGCGTCTGGCTGAGGCTTTATATCATGGTATAACTCCCAGAAATAACTGTCAATACGCTCTACCAAGTCAGTGCGGTCCTGATTGCTATGATCAATGCGACGCTTGAGAGCCAAAGCCTCTATGGGGTCGATATTCGGATCACGGATGATATCTTCCAAATGCCATTGCACTGTATCAATCCAGTTTTTGACATACAGGTCGTATTCTATTGTCCCCGCCTGATACGGGTTGCGAATAGGTGCATCTACATCATCGGTACGATGATAATCCTTCACGGCCTGCGCAAAAATACGATTACTTGTTTCTACAAAATTCATATATTACCAATTTTTTATTATTCCTTGTTTGCGAATGGTTATCTGTCCTCCGAACTGATTCCCATATTGGTCGCCGAAATCGCAGGCAAGAGCAATCCCGAACTCTAATCCCCATGCTTGCGGCACATATTTGGTTACCTCCAGTAACACTGCTGTGTTATGACTTCTGGCAGGTACTTTATACGTGCCGTAGTTGTCTGCATAACTGCATATCGCGCGGTAACGGAAACCATAGATGTCTCCTTTGATACCCGCATGGTAAGCCCATACGCGACTGTTGTCAGGACGCATCAACGGAGAACCGATAGTACGGCCGAAATAGGACCAGCCTTGTTGGTAGATGCCATTCCAATAATAGGAGTCATTCCCTCCGAAAACCATACCGTCTCTATCATGCCATGGGCCACTTTGATCGGTTGTTTGCAATACCTCGAAAGTGAAACCACTGATATACTTCCACCGGTTCTGCTCTACGCTGATTCCCCATAGACCGTCCTTGGCATTTTGACCGGTACCGATAAATCGCGGCAGAGCGTCCTCCTGAATATCCTGCCAATAGGCATTGACATGCCAACCGGCACCTTTTACTGTCACGCATAAAATCTGGCTGAGCAAGTGATTACCTTGAGCGTTTAACAACTCGTTACGTGTTGTTCCTCCTCCTTTGGCTATGAAGACGCGTTTGAAAGTATAGAAGTCATTTCCTAAATCACCGTGTATGGAAGATATACCGCCCCATTGTGCTGCGTGATGGAACTCATAACTGATATTCACCGGCAGTTTACCGCCGATACGACCACCGATATATTTATGGTGCAGGAGTGTCTTTTTTACATACGGGTTGTTGTCCCGTAACCACCCGTGAGTCAAGCCGCCTTTAATCTCCAGATAACCATACAGACCGGGGAACGCTGTCCATCGGTCAATACCTATGCTAATGCGGGGAATAGGATGGGCGTTATTGGAAATCAACAGGCTGCCGCTACTTAATTCCTCATCGCCGGCACCGAAATACATCGGTTTGATACCGGCTGTAATATCTATAATGTACAGGCGCACATGCGCGTATAGTTCTTTGAAAAATCCCCGTCCTTCTATTTGATAAGGAGAGACGGAAGTCTGTGTGCCGGCTATCCGCCCGCTGATAATCACCGCTCCGTCATAATCGAACCAACGGTTAGGGCGGGTGGCAGGTTTCCGTATGCCTATGCCGAGATTTCCACTATGAGGAAAGGAGGAAATGGCACCGTGACGGTTCGCTTGAAGCCATGTAGGCGCAGAGTTCCCGCTGGACGAGGTAACGCCTATTTCGGCTACATATGCCAAACTATCCCGGCAAGTGTCCTTCTCTGCCATCGGCAATGGCCACCATTCCCATGCCTGCGTACTCATTGCGCAGCATAGAAACATTACTATGATAAGTGTTTTATTCTTCAATACAATAGAGTTTTTTTATCAAGGTTTTGTTTTCATCTTCACCCAAACCGAAATAGACCTTGTTGTCAATACTAAAGGCAATTTGGTTCTCGGCTCGGCCGCACGGCATATCGCCCGCATGTGACCATTGGTCAGAGGCTGGAGTATAACGCAGTATTTCTTTGAAAATCTCTCCGCCGGTCAATTCTCCGCCGAAATAGCGTCCGCCGAAGACGTAAATATGATGTTCGGAGGCGGCGCATGCACTGAAAGTTCTCCCTTTTCCGGGAGCACTGCTCCGCTGTGTCCATTTATCGGACTCAATATCCACTTGGTACCATTGTTTCAGATTGGAGGTGTTGTTACCTAACCCGTAGAAATACGTCCCCTCACAATAGGCGCCTACACTGCCGAATGCAGATAACGCCCGGTGATAGTTGTCCGGAATGGAATGCCAACTATTGGTCTTGGGGTCATAATAGTTGACCTCACGGGTGAAATGGGTAGAGGTTCCGTACATAACGTAAATCCGTGCCCCTGCAACAAACAAAGTGGCGTCAACAGTCGTTTCTTGCGGGTACGGTGCCAGACTGTCCCATGTGTTACTCTTGGGGTCCCATCGCCACCAGTCATGCAAATAACAACTCTCTTCGTATATACCGCCTGTACCGTAACCTAAACCGAGATATAAGACCCCGTCGTAAGCGGTTATCGCGGCGCTTACCCGCTCTTGCCCCGGGAAACCGGTGATTTGGCTCCAACTGTCGGAAGACGGGTCATAACTCCATAAATCATTGTAGTATCGGCCATTCTGAGCTCGCCCGCCAAAGATATATGCTTTATCGCCTAAAGTGCAAACCGATGCGCTCGCGCGTGGAGAAGGCATCTCGGCGCACTCACGCGTTCGCACGCTAATCTCCGGTGCGTTTTCGCAACTGACAGCAACTACAGCGATGAGGATAAATACTATGTTTTTAATCGTTTTCAATGTTCTCTATTCGGCTTTTTTTCTTTAATTCAAAATCCCTGCCCAGATAATTCTTGCGCACGGTTGGATTAGCGGCTAACTCCTCCGGTGTACCGTGGAAGAGGATTTTACCCTCGAACAGCAGGTACGCGCGGTCGGTAATCATCAGCGTCTCATCTACGTTATGGTCGGTTATCAGAATACCGATATTCTTGTCTTTTAGCCGCCATACTACGTCTTGAATCTCCTGCACGGCAATAGGATCGACGCCTGCAAACGGTTCGTCAAGCATCACGAACTTAGGCTCGATAGCCAGACACCGGGCTATCTCCGTCCTGCGCCGCTCGCCGCCGCTCAGACGGTCTCCTAAATTCTTGCGGACGTGTGCCAGGTTAAACTCCTTGATAAGTTGCTCTAATTTCTCGGCTTGATACTCCTTGCTGAAATCGGTCAACTCCAATACCGAGCGGATGTTATCCTCTACTGTCATCTTGCGGAAGACACTAGCTTCTTGTGGCAGATAACCGATGCCTAACTTGGCGCGTTTGTACATCGGGAACGATGTGATATCCAGGTCATTCAGAAAAATCTTGCCGTTGTTGGCGGCTACAAGACCGGTTGTCATATAGAACGTAGTGGTCTTGCCGGCACCGTTTGGACCGAGGAGACCTACTATCTCTCCTTGTTCCAACTCGATGGAGACATCGTTCACTACGGTTCGCTTTCCGTATTTCTTAATCAGATGTTCTGTTCTCAGTTTATCCATAATCTTTATTTTCTAGTCAACTAGTCAGCTAGTCAACTATTCGTCTATTTCCACTTCTACCGGGCAATGATCGGAGTGTACGGCATCTGTCAAAATCTTGGCATCCTTTAGTCTGGACAGCAGACTCTCGCTAACCCAATGGTAGTCAATCCGCCATCCTACGTTACGGGCTCTGGCTCCGGCGCGCCAGCTCCACCAGCTGTATCGTTCGGGGCTCTGGTCAAAAACGCGGAACGAATCTACCAATCCGCTTGCTTCCCATCGGTCCATCCATTCCCGCTCTTCGGGCAGGAACCCCGATACACCTATCTGGCGCTCGGGATGATTGATGTCTATGGGCTTGTGGCATATATTGTAATCGCCGCAGATAATAAGGTTCGGACGCTCTTTGCGCAGTTCGTTTACCCATACCAGAAAGTCTTCCAGAAATGCCATCTTGAACTCCTGTCTTTCGCCGCCAGTCGTGCCACTGGGGATATAGGCATTTACGATAGTCAGGTCTCCGAAATCAACGCGGAGCACACGTCCCTCGCGGTCGTATTTCGGATTACCCATTCCTACTACTACCTTGTCCGGCTCTTGTTTGCAGAAGATACATACGCCCGAATAACCTTTTTTCTCCGCCGAATGGATATAACTATGGTATCCTAATTCCTGCATCGCCAGCACGTCAATCTGTTCCGGTTGGGCTTTGCTTTCCTGAATGCAGAATACATCGGGGTTTTCGTCGCGCAGCCATTCTAATAGTCCTTTGCTGATGGCAGAACGAATTCCGTTAAGATTATAACTGATAATTTTCATAAATCGTCCTTTCATTGATTCATTCCTCGTCCCAGCAAGTCATATATCTTTCCTTCGCGTTGGATTAGTACCTGTCCGTTTCGTAATATCTTGACAGGACTGCCATTGTCCGGCTCCACTGATTCTACCGTCGTTTGTACTCCTCCGCGATAAAGGAATGTAATGACACCGGTCAGGGGCGCGCGTTTGATGTCTGTGATCTCATGGTTGGCATAGGCCGTCCATGAAGTTGCACCGGCAGGGAATGCGTCCGTCTTGCTGGACCGATTGGATAAGGAACCGGCTTCCTGGATATCAACGCCCATAGCGCGATAGTTGTTGTTGACCGTATTAGCGGACCATGATGATTTGGAGAAACTAATCTTGGTAATCAGCATTCCCGACCCCGGCAGATATTTGTCCCAACCTGTTTGATTACGAGCCTCTAATAGATAGTACGTAGTGGGGTTGGGGTTCCAGCCGGACATGTTATGGGTGTTCGCGGTCGAAATCATAAGAGAGGAGCCGCTGTCTTCATTTATCGGATAGAGCGTTACGTTCTCCGGCGAAGAGAGTAACCGGGGAGTAAGCCATCCCATGTAGAAACGCTCATAAGCGGAGTAGGAGGGGGGAGTATTGCCATCGTTAGTATAGGGTCCGTAATCCATGATATCCCACTCGAAAAGAGTGTGAATACCTTGTGAGGGCTGGTTCGTCTCGTATAGATCCGGAAGGCCAAGTACATGACTGAACTCATGGCAGAAAGTACCTATTCCGGCATATAGCTTACTATAGAAACTCAACTCGCTGCCGCAAGCATAGCGACCGATATATTTGCCGTCAACACTATGTCTCATGTTAGAGATATCCCATTGATGGGGCCAAATCGTTTCTTCACTGCCGCCGTCTGCCTCTCCATAACCGGCATAAATAACATATACAAAATCGACGTAGCCGTCATTGTTGTTGTCATACTGCGTGAAATCTACGCCTGCCTGATCGGCTAACGTACACGCTTCTTTTATCATAGCCTGTGGGTTTGTGTCTGCTCCTGAGCCAGTGTTTGCCCCGTAATAGGCGGTGTTTTGACTCACTGTCAGAGGACCGATGACATCGAAGGTGGGATTATATAATCCGTAACTCTGGTCTCGGAAATACTTGCGGGCACTTCCTTCCGATTCTATGTGGTAATGGATTGTATGTGTCTTGTCGTCTTCGTCTACATATTGGTAGTCATACGAATAGTTGCGTGTGAAATTATCGCCGTTCAGCATGACGTCCATGGTGTCTTTCGGCGTGACGAACGATTGGTCCTTGAAATTGACGAGAATTAATAACCCGCGCGGTGCAGGGTTGGGCTTGTCGCCTATGCCGTTAGTCTGTTGGGCAACGCGGCGTAACTTTTTCTCTGCTGCTGCTTTCTGTTCCATTCGTAGAGCCTTCGCTTCCTCGCTCAAAGGGGCTAAACTGTTCTCGTCTAACCATTGTCCCTCGCTGTCTGTCATATAGTGGAAATGCTCGTTACCGTGCAGGTACACCATTTTTTGTGTCCCGTCTTCTGCGGTGCAAAGTATCCCTCCGCGGCGGGCGGGAACCGCCATCATTGCACTCGCTATCAAAGATAGCAGTAGTATGCTGTTAATTCTTTTTAACTCCATGTTTGTCTAACCATTTGATTTCACATTTGCTCCGTTTGTCAGCGTTGTGAGCTTTCCGACAACTGGTTTTTATATCTCCTTTACGCGTACGCTTGGCGTACTTGTACCATCCTTTTTTTGTCTGGCGTATCTCCCATCCGTCGATGGTGGTCATATAGTGCCCGTGCTCGTCTCCGCGCAGATAGGTGTATAACGCATATCCGTTTGGTTGCTCGCGGACTATCTGGTCGCGGCGAGCCGGAACACGGTGGGGACCCTGAATCTCTTGAGCGCTTACACTCGCGCTCGCGATGAGAACGATGATAATACTCCGTATAAACTTTCTCATTGTTGTGCTTGCTTGACTTTCTTGAACAGTTCGCTGGCGAAAACAAAATCATTCAGAGCCTCATTGTCGCTGCTGATTATCTCATGACGGCTCCCTTCCCATTCTTTCTTGCCGTTTTTCAGGAAAATGATATTGTCGCCAATCTCCAATATAGAGTTCATGTCATGACTGTTCACTACCGTACAGATATTATACTCCCTGGTGATGTCTTGTATCAAGGCGTCTATCACAAGGCTGGTCTTGGGGTCCAAACCCGAGTTCGGTTCGTCGCAAAAGAGATATTTCGGGTCCAATACAATAGCTCTTGCAATAGCTACGCGTTTCTGCTGACCGCCGCTTATCTCGCTTGGCATCAGGTTCCATACGCGCTCGGGAATCTCAACACGGCGCAAACAGAACTCTGCACGGGCTTGCATCTCCGCGCGGGACATGTGGCTGAACATCTCCATCGGGAAGAACACATTCTCCATCACGCTCATGCTGTCGAATAAGGCTGACCCTTGAAACAGCATACCTACCTCGCGGTGAAGCATTCGGATGTCTTTGTGTCGCATCTCTGCCAAATCGCGACCGTCATAGAGTATCTGACCGCTGTCCACTTCATGCAGACCGATCATGCTTTTCATCAATACGGTTTTGCCCGAACCGGACTGGCCGATAATCATGTTTACTTCGCCGTCACGGAAGGTTGCATTCACATGGTTCAGTACCGTATTCCCCTCAAAACTTTTTACTACATCTTTTACTTCTATCATTGTCTTTTCTATTGTATCGACCATGCATGGGCGATCATAACAACAATTTGCTCAGTACCAGATCCATGAACAGAATCATAATGTTACTGTTTACTACGGCATTCGTACTGGCCTTTCCTACATCTAAAGCACCGCCTCTTACCATATATCCGTAATAGCTGCTCATGCTTGTGATGATGAATGCAAATACCAGAGCCTTGATAATGCCGTACCATACGTAATACGGGTTGAAGGCGTACTGCACGCCTACCAAGTAGTCGTGAATAGTGATGATATCCGTGAAGGCGCCTACTGCCCAGCCGCCTAATATACCTACCGCAGTGGACACAATCACTAACATCGGCATCATTGTTACGAAGGCAAGTATCTTTGGTAATATCAGATAGTTGGCGCTGTTCACTCCCATAATCTCCAGGGCGTCTATCTGTTCCGTGATACGCATGGTGCCTATCTCGGAGGCTATGTTTGAGCCTACCTTACCCGCTAAAATCAAACATAGGATTGTACTCGAGAATTCCAATAGCAACGTCTCGCGGGTCAGCAGACCTACTGTGTACGTCGGTAACAAAGGGTTCTCGGTGTTAATCTTTGCCTGAATGGTCAGAATGGCACCGATAAACACAGAAATAATCAATACAATCGGCAGGGACTCCAGACCCTGCTTCTCCAATTCCTTACTATACTGACGCCAGAACATACGCTGCCGGTCCGGCAAACGAAGCACTTTCCACATCAGTATGAAATATTCTCCTATATGTTGAAAAATCCGCATACTATAATACGATTTACAAAAAGTGTGCAAATATACTGCTTTTTTTGCATATATGCAAATATTTTTACATAAATCTTAATAAATGGACCTGAACAGAGCAAAAAACAGCCCCGCATTTCTGCGGAGCTGTCCTTGTATCGTGCATCAATGCACGGATAAGTAGTCTCTTACTTTACAACAACACCCTGTGCATTGTAGAGTACACCGTTCTTCTCGATGAAGAGTTTGCCGTCACGGATAACCTTGACAGCCTTAACGGACTCCTCAACGTTGTTGATAGCCGTCGGAATCTCACCGGTCATGAAGACAATTTTGTAAATGCGCAGATATTGAGTTGTACCGTCTGCAAAAGCACCGGAGATAACTACATCACCTGCAGGTACAGCAATGCGTGCGGAAGTTTTTGTTTTGGTATCCAATGAGCCTTCGTTATCGGTATTAACAACACCGTTTACTGCTACATAGCGGGGATCATCTTTTGTTCCGGTGTTGCTGAAATCTACCTGTACATAACCTGCTACAGTGGTCTTGAAGCTGATGTACGGACCTTGGCAGTATTTGCCGTCACGAACAGGATACTGACCAGCGAAAAGAAGAGCCTGTGAATTGAAATCTGCATTATTGTTCATGCCGTCAATGTTTGCCAGCAATACGGTGTCAATATCCTTTGCAGGAGTGGTTGTCTCATCCCATTTGATCTCTTTGACAGATGCAGCTTTTGTCCAGTCCCAAATGGTGGACTCGGATACGGCCACTTGCTCAAGAACAGGTTTAACGCTAGCTACCAGGTTGATAGCAGCGGATGCTACGTAATCAGTATTATTGTCATTCTTAGCTTGGCAAACGATAGCGTAAGTACCTTCTGCATCCGGAGTGAAATCAAACTTGGCAGCAGTTGCACCTTCTTGCTCTGCACCGTTTACCAACCATTTGTAAGCGTTTGCTTTAACATCGGTAGCAGCTGTGTATGATGCTTTCTGACCTACATAAATAGCCTCCGGACCTTCAATAGTGACAGTCGCTACAGGATCGGTTACGGGAACGGCTGCGCCTGCATAAACACGGATACCAAGAATGTTGATGGTTTGGCCACTACCGAAGTTGGGAAGATTGGACGTGGCATCCGCCTCGCGGAACTCACGGATGGAACGAGCGATATATACGGTATATGCGTCTTCTACCGCAGACAAGTCAATAGTTTCCCAAATCGCGTTATCCCAGGATTTGGAACTGGTTGTTCCTGCGGTCTCACCATGTGCGAGAGTGTATTGGTTAGGAGTTACATCTTTTCCCCATGCAACCCATGCAATAGAGGTCTTGTTTGAACCATTCGGGCAATAAAGAATGGAGATAGAGTCAATCTTTTGGGTGGCAGCTACTCCGAAATACTTCCATGGAGAATCACTGTT
>ODAI012445386.1_pt1 | contig 10961 bp, 9 predicted proteins | sample 1539321 | NCBI WGS metagenome assembly ODAI01 (sample SAMN02144231, study PRJEB22623) | gut metagenome | biome: sheep rumen | host: Ovis aries | place: New Zealand | reverse complement strand
TCTGATTCCGGCGGGAGTGGTATCTGATTCCGGCGGGAGGGGTATCTGATTCCGGCGGGGGGGGGATCTGATTCCGGTCAATCCGGCTGATACTGCCTCACCCCGCTGTGGCGCGGAATAGGTATTGAACTCGCTGATGCTCGTACCGCGCCAATGCGGGTTTTCAGCCGTCTTTTCCTTCGCGCTCCACACCAAACTGATTTCCGTGCGGCTCTCAGAACAGGGCTATTATTTTTCGCGGAAATGCGCTATACTTGAAGGGATGGACAACGACAACTGGCTGGAAACGCTCGCCCAGGAGGGCGCGTATGCGCGCGACGATACCGCATTTGATACCGCCGGATATCACAAGATTCTCTGCCCGGAATTTCCGGATTTCCTGTTCGATTTCGTGGGTCTTCCGCTGCTCCAACGGCTGCAAGGGATAGGGCTTCTGTGCGGCACGGACTGGACGCCGCTCTTCCACAACAGATTCTATTATTCACGCCTCAACCATTCGGTAGGAACGGCGCTTATCGTGTGGAATTTTACGCATGATCGCGCGCAGACGGTCGCCGCCCTGCTGCACGATGTCTCCAGCCCCACGTTCAGCCACGTGACCGATTTCCGCAACGGCGACGCGCTCACCCAGGAGAGCACGGAGGCGCTGAATATCCGCATGCTTGCCGACAGCGAGGAGCTCCTGACGCTGCTGGAGGCGCACGCGCTCGACTTTGATGCCGTCGCCGACTACCACATGTATTCCGTCGCCGACACCGCTGTCCCCGGTCTGTGCGCGGATCGCCTTGAATACATGTATCCGAGCGGGGCGGCGCTCAACGGCATCTGGAGCATGGACGCCATCGCGGCAAACTACGCGCAGGTCATGCTGATGAAAAACAAGGCGGGGCAGCTGGAGCTGGGCTTCCGCAGCGAGGCGGCAGCGCTTGAGTACACAAAGAAATTCTGCGCGACCAGCCTTATCCTCCAGCGCAACGAAGACAAAATCGCCATGCAGCTGATGGCGGATGTCCTGAGCCGCGCCGTGGAATGCGGCTTTGCAAAAGAGGACGACTTCTACACCGTAAGCGAGCAGCTGCTCATCAAGCGCTTTGACGGTTTTGCGGAGGACGACGCAGACCCCGCATTCACCCGGCTCTACCGCACGTTCCGCAGCATGACGGCAATCGAGCACACGGAGGAGCCGCTTGCGGACGCGTACTGCGTGTCTCTGAACGTAAAGCAGCGTTATGTCAATCCGCTGGTCAGGATAGCCAGCGGGCAGGCAAAGCGGCTCTCCGCAATCAGCCCTGAGGCGGACGAATGCATCAAAGCATTCCTCGCCTACAAGGACAGCACGTGCGGCTGCGTCCGCTGGCAGCACTAAGCGGAAGGAACAGAGCCGCGGAGCCTCCCGGCGCTACGATTCCCGCACGCCTGCCTCAAAAACCACGGACTGACTTTTAAGGCAGGCTCTTGTCTTCATCGGGACACTGCTATATACTTGTGGCGATATGAAGAACAAAGAACGTAACGAGCTTGCCGTCTGCGGTTTTGCGGCGGTAAAGACGCTGGAAAAAATGAACCCGCAGAAAATCCGCCGCCTCTACTTTACGCAGGAACGCGCGCCGCACTTCGGAGGGCTGTGCAAGAAACTCGCAGAGCAGAAGCGCCCCTACAACCAGGTGCAGGATGCCTCCGAGCTTGAGCGCCTCTGCGGCAGCATCCACCATCAGGGCGTCGTCGCGATGATAGAGAGCCCGGAAGTCATGCCGCTCACCACCAGCATCGCGGCGTCATGGGTGGAGCAGCAGCAGAGCGCGCTGCTGCTTGACCGCGTGGGGAACTCGAACAACCTCGGCGCGATTGTCCGCAGCGCGGCGTTCTTCGGCATACCGAACATCATCATCCCCATCGACGAGGCGCAGTCATCCATCACCACCAGCAGCTACCGTGTCGCGGAAGGCGGCATGGAATTCGTCACGGTCTATTCGATAAAATCGATTTCCCGCCTGCTCTCTGATATGGAGCACAAGATGGTGCGAATCGGCACCGCGCTCAATGCAAAAGAAAGCGTCACCGGACTGCGCCAGCTCTGCGCGGGCAAGCCGGCGCTCATCGTGCTCGGCAACGAGGAGAAAGGCATCAGCGGCGAAGTACGGCAGCACTGCGACCACGTCGTCATCATCCCGTACGCAGGCATGGAGGCAGGAGAGAGCACCCCCAAAGTTGACAGCCTGAACGTGGCGCAGGCTGCGGCAGTCATCATGTACGAGCTGAGGAAATAAGATGCCGCGCACCCCTGCCCGCCAGCCGCAGCGGAAGCTCCTGCTGCTCACCGCGCTCATGCTCGTGCTGCACGCAAGCGGCGCGGCGCTCCCCAAAACTATATCCGTCCGCGAAAAATGCACGGCATCGGACTTCTATTCCCCTTTCGCGCTCCAGCCGCTGACAGACGGGCTGCTGCTGGGCGCGGGCGTCACAAGCAGCGCCGCAGGGCTCGCCATGCAGTACCTCAATTTCCCCGCGCTTCCCGACTGGGAGGACGTACAAGGCACATTGCATACGGAAGACCTGTATATCACCGACGCCTCGTGGCTGCGCCCCTACTCCAAGGGCATAGACCGGGCGGCAGATGTCACCTGCGCGGTGAGCCTCGCTGTCATCCCGCTCGGGCTTTTTGGCACGGAAGCGCTCCGGCAGAACCTGCCCGCAAAGGAGCTGCTCACCATCGGCACCATGTACGCCGAAAGCTATCTCATCTCATACGGCATAAAAAATATCCTGAAAGTCGCCGTCCACCGCGCACGCCCCTATGCTTACACCTACGGGCAGACTGGCGGGGCGGTCGATTCCGAGGGGCTGGACAACCATGATTTTGAATTCTCATTTCCCAGCGGGCATGCGACCAGCGCCTTCATGAGCGCAGGCTTTGTAAGTTACGTCTTCAGCCAGTATTACCCGGAATCCCGCCTCAAAGCGCTTGTCTATATCGCATCGTATTCCTGCGCCTTCACCACGGCGCTGCTTCGCGTATCCAGCGGCAACCACTTCCTGTCGGATGTCGCCGCAGGGGCTGCGCTCGGCACGGTAGTCGGCATCGGGGTTCCCTTCATCCACAGTAAGCTCTCGGCGATGAAGTTCGGAAAAAACGCCACCGTGCAGCTGCGCACGGACGGAGTCTTCGCGACAATGTATTTCTAAGTGCCCGCGCTCAGACGGGCTCTTCTGGCGCAATGTCCGGCGCCAGCTCCGCCGGGGAGGGGAAAGAGAGCAAATCCTCCAGCGTCCTGCTGTCCAGATAGTCGTTTATCACTTTTTTCAGCCCCGTCCACAGGCACAGCGTAGGGCATTCCTTTACGCGCGGGCAGGTATTCACCGCTTGGGCAAGGCAGGCTACGGGCGCAAGGTCGCCTTCCGTAATGCGCAGGATTTCACCCACGGTGTACTCGGACGGGTTTGTTGCGAGCTTATAGCCACCCTGCGGGCCGCGCACGCTCTGCAGCAGCCCGAATTTGCTGAGAAGGGATGTTATCTGCTCCAGATACTTCACGCTGATTCCCTGTCTCCGGGACATATCTTTCAGCGCGGTATACCCATTGTTGCCATGCTGCGCAAGGTCTATCATAAAACGCAAGGCATAGCGGCCACGTGTTGATATCTTCATACCGAATATCTATTCCCTAGTAGTTTAATATAGTATAAATTCCGCCATTTGTCCAGCCTGCGGCAGGCTTATTGAAATAAACGGAACGGTGGTTTATAATAAGCTCATGCCAGAAAAGAACCGCAACAAACGGCAGGAACCGCGCAGAAGCTCAGGCCTTGGCCTTGCGCTCTGGGTCGCGGCCGCGCTTATACTTTTCATCCTCTTTTTAGTGAATCAGGGAAAAATCATCCAGAACCTGAAGGTCACGGGCTTCTTCGGAAGGGTATTCGGAAAGACACCGGCCTTCGTGGAGAACGCAGCGCCGGAAACCGTCGCCTCGGCAGGAAAGAACGAGATTGAGCCGGTAACTTCCCCCCAGATAGAGATAGAGAAGATTCCGGCGCCTTCCGACGGAGGAAAAAGCAGCTCCGCGGCGACACAGGACACGTACAGCGAGCCCGCCGCAGAAAAGAGCGACGCGCTGCCGGCCTCATCCCAAATGGTAAACCTGAAACTCTGCTTCATGTCCATAAACAGCGACGGCTCCGTAACGCGCCGCGAAGTGACCAGAGCGATGAAAAAGACCGGGAGCCCGCTCGCCGATGCTATCAACGCGCTCATCGATGGCCCCACCGTGGAAGAAGAGAAAGAAGGCTGCCGGACGCTTGTCTCCACCGGCACGCAGCTCATCAGCGCATCCGTAAAGGGCGGCTCCGCCATACTGAATTTCAGCGGGGAATTCGAATTCAACCAGTACGGCATCGAAGGCACCCGCGGGCAGCTGCAACAGATAGTGTATACGGCAACAGCCTTCCCCACCGTAGAGAACGTGCAGTTTCTTGTGGACGGGGAGCACCGCGAATATCTGGGCGGCGAAGGCGTCTGGATAGGCACCCCGCTGTCCCGCAACAGTTTCTAGTGCAAGTTTCAAAAGCCCGCCACTTTTGAAGCTGCCGCTCTCGCCCAGGAGCACGCATGATTATCCTTATCGGTGGCAGCAGCCACGTGGGAAAAACGCTGATAGCACAAAAACTGCTGGAAAAGACGGCGTTTCCCTACATCAGCCTCGATCATCTTAAAATGGGCTTTATCCGCAGCGGCATGACAAAGCTGTCGGTTGAGGATGACTACGAGATGCGCTATTTTTTGTGGCCCTTTGCCGCGGAAATCGCAAAGACCGCCATAGAGAACCAGCAGAACCTGATTATGGAAGGCTGCTACATCCCCGGCGAATGGAAGCAGAGCTTTACGGAAGATTACCTTGCGCACATCTACGGCACATTCATCACCATGAGCGAAGGCTACATCCGCAAGCATTTCAGCCTCATCGCATCCTGCGCAAGCGCCATCGAGCGCCGCATTGACGACAAGCCCGACATGGAGCGGCTGATACAGTGCAGCAAGGACTTTCAGGCGGACTGCGAGCGATTCGCTATACCCAATCTGCATATCGGCGATACAGACAGCTTCAATGCAGATGCCCTTGCAGCACGGATTCTGCAGGAAGCAGGGATAGCGGCGAAAGCCTCATAACCGTGGCGGCGCCAGATATTCCGGCTGCCGCCAGTCCCACGCTCACTGCGCGCGGTAGCTCTTGAGGATTTTATTGAAATAAGATTTGTTTTTCTGATAAATGCTGTCGAATACCGTCAGCGTAAAGTAGGCGTATCTGCCGTCCCCCAGATTGGTGAGTACCTTGAAGTCGCGCGTCACATCCCCGTTGTCGGGCTGATAAAAGACATTCGTTATGCTGACAGAGCCGTTCTTTTCTTCCTTAACCTGCGAATACTGCCACAGCGCATAAGAACCCGTTGTTCCCTGGCTGAATTTACGGACAAGCAGATCGCGGAATAAGTCCGGGGCTGCGGAAAACGATTCCGGGACAGCGACGACATTCATGGTAATCAGCGCGCTGTCGCCAAGCAGCCACAGGTTCTCCATATTCTGTGTCCACATCGTGTCGGCGGCAAGCTGCTGCCCGTCAAAGGCTAGCGTCGCAGCCTTTGCGGAGCGGGATTTCGTAAACGTCCGTTTCTTGTCGGCAGGAAGCCCGTGCACGCCCTTAAAGTCCGCAAAGCTTGTGTCCACGGAATCATGCAGCAGTCCCACAGTCTCCAGCTGGAACAGCGAGCTTCCGTCAGCAGCGGTGATGGCGGCAAGATTGAATATCGGCACACGGGCGTCAAAACTCAGCTTTACGCTTCCGCCAAACTGTGCAAAATCCTGCGTGTCGTCAAGCTTTCCGCCCCCTGCAAGGCTCACCTTGCGGCGCCGCGCGGAAAATTCATAGAACAAATCGTGCAGGTAGTTCACGATATCGATGTCCTCCGCCTCATCGGACGCCCCGATGACGGTCTCGCCGGTCAGCTCAAGCACAGCCTTGTCCGGATTGACGGAAAAATAGATGGTGATATCCTTTGCGGGCATTTTTGTGGCCGCTACGGCAGGCGAATAATAACGGACGGCATAGGTCGCCTCATCATAATACACAAAGCCTACGATTGACTCATTCTTAAAAGTATTATCCTTGTAATACACATATTCTCCGGAAAAATCGGGAATATACTGCTCCACCCCCGGCACTGCGGTGGCAAGCGCCGCCATGGCGGCAAAAAGCAGGCAGCAGAAGCCTGCCCGGATTCTCTGCATGGACACGGATGACCTCCATTAAAAATTTCTGTACGGGTGAGGGAGTTTCAAAAGCAACGACTTTTGAAACCGGACCGGATACCGCCCGGCAGCCTGCCAGAAAGCGCCCCTCTGCACATAAAACACGCAAACGGGGGCAAAAGTTTCGGAATTTGCCCCCGCCGCCGTGCGGAAAGTGCCGCAACAAGCGTTTTTGCCGCTAGGCCTGTGCGTCCAGAGCCGCAATCGCAGACTTCACTATCGCGGCTACTTTTTCGGCGGCAGCATCAAGCGGAACCAGCTCCGCCTCCGCCGCGCCCCGCAGCTTTACCTCTACGTTGGGAAGGTTCTTGTCGCCCACAGTGATGCGGACGGGGAAGCCTATCAAGTCCATGTCATTGAATTTGACGCCGGGGCGCTCGTCCCGGTCATCCAGAAGCACATCCACGCCCGCGGCACGCAGCTGCGCATACAAGCGGTCGGAGGCTTCCTTCATTGCGTCCTTGTATTTGATGGGGACGATGGCAACCTCAAACGGCGCCACGCTCATCGGCCAGATGATACCCTTGTCGTCGTGGCTCCCCTCAACAACGCTCGCCAGCACGCGGTCAACACCGATGCCGTAGCAGCCCATCGTAGGAACAGCGCTCTTTCCGTTCACATCAAGGTAAGAAGCACCCATGCTCTTGGTATACTTCGTGCCGAGCTTAAAGATATGACCGAGTTCATTGCCTTTCGTAGAATAGAACGTACCGCCGCAGCACGGGCATTTGTCGCCGGGCTTTACCGTACGGACATCCGCATTAAGCCAAGCAGTGTAGTCCCGCCCCGGCTCCACGTGCTTTATGTGATAGCCCTCGCGGCCGCTCCCGGCAATGGCGTCATGCATATCGTTCACGCTCAAATCCTGCACAATAGGAGCCTTTACCGTAACAGGTCCGACAAAACCATGCGGTGCCCCCGCTATCTGTACAACCTCCTCAGCATCGGCAAGCACAACCTCGCTCGCCTTCAGCAACCCGGCAAGCTTCGCCTCGTTCACGTCCAAATCAGCGCGGATAAGCACGCATACATACGACAGCGGATAGAATGTGACATTCCCCTCCTGCTTGCTTTTCAGGGCGGCGCAATGCGGGGCGGAGGAAAGGTCAAGCGTGCTGTTTATCACCCGGTACAAAAGCGCCTTGATGAACATTTTAGGCGTACACCCGAAGAATTTCTCCATGTCTTCGATGGAGAAGACGTTCGGCGTGGCGACATCCTCCACAGGAAGCTCCGTCTTGACCTGCGGATGCCCCTCGTTGTCCACCGCGGCATCCGCCGCGCAGGCAGCCTTCTCCACGTTGGCGGCATAATCGCAGTCCGGGCACAGGATAAGCGTGTCGTCGCCGACCGGGCTTTCCACCATGAATTCCTCGGAGCCGGAGCCACCCATCGCGCCGGTATCAGCCTTGACGGGAATCACTTTCAGCCCAAGGCGGCTGAATATGCGGATATAAGCCTTTGCGTAGGCCTGGTACGTCTCGTCCAGAGAGGCATCGTCCGCGTGGAGCGAATAGCCGTCCATCATGATGAATTCGCGTCCGCGCATCACACCGTAGCGGGGGCGGATTTCGTCGCGGTACTTGGTGTTTATCTGGTAGCAGTTGATGGGCAGCTGCTTGTAGCTGGTAAGCCCCTGCCGCATGATTGCGGTGTACGCCTCTTCGGCAGTGGGGCTCACCACCATATCCTGCTGCTGGCGGTTCTGAGCCTTCAGCATCTGCGGGCCAAAGCTTTCCCAGCGACCGCTTTCCTTCCATATATCGCCCGGAACAATGACGGTGGGCTTAAATTCCAGCGCACCCGACGCATCCAGCTCCTCGCGGATAATGCGCTTGAGCTTCTGCAGCGCCCGGAATCCCAGCGGCATATATGTGTAAAGACCGTTCCCAAGTTTTCTGATTAAGTCAGCGCGCATCATAAGCTGATGGCTGGCAATGACGGCTTCTGCGGGTGCCTCCCGCAGTGTCCTGAGGGGAATTTGTGACATTTTCATACGCGTATTGTACTGAAAAGCGTGGCGCCGGGCAAGAGGGAATCCAAGGAAGCGCCGTATACCGCAGAAACGCCTGCCCCGGCGAATCCATCCAGCGTATTACCCAACAAGCCCTGCGCAATGCAAGAAATTAGCCACCCTAGCCAAGCAGAAAAGAATCCCTTGCGGGAGCCTCCAAAACTTCCTGCTTTAAAGCGCTCCTTTACTTGCCGCGCCGCGCTTCTTCCTGCAAAATCAGCCGGATATTATACTTTTCTATCTCCGACAGCTCTTCTTCGCTAAAGTCGGGCTTCACCGTGTACGGCGGATACCAAGATTGCCCCCACCTGCCGAACAGCTGCCGCAAATCATCGGATTTGAACTCGTAGCCGTGCAGGGCATAGATTGTGTTCCTCAGCAAGCGCAGCTGCGGCTTCGTGTACCAAAAAAGCCAGGTCTGCTGCGCCTTTGTCCGGATGAAAGGGAAATACGCAGGGAACGCCTTGGGACCGTTGTCATAGAAAATACTGGCTGCATGAATGGTGATGCAGTCCGTGTAGCCCGGCCGCAGCTTGAAGAAATGTGCCTCCCAGCAGTTGTCCGCGACTCGCGCGAAAGCGGAGGTATCTTTAGACGGCAGCTCGAAGGCGTCGGGGCGCGAATAGTCCATCCTGTTTTCGAGCCGCACGGTCATCTCGCCGATGGCGCCCTTCCAGCTGCTCCCAGTCCCGTAGAGGTATTTGACGATGAGACCTTCCGTGTCCTCGCCGTATTCTGATTTATACGAGACCTTTGTCGTAGTGGACGATTTTGCGGGAAAGAGGATAAGCCTTGTGTATGCATTCTCCAATTCCCCTGCAGCGTAATTATCATTCGAGAATTCCCGGTCAAGCGGCATATCAGAATAGTCGGTCAGCTCGCCGTTCGTCCAGCATTTGAAATCCCAGATTCGCCCGTGCCCCCCGATTCCTGCCTCAAAAAAGGGAAATCCAACCAGCAGCTCCAGCTCCTTTCCCGTATTGTAGAAATTGAAATCCACGGTGACCTCGTAGTAATCCGATTCCAAAACGATTGCAATCACTTCAGAGCGCATCTGCACCGGAACATTCTGCTCCTCAGCAGGACGCAGGTTGCCACCCGATGTAAAAAAATAGGTATCGTTTGCGCAAATAAATCCCGCAAAAAGCAAAAGCAGCAGCAAAACAACAGTTTTTCTCATTCCATCTCCTCCTCAGCGCGCACAAAGGGCATGCTGCCTTACAATCGCTGCCAGCGCATTTTGAGATGCCGTATCAATGCAAAAAGCAGGCTATTGGTATACTAGCATACATAGCAGACAACTGCAAGCTTCTTTGCGCAGGGGAATACAGGCATACCTCCGCATGTAATGGCAGAGATTCCAGACTATGCCCATCATAGCATCTCCACGCAGGCTTAGCAAAACCTCGTAGACGGGTCTGGAAGATATCGTCTTATTCTTTTAATTCCAGCTGTGATTGAATTCCCAGCTTTCAAAAAAATGCTTGCCATGTGGCGCTTTACGGTTTCTGTGTTTATGAAGAATTCTTCTGCAATCTGGGCATCTGAGTAAGCGCAGGCGGCAAGACGGGCAACTTCTTTTTCGCGGACAGGAAGTGGTGCAAAAAAGTCTTCTTTTGCAGCCGAAGTCTTAACCGGCTTTTTCTTAAAGAGAAGCAAAGTCACTTTGATAAGAATCCCCAAACCTCGGCCGAAAGTTCACAAAAACCATAATCATAACAGCGGGAATTCCCAAGGGAAAGGACTTTTCTTTTCCTGCAAACAACTCATTCTCCAGATTCAAAATCAAAAGCTTATAAAGGGAAACAAATACTCCGCTCAAAACCGCAAGCAGAGAAAGCTGGCCTACAAGATCCGAGACAAGGAGCGAACGCTTTTCTTTTTGAAAAATTATAGGTATAATCGGCCTGCGATTGCTTACAGTCAACGGGCAGAAGCAGTCAAAGGCACCAAAGGATGATTTCGGTACAGGTGCAAGTCTCAGAAAGCCGCTCCGCCTTGTATTCATCGATCCTTACGAGGATGGAGCCGGACAAGGGAACAGGATGACACACTTCAGAGAGGCTGGAAATAGTGTTCATTTTCTATATTCATAACTATCTAAAATCCGCCCATTCAGAAGATTCTTTTTGTCTTTCCAGTCAGGCATGTATTTATCCATCATAGCGACAAAATCTTTTCCGTGATTCAGCACCTTTAAATGAATCAGTTCATGCAGAATAACATATTCCAAACATTCCAGGGGTTTTTCAACCATCTGTAAATTTATCCAGATACGTTTTGCCTTTGAATTACAGGTTCCCCAGCGGGTAAGCATATATTTTGTCTGAAACGAATCGCAATAAAGACCGGTTATTTCTTCCCATTTGGGAATAAGTCTGTTTAATTGTTCAATTAAAACCTTTCTAAACTCTTCACGAACAAAACGTTCTCTTTGTTCTGAAGTAGATTCTGCTTTCATTTCCAAAATGATTTTGTTGCCGTCAATCTTAAAAGCGCGCTTTTGTGAAGGTTTAAATTCCAAAAAAAATTGCTTTCCCCAAATGTAATAAGTTTCACCGCTCACATAGTGACGGGCTGTCATTCTTGGCTGATTTGCAAATTTTTCCTGCTGTTTTTTTATCCAGCCAAAATTCAGACGCACAAAAT
>ODAI011047961.1_pt1 | contig 10961 bp, 10 predicted proteins | sample 1539321 | NCBI WGS metagenome assembly ODAI01 (sample SAMN02144231, study PRJEB22623) | gut metagenome | biome: sheep rumen | host: Ovis aries | place: New Zealand | reverse complement strand
GAAGGGGCCGCATCCGAGGGTCGAAGCCCCGAGCTCCTCCTTGCGGAGCCTAGGGCTTCGTAGGACAGGGGAGCAAACAATAAAGGAGTGCTTGCGGCACTCCTTTTATCGTTTTTTTAAATATTGTCGTTTAGAATTTTGCCATCTTGATGGCTACCACGGCGCACTCGTCGCCCTTGTTGCCTAAGCGTCCACCTGCCCTGTCCTTTGCCTGTTGCATGTTCTCTGTAGTCAGAAGTCCATAGACAACGGGGATGTTGTTGGTGGCATTCAGACGTGCGATACCTTGTGTCACTCCCTGACAGATATAGTCGAAGTGAGGTGTCTCACCACGGATGACACATCCAAGGATGATGACAGCGTCGTAACCGTCGTTAAGGGTCATCTGGCGGGCACCGTAGATCAGTTCGAAAGAACCAGGTACTGTCTTGACGTGGATGTTCTCAGGAAGTGCTCCATGTTTCTCAAGGGTATTCACACAACCTTCCAGCATTGCCCCCGTAATCTCAGAGTTCCACTCCGACACCACGATGCCAAAGATCATGTTAGAGGCATCGGGCACCTTCTCTACGTTGTATTCTGACAGATTCTTCGTTGCCATTATTTAGCAGATGCACGTTCGATATACCCGTCGATGGTCTGGTACTGCATGGAGTTGAAGTACTTCTCCTTCACTTCCTGATACAGCTTCAGAGCCTCGTCCTTCTTACCCTGACTCTCCAGAATCTCACCAGCCTGGATGAGGAAGGTGGGTGACAGAGAGTTGTTGTCAGCCATAGAAGCAGCCTTCTTCAGATGCTCCACAGCCTTGTCGAGCTGGTTGAGGTTAGCGTATGCATTACCCAGTGCACCCTCTGCGGCAGGCGAGATCATCGCGTCACCCTTGCCACTGAAACTCTCCAGTGCATTGACAGCCTCCTGCCATTTGCCCAAGTTAGCCTGACAAAGACCGATGTAGAGTTGTGCCAGGTTGCCAGCATCGGTAGAGCTGTAGTCACTGGCGATTTTCTGGAAACCGGTGAGTGCCTTGTCAAACTGCTCGTTAGCGAACAGCTCCTGACTCTTGGCGAGTTCTGTGCTTGCCTCATTCTCACGAGGAACGAGATAGTAGTTTTTGAAAAGGATAGCGCCTACAACGATAATAATCACTGCACATACGCCGATGATGATAGCCTTCTTGTATTTCTCGAAGAAAGCCTCTGCTTTGCTTGCCTGTTCCTGAAGCTCAGGAGCGGCCTGTTGGTTTTTGTTTGCCATTATTCTTGTTTCTTTTTAATAATCGTTTATAAATCGGGTGCAAAGGTAATAATTTTAATTGATAATTGATAATTGATAATTGATAATTTTTTGTTTTTAATGATTTTTCGTACCTTTGCAGTCAAATGATACTTAGGAAACTCTCGATACTCAATTATAAGAACATCCGTGAGGCAACATTGCAGCTGTCTCCGAAAATCAATTGTCTGATCGGACATAATGGGGTGGGTAAGACGAACGTGCTGGACGCTGTGTATTATCTGTCGTTCTGTCGCTCTGCCTCTAATCCCGTTGACTCGCAGGTCATTTGTCATGACGAGCCATTCTGTATGATAGAGGGTGTTTATTCTGAAAATTCGGAGTGTTCGGAATATTCGGAGAATTCCGATTACTCGGAAGTCATTTCCTGTGGCATCAAGCGAGGACAGAAGAAACACTTCAAGCGTAACAAGAAAGAGTATAAGCGGCTGTCGGAGCATATCGGACTGATTCCCCTGGTCGTCGTCTCTCCCTCTGATACCTTGTTGATAGAGGGAGGCAGTGAGGAGCGACGCCGCTTGATGGATATGGTCATCTCACAATATGACCGTTCCTATATCGATGCCTTGTCACGGTATAACAATGCGCTCCAGCAGCGTAATATCCTCTTGAAACAAGAAGACCCAGCCCCAGATCCTATGCTCCTGCAAATCTGGGAGGAACAGATGGCAGAGGCGGGGGAGGAGATTTATCGCCGCCGTGATACCTTCGTACAGGAACTGGTACCGTTGTTCCAACAGTTCTACGACCAGATATCCTCAGGACGTGAGACGGTAGGGTTGGAGTATATCTCACATTGTCAGCGTGGACCCTTGCTGGAGGTCATCCAACGTGACCGCCACAAAGACCTTGCCGTAGGATTCTCGCTGCATGGTATTCATCGTGACGACTTAGTGTTTACCTTAGGCGGTCATCCCATGAAGCGCGAAGGGTCACAGGGACAGAGCAAGACCTATGCCATCGCCCTGAAACTCGCCCAGTTTGACTTCCTCAAACGTACTGCCTCCCAGACAACTCCCTTGCTGCTGCTGGATGATATCTTCGATAAGTTAGATGCAGAGCGGGTGGAGCAGATCGTGCGGCTGGTGTCTGGTGATGCTTTCGGACAGATATTCATTACCGACACAAACCGTGACCATTTAGACCAGATACTGCGCAACAGTGCGCTGGACTATAAGATATTCGAGGTGGATAACGGTGAAATAACAGAGAAGGATGTTTAAGCGGAACATAGAGTCACTCAAGGACATCCTGTTGCGCAACCTGCGGGAACAGGGGTTGGAGACACCATTGATGCAGAAGCGCCTGGTGGAGGCATGGCCTGAGGTGGCAGGTCCTGTCGTTGCCCGTTATACCCTGAATACCTATATCTACAACCAGACACTCTTCGTGAGGTTGTCGAACCCTGCCCTTCGCTCTGATTTGTCGATGATGCGGGGGGAACTGGTCAAGAAACTCAATGACGTAGTGGGTGAGCAGGTGATTACGGATATCCGCTTCAGCTGATTACCTCTTCTATCTGGTCATGCCACCTTCTTGCCAGTCTTCTGGGCAGGTGTCTGCGGGAAAGCCTTGTTCTCACGGAACACTTTCAGCGTCTCCTTGATGGCAGGGTCATCCTCATTGATATACTCTACCCACGCCTCCTCACTCATCATGTTATAGACGATACGGCTGTGGATATAGCGTTCCAAGAGCTTATGAGAGCGTTGTATCATGAGGTTACGGCGTTTCAGTCCGTTCTTCTCGCCATAGGAGGCAAACTTCTCGACCATGTTCTGTTTGACGAGGTATTTCTCCAAGTCCTTCAGACTTTGATATTCTTTCAGCTTGTCCCGGTTATTATCCGTATAGTCATAGGCAAACTGGATAATCAGTCCGCTCAGTGATGCCTGCTTGTAGTAGGATGTCACATCGGTCGTATCCTCAGCAATGAAGATGTCAGGGGTGATGCCGCCACCACCGAATACCTGACGACCGATACGTGTCTTATAGGCAGGACCCGTATGCTTGATACTGTCCTGCGAGAAGAACTCACCGTGCTGATAGCGTACCATCAGGTCCTCCTCATAGTCCTTGTTGTCGCCAGAGACATAGGGTTTCTGGATACAACGACCGGAAGGAGAGTAATAGCGGGCGATGGTCAGGCGGATCATGGACCCGTCATTGAAAGCCATCGGCTTCTGTACCAGTCCCTTGCCGAAAGAGCGTCTGCCGATGATGGTGCCACGGTCGTTGTCCTGAATGGCACCGGCAAGAATCTCACTGGCAGAGGCAGAGCCCTCGTCAATCAGTACCACCAATGGTATCTGCTGGTAGGAGCCACGACCGTCACTGCGGTATTCCTGCCGGGCTTGCTTGCGTCCCTGGGTATAGACAATCAGCTGCCCCTTGGGCAGAAACTCATTGGCAATCTGTACGGCAGACTCCAGGTAACCACCCGTGTTACCACGCAGGTCGATGGTCAGGTTCTCAAAACCCTGTTGCGAGAGTTTGGCAAGGGCTATCAGCAGTTCCGGATAGGTGTTCTCACCGAAGTTCTTCAGACGGATATAGCCCGTCTTCTCGTCGAGCATATAGGTTGCTGTGACACTCTTGGTGGGGATGTCACCACGTGTCACCACGAAGTTACGGATGGTTTTCTCCCTGCCACGCATGATGCCCAGTTTCACTTTCGTGTCCTTCGGACCTTTCAGCCGGTGCATCGCCTCCTCGTTGGTCAGGGTCTTGCCAGTAAACGGCTTGTCGTCAACCATCACGATCTTGTCACCGGCAATCAGTCCTGCACGCTCAGACGGTCCGTTCTTGATGACATTCTGCACATGCAGTGTGTCATGACGGATGGTGAACTCAATGCCTACACCCGAGAATGACCCCTTCAGGTCGTCGTTGGCAATCTGCATGTCCTTGGCGGAGATATAGACAGAGTGCGGGTCGAGTTCCGCCAGGATCTGTGGCATTGCCTTCTCGACGAGGTCGTTCACATTGACCGTGTCCACATACTGGTCATCTACCAGTCGGAGCAGGTTATTCAGTTTGTTGCTGCCCGAGTTGATAATGCTGAGGCGGTTGCCAGAGAAATGGTTGGCATAGAAGGTACCGATCAGGATACCCACTACCACGCTGACAGCCATCAGCAAGGGCATAAAACGGTTATTTTTCTTTTCGTTCATCGTCATCGGGATTTAGATAGATTACTTCAATACCGGCACGCTTCAGCAAGTCGACACCATCCGTCAGACGGTATTTCTCGCCATAGACCACGCGCCTGATACCTGCCTGGATAATCAGTTTGGCGCACTCGATACAGGGAGAGGCGGTGATATAGATGGTTGACCCATCGGAGTTGTTTGACGAGCGTGCCAGTTTGGTGATGGCGTTCGCCTCGGCATGCAGCACATAGGGCTTTGTCACGTTGTTCTCGTCCTCGCAGACATTCTCGAAACCACTGGGCGTACCATTATAGCCGTCGCTGATAATCATACCCTCTTTGACCACCAGGGCACCTACCTGACGGCGTACGCAGTAGCTGTTCTCAGCCCAGATGCGAGCCATTCGCAGATAACGAAGGTCAAATCTTTTTTGTTTCTCGTTTGATTCCATTTCGCTTTAGTAATGCGTCTATTGTCGGTTCCCCGCCACGGAAGCGCTTGTAGAGCGTCATCGGATGCTCCGTGCCTCCTCGTGACAGGATGTTGTCTCTGAAACGCTGTGCTGTCTTCTGGTCGAAGATGCCATGCCGCTTGAAAACGCTGAAGGCATCAGCATCCAGCACTTCCGCCCATTTGTAGCTGTAGTAGCCTGCGGCATACCCGCCTGCCATGATATGTGAGAACTGCACCGTCATACAGGTGTCGGGCAGTTGTTCACCCAGAATAGCTTTCTTCCAGGCTTTCTTCTCGAAGGGGATGATATCGTCGGTGAAGGCATCCTTCTTCGTATAGTATGCCATGTCGAGCAGTCCGAAGCTCACCTGGCGCAGGCATGCCGTGGCAGCCATGAAGTTGCGGCTCTTGACAATGCGGCGGATCAGGTCGTCAGGCAGAGGCTCTCCTGTCTGGTAATGGAAGGCGAAAGTGCGCAGAAAGTCTTTCTCGATGGAGAAATTCTCCATAAACTGTGAGGGAAGCTCTACGAAATCCCACCATACATTGGTGCCGCTGAGGCTCTCGAAACGGGTGTTGGCAAACATGCCGTGCAGGGAGTGACCAAACTCATGCAGGAAGGTCTCTACCTCGCCCAGTGTCAACAATGCCGGTTTCTCGTCTGTCGGTTTGGTGAGGTTCATCACGACTGATACGTGGGGACGTATATTCTCCCCCTTCTTCGTGATCCATTGTCCCTGGTATTCCGTCATCCATGCACCACCCTGTTTGCCCTTGCGGGGATGGAAGTCGGCATAGAAGACCGCCAGGTAGCTGCCGTCCTTGTCGAACACCTCATAGGCTTTCACGTCAGGGTGGTATACGGGGATGTCCTTGTTCTCCTTGAAGGTGATGCCATACAGCCGGTTTGCCAGTCCGAAGACTCCATTGATGACTTTCGACAACTCGAAATAGGGGCGCAGCATCTCTGCGTCGAGGTTGTATTTCTTCATCTGCAACTTGTGCGAGTAGAAACCGCTGTCCCAAGGCATCATCTTGAGTTGAGAGTTGTTCTTCTTAAACAATTTTATCAACTCCTCACGCTCCTTCATAGCCGTGGGCTTATAAGCGTCGATGAGGTCGTCGAGCAGTCGGTAGACATTGCGGACGTTGGACGCCATGCGGCGTTTCAGTACATAGTCAGCATACGTCTTGTAACCCAGCAGCTGTGCAATTTTCCTTCGCAGGTTGATGAGCCGCTTGCATATCTCGATATTGTTCTCACTGTTGTCATGCGTACACTCCGTATTGCGTGCCATGTACATCTGCTTACGAAGTTCACGCTGGGTGGAATAGGTCATGAAGGGAGAGTAGCTCGGCATGTCAAGGGTGAACAGCCATCCCTCCTTGCCCGCTTCCTTGGCGGCAAGGGCTGCTGCCTCACGTGCCGTGTCGGGCAGACCGTCCAACTGTGCCTCGTCAGTGATGTGCAGGGTGAATGCCTTGTTCTCCTTCAACAGGTTCTGCGAGAACTGCAGGGAGAGCATCGATGCCTCCTCTGTCAGCTGGCGCAGTTTTGTTTTCCCCTCCTCATCGAGCAAAGCACCGCTACGGACGAATCCTTCATAACAGTTGTCGAGCAGCATTTTCTCCTCAGGGGACAGCCGGCGGTGATGCAGGTGTACCTGACGGATGCGCTCAAACAGTTGCGGGTTCAGTCGCATGTCATTGGCATGCTGCGTCAGGATCGGCTGCATCTTCTGTGCCAGTGCGTCCATCTCGTCGTTCGTCTCGGCACTGAGCAGGTTGAAGAACACCGTCGACACCCTGTCCAGCAGGTCGTAATAGTTGTCACCCTCGTCAAAGGGATTAAGGATGGTATTGTCGAAAGTGGGTTTCTCTGGGTTGTTGATAGTCTTCTCGAGATACTCGTTATCCCGTCGGATGCCTTCCATGAAAGCCTCCTCATAGTCTTCCAGCCGGATACGGTCGAAGGGCACTGTGTCATGCAGTGTGCCGTATGGTTCTAGAAAAGGGTTTTTATGCTCACTCATACTAACTTTTCAAATTGACGTACAAAGGTACGGAAAAAAGGGCAGAATACCAAATATATTTGAGTTTTTTAAACTATCTGTTCCAGACTCGGTGATAGCGGCATCTTCTTGGGTAAAGAGATAGGGTTATTGATGATTCCGAGCATCGGAATGGATGATACGATACTCGTAATTGTAAATAAGATACTCGTAATAAAAAATACGACCATCGGAATTTTCGTTCCGACGGCCGTATAATATATATATATTTTTTTTTAAATAAATATAGCCCCCCTATAAAGGGGGCTATTAAAGTTTTTTTAAAAAATAAAAAACAACACGCGCGCGAGCGGCACCGTCCGTTAGAAGAACAGGGTGCGCTCTATCCAGTAGATGAGAATACCACAGAGATAACCTACGAAGGCGATCCATGAGATATGCTTCAGGTACCATCCGAAGGTGATCTTTTCCAAGCCCATGACGACGACACCGGCAGCAGAGCCGATAATCAGCATGGAGCCACCGACACCGGCACAGTAGGCGAGTAACTGCCAGAAGATGCCGTCGACAGCCATAGGACCAGCCTCGGCAACAGGGTACATACCCATACACCCGGCAACGAGGGGTACGTTGTCGACGATGGACGAGAGTACACCGATGATACCGTTGATGAGGTAGTAGTTACCGGAGAATGCCTCGTTAAGTCCCTCACCCATAGCAGTCAGCACCCCAATCTCCTGCAGGACGGCGACAGCCATCAGGATACCGAGGAAGAACATGATGGTGGAGAGGTCTATCTTGGACATGATATCACTTACACGCTTTGCCATTGTGTCATCCTCGTCGGTGCCGTAGTGGAAGATCTCCGTGGTGGTCCACAGAATACCCAGCACGAGCAGGATGCCCATGAACGGAGGCAGGTGAGTGATGGTCTTGAAGATGGGGACGAAGATGAGACCGCCGACACCCAGCCAGAAGATGATGTCACGCTGCATCTTGGTAAACTGGCTTGCCGTTGATTTCGGCAGGTTCTGCTCCTTGTCGAACTTCCCTTTCAACTGCAGGCTGATGATGGCGGCGGGAATCAGCATGGATACCAGTGAGGGGATGAATATCTCTGTGAGTACCCCCTGTGTGGTGATGACTCCCTTGATCCACAGCATGATGGTGGTCACGTCACCAATCGGGGAGAATGCTCCACCGGAGTTGGCGGAGATGATGATGAGTGCCGCATAAAGCATACGCTCACTTCGTGACTGTACCAGTTTGCGAAGCACCATGATCATCACGATGGACGTGGTGAGGTTGTCGAGGATGGCAGACAGGAAGAAGGTCATGAAGGCGACACGCCACAGCAGTTTACGCTTGGAGCGGGTCTTCAGGGCGTCACGGACGAAGTTGAAACCACCATTGGAGTCGACAATCTCCACAATCGTCATGGCACCCATCAGGAAGAACAGGGTGCCTGCGGCGTCACCTAAATGGTGCTCGATGACCTCTGCGATATGGTGGACTACCTCACTGCCTGCGATGTTGGGGTAGAACGAGCCGGGGTTCATCATCAGCAACGTCCAGCAGACCACGCACATCAGCAGGGCAATAGCTGCCTTGTTGACTCTTGTCAGACTCTCGAGGGCGATGCACGCATAACCTATCACGAAAGCGACGATAATGAGAATAGATAATGTTGTCATAGTACTTTATTTGTATTTCAGATTAGTCAAACATCGTGCAAAGTTAGTCATAATTCTTGGTTCAGACAAATATCTGCGTAAAAAAGATTTTTTTTCAGAAAAAAGTGACGCAAAGATGCACTTAACATCGTGAAGCTCGGCAAGAATGGCGAGGCTGTCTGGTATAACATGAGCGGTCAGCGTGTTGACAATCCTGGCAAGGGTGTCTTCATCCAGAATGGTAAGAAGGTTGTCGTTAAATGAAAACCTTAAAAGCATAGCCCTGCTCCTGTAGCCATTCGATGGCGAGGGGCAGGGCAGTTTTTAGTTTGTCTATTGACTTGAGGGAGTCGTGGAAGGTGATGATGCTCCCATTGCGCGCATAGCGCTTCACGTTGTTGAGCACATCCTCTGCCGTCATCCATTTGGAATAGTCACGTGTCACGAGGTCCCACATGACAATGCGGAATTTCCTGCTCAGCCATGCATATTGTTCCAGACGCATCCATCCATGAGGGGGGCGTACCAGGTCAGTATGCAGATAGGCATTGGCTTTCTCCACGTTATAGCTGTATTCGCGGATGCTATGACGGAACCCGCTGATATGGTTATGGGTGTGGTTGCCAATGCGGTGTCCCTCGTCAACCACCCGTTGGTGTAGTTCCGGGTATTTTCGCACGTTATCGCCGACCATGAAGAACGTCGCCTTGATGCCATAATGCTTCAAGGTGTCGAGGATAAAGGGGGTGGCTTCGGGGATGGGACCGTCATCGAAGGTCAGGTATACAGCCTTCTCATGACGATCCATTCTCCACGTTGCCCTGGGATATAACCAGCGCAACCATATAGCTGGTTGCTCGATAAACATATACTTAGTTTTCTGCTCCTAACCGCCCGCCTTTTGCCTGGAAGGCATCCAGCATCTTGCTGAGCACAGCCTCCTTCTTGCTGCCCCACTGCTCGTCGATGGTAGAACCGAGTTGCAGCAGTTGGTTGAGGATGTAGATGTGCATGTAGCAACTGTCCTCAGAGAGGGCGAACTGCTGGCTGTCCAGGTTGACATACCAGGTGACATACTGTGTGGAGTTCTTCCACAACTGGTCAATCAGTTTCATCGCCTCTTTGTTGTTCCCCATGGTAGCCCATGCGCGAGCCATGTCAAGGGAGCCAGAGGTATAGCTGTGCGGGATATTATAGGCAGGAAGCACCTTCTCCGTATAACGTAGTACCTCAGCGGCTTTCTTGTCATCACCCTCACTGACGAGTTGCGTGGCGAGACGTGCCATGATGCGGCGGTGGGTGTAGCACATGCGCATCACTGTCTCATCGAGGTAGACACCCTTTGTGCTGGCACCGCCAAACTTGAAGCGGTGCATCACATTATCATAGGTACGCTTGGTATCGAAATTCTTGGCTCCCTCCTTGTTCGTGGTGAACGGAGTGATGCGGTAGACAAGACCTTCGGTAATGGTGTTGTCACCCAGGTTGATGTAGTTCTCATCACCTACTGAGACAGCCACGTAGATGGGACGCTCCCAGTTACACTGCGAGAGCATTTCGAGAATCATCAGGTCGCCTTTGTAGAGCGCACTCTTACCTTTCAGGGAGATGGTCATGCGGTCAGGGATGGAGTCGGTTGCCATCATCATACCGCTCTTGCGGACAGCCTCCTTGTCGATGGTCATATAGATGACATCAGTAGGAATGACGTGCAGGTCAGGGTTCTTCGAGCGTACCCAGTATTTCAGGATGTTCTTCAGTTCGAAGGGATCGTCGCCAAACTGTTTCTTTGCCGTCTCCGGGTCCTCTGCGTAGAAGTCGAGTACAGCCTGTTTCATCTCAGGGTCGATAGACACATACTCATTTGTTCCGGAGCAGTATTCCAGACGGCTCCATGAGATAGGCACTGACGGGGAGTCATAGGCAGGACGACGCATCTGGTCGATATACCAGTCAGTCTGCAGATATGACAGGTTGCAGACACGTGCGTCGGTGCGCACACCTTCCACGTCCTGGTTGTACCACAGTGGGAAAGTGTCGTTATCGCCATTGGTGAAGATGATAGGATTGCCCTCATCCTGCAGGGACATCAGGTAGTTCTGCCCGAAATCACGGCAAGTATAACGTCCTGAGCGATCGTGGTCGTCCCATGTCTGGGATGCCATCTGGATAGGAACTAATATGGTAACTATAGTAACTATAGTACCTATAGCGACAGGATTCACTTTCACCTTGCGCTGCAGCAGGTCAATTAAGGCGGCAACACCCATGCCACACCAGATGGCGAAGGCGTAGAAAGAGCCTGCATACGCATAGTCACGCTCACGAGGCTGCATGGGGGTCTGGTTCAGATAGATGACAATCGCCAATCCTGT
>ODAI010604177.1_pt1 | contig 10961 bp, 7 predicted proteins | sample 1539321 | NCBI WGS metagenome assembly ODAI01 (sample SAMN02144231, study PRJEB22623) | gut metagenome | biome: sheep rumen | host: Ovis aries | place: New Zealand | reverse complement strand
TCCAAACCAAAATGGTAAGGGTGGATTTTATTTTGTAGCAATTTAAACTACTGTTTAGTCAATAATCCTCTTTTCATAAGTATAGTCATCATAAATTTGTTCCTCCAGTTTTATAATATATTCAAATACTTTTTTAGAGTAATATCGCTTTGCTAAAACAGTTAATTTCAAAATATCTACATTTTGAGTAAATATTTCATTGATAAAAGACCGCGTTGGATTCTCACACTCAATACTATTAAATAAATATGTTTCAATACCATCAAGTAATTGTAAATAAGCACAGTTCTCATGCGTGATTTCAATCTTTGGCTTTTTTATAACAGTATTATTTAGCACATAAAGTTTGTGTCGAAATTTATTAGCTGTAATGTATTTTACTGCCGGTATCTGTGTCGTAATGCCAATCCTATTTAAATATGATACATCTGATAAATATCCACCTGCAGTGTAATAGAATTCCTGTATAATATCATTTTCTGCTGGTAAAATTTTACCCCATTTTGTATTTCGGCAACGCGTATATACTCCTCTTCCAATACGATATATTTCACCTTTATCACACATTCTTTTTAATTCTGTATTCATGATTGCACGATCTAAGCGACTATTGTTTGCTTTTTGTATATCTTCTGTTGTTAAAACTGTATGTTTATCAAATTCGTTCATAATTATAGTTTCATACATAGTATTTTCTCCTGTGTTATTAACAGTTTTAGAAATGTAATTATCCTTAACTTAATAATAACATCCTTTGTTAAAAAAACAGATTAAACTAAAACCCTATAAATAAATTAAGACAGCCACAGCAATAATACTGCAGCCGTCTTATTATAGATTAGTTAAAATAAATAACAGGTCTTTGATCGTATTTGAAGTTCTGGTGATATTCATTTCCAGCTTCGTTCCAATACAGTTTTTCATCAGGTTTATAACTGCTTCCATCTACATCGTAAATATTTCTATCAATATTTTTATACGGATCATAATCTAATTCGTATTTAGCAGTAAGTATTAAATATTTACTTCCTTCTGAAGTATTTCCATAATGGTTATTTACATACATATCATCACCACGATTATCATATCCATCTACTGGTGCATTTGTTAAGTCTGATACTCTATGTATTGCAGCTGATTTAGATACAGCGCTTGCATCTGAAACAGATTCATCACCATTTACAAAGTGACCATTTGCATAGTTTGCATCCCAACCTGTCCATGCTTTAACAACATTCCTTCCAACCGATTTATCTTCTACAAAGATAGTAAATCTATTGCTTCCTGTTGAGTGGTTATCTAATACATTAGTGTTATTGATAATGTGTCCTCTTGTTAAGAAGACTTTCTGTGCTACTGCACTTCCTGAAACATTATATTCTCCACTCTGGTATACATCACTTACTGAGTTGCTGTTTGATGAACCACCGCTTTGGTTGAGTGTAGAGCAGTTAACAAATCCGTAGTGAGAACTCTTGAATTCTCCACCGCTTATATTAGCAGTACCATTATTCCATACGCAAGAAGCTCCATGGTCTGGGACTCCATCATTAAGATCCAAGTCTGCATCAGTATTATAGCCGCTAAATGTTCCACCTTTTATAGTGACAGTGTCATTGTTCCATAAACCAAAATTAGTATCTTGGTCTTTATCATCTTTTGGATTATCAGCTTCATTAATATATGAACCACCATCGATTGTCATAGTGCCGATATTATTCCAGGCATTTATGAATCTATTATTTTTTATAGTATCATTTTTAAGAGTGATATTGCTGCCATTATATACGCCTGCAACAGCCCAATCACTTTTTAAACCATTATTATAAATAGTTGAGTTTGAAATTGTTGCAGTTTTATGGTTTGCTACACCATTTGAGCCATTGTTATAAATGTTTGAATTTGAAATTGTGGCAGTTCCTCTGTTAACAAGTCCTTCGTGTTCATTGTTATCAAAATTTCCTGATTTTTTGGTATATGTAGGATTTGTTGTGCCATCTGCACCGTTTACAACACCTGCATGAGTATTGCCCCAGATATAAGCTCCGTTGTCGCTAACATCTCCTTCGTTATAAATTCCGTTGTAACCATTTTGGGCTATATCAATTCGCTTGTTATTCGCTGGATCAGGATTTAAGTTAAGTGTACCGTGGTTTTCGATACCTTGTCCTGTATTTGAGCGAATACCGCCGATTGTATCATGGCCATTCCAATATGAGCCACCATTGATATTGCAAGTGGCTTCTTTTTCATTCCAAATACCCGTTTGGTTTTTATGGATATTGACAGTTGCGTTTCTGTTAATTGTTACCGTACCCTTTTCGTTGCAGACACCCTTGTCTGAGCAGTCATGAATGTCTGCAGTGCCATGAATAGTTGTAGTAGCATCAGTTTTATTTTTTATACCTATTTGTGTTTTTCTACAAACAGGGTTATAGTCACAATAGATATTAGCGTTATAAATGTTTAATTTTCCGTTTGATTCAGCTAAACATCCTACTGTATTATCTATGCTTATACCACTCCAAAAATTAAAAGTACCACCATTTCCGCATACAGCACCGTTGTCGCAATTAGAAATCATACCAGATTGAGTCGGGTTCCAGTTAATTACTGCATTATCAGCTCTAACACCAAACTCACAATTTGTTACTGTCGGAGCTGATTGTATTCCGTTAGAGAATCTTCCTAAGGAACGACTTGTTGCGCCATTTCCTATCTGAATACCAAGTGTACAACCAGATATGACAGCATTACATTTTCCATTTCCTGCAACTCTTTCTTCTCTAATTCCATTTTGTAGATAATGCAAAAACCATAAAAACTCATTGTTTCCAAAAGCGTTAACTACATCTCTGTTATTTGCGCCATATGTACCAGCATTAAAAGACTCACAGAAATATGCTGCACCCGTATCGTTGGCATTTACACCGAAAAATCCTGATATATCTCCACCAGATATAAAAGCTCTACCACCACTATGGCAGTGAACAGCAGAAGCTAAAAAATTACCACTAGAATGTGCTGAACCGCCATCTAAAATAATGTATGCATTTCCTATAACATCAATACCTTGACTAGCCCCGTAAATCGAGCCTCCATTTTGATAGAAATAGCCATTTTGCATTCGCAAGCCAGTCCCACTACTTGAAACGGCACTTGTGTTGTTAGCTACGAGAATGTTCGCAGCGTTATCAACACCATATGAACCACCGGAAATCGTATTATTAGTACCAAAATTTTGTGAGTTAGATACATTGTTTAAAATATTAATTCCGACAACATCTGCGTTTATTCTGGAATATATAATATTCATTTCTCCAGTTGTTTCTTCTTGGACGCCTTTATTACACGACTCGATTGTTGTGTTGTTTAAGTCTAATTTACCATTATTGATTATTCCGAACTCTGTACCGGTGACAACAACATCTTTTAGACTACAATAACCGCCTTTTTCGATATATATACCTGTTGCGGTACAGCCATTGCTTAATTGTGGTCCGTATATAGCGCCACCGAATTGAGTATAGCTTGCACCATTTGGTACAACTAGACCTGTATTAACAAATCCGTAATAGTTACTATAGCTACAATCGACACATCCTGCGCCTCGTCCAACATGAGCAACTGCATCAACACAATATACTACTTTTCGTCCGTTTACTACATAACATCCGTCTCCATCAAGAGTTGATGCATTCCAAGCTAAATAAATATCATAATCATTTGGCAGTGATAGGAAAAACTTTAATGCTAATCCCATACCATTTGAACCGGATATTCTTGAATCTCTTCTTTGAGCAGGTAATCCCCATGTTGATTGGAATGAGCTCCAATCAAATGTTGCGTTTGGTTGCCAAAAATTATTGTTTCCTGGGGCGTAATAGCTATATCGAATACCTGTAGATGAAGTATTGATATCCCAAATAACCCATTTTTCTTTATTAGGATCACCACACATAAGATTATATGCAGTTGTTAAAAGATGGTCTTTTGCATGAGCCCATTCTTCTTCTGTAATATCGAGATTATCTATTTTATGCTGGTCTATATTTGATGCTGCTTTGATTTCTTTGATATTTTCTTTCTCTAAATATCCAAAACCAAAGTATTCATCATATCCAGCTTCACCTAAATCTTCTACTGATGCTTGTAGAGAAGTATATATATCTGTTTCTGAGACATCTTCTCTTCCAAGAGCTTTTAGCATTGCAACATAACTTGTTACATAAGCACTTGCTACAGATGTTCCGTTAACAGAAGTAACAATCTCTTCTCCTGCTTCATCAGTGTATGTCATTTCATATGTACCCATTGCTGAAAAATCAACAAACGAACCATGATTTGAATACTCTGCAAAGACTTTTTCGTTATCTCGATCTGCTACTGCTGAAACAGTAATAGCTGTATCAATGTTACCTGGTATATAATTTGCTACATCATCAGAGTTATTTCCTGCTGCAACAACTGTTGTTACACCTTGGTTATAAGCCTTATTTATTTCATTAGTTAAGATATTTGAATTTCCTAATCCTGATATAGATAGGTTGATTACATCAGCATTATGAGCAAGAGCATATTCCATACCCATGTATACTGATAATACTGATCCGTTACCATTTTCATCTAGTACCTTAACAGGCAAGATTTTGATTTCTGTATCTGAATACATTTCTGTATCTTTGAAGCTGCTTGCTATGATATTTGCCATAACTGTACCATGGCCGTTATTATCATAAACAGAATCATCTATTACAGAATAGCCTTCAAGAACCATATCTTTAAGCAATTCATCATCAGATACATCAGCTATACCGGTATCTAATACTGCAACAGTAATTGTCTTTTTAGCATCATCAGCCTCAGTAGATTCAACTTCATCAGAAGTGTTTTCTACTTTATCAAGTTCTTCTTCTTTTACATCTTCTGGCTTATCAATCGAATTGTTATATTCGACTGCTATGCCTTGTGAAGTAAATGTATCAAAAGCTATCTTGGCATTTTCTGCTGTATCATATGTCACAACATAATATTCATCATACTTAACTACTGAAACAATAGTTTCATCTGAAAATGTCATATCATCAGCTGAGTTAATGATAAGAGAAGTGCTTGTAGATGATACCAATTCTTCATTAGGAACAACTTCATTAAGCTGCTCTACAGAATCGGTTACTGCAACCTCGTTTTCAGAAGTTGGATCTGCAACTATATCTATTAAATTTTGTTTTGTCTCATCGCTTATCTGTAGCTCCTCCGCTAAGGAGACTGACGGAACTATTGATGTTGAAATCACAGCCGCCGTTACAGCTATAGCGATTCTTCTAGTTAGTTTTTTAGGTTTTGCTCGAATACTCATAAATAAATCCTTTCTACTCTCAATTAATTTGCTTCACTATTAAATATGATAAAAAATCAAAAGCTACGCCTGGTTAGATCGGTTTTCTGCTGGATGTTTATTTTTTTGGGAAGGTCCTATTTTCGTCATATTTTTATAAGAAAGGAGTTTTACTTATGGATTATTTAGTTTTCTTTATACTTGCACTTATTGGAATTTGTATTGCTGGCACTATAGCGTGGGCTGCACACGAGTTTGGAGGTTTTAATCTCGCGACTATATGTATCTCCACGGTGGCTATTGTTTTTAGTCTGGCGATAGTTGCAACATTAGTTTCTACAAAAGCACCCAGCAAGAATTATTATTCCAAGAAGGAAGTATTAGAATCACAAAAAATTGAGGCTATCATAGATTCCAATGTAAAGCCAATCGAAAACGGCAGATATAGAGAAGCTGTATCAAAAGATTATACTATGTACGGAGGCATTGTACTCTATACTTCGGACAAAGAATTAGACAAGACATACCAAAAGGTTCGCTACTATGATGATTTATCTTTGTACACAGACTCTGATATAATATATTTGTATGATCCTATAAAAGCCTTAACTAAAGATGAGCAAAGTAAGGCAGAGGCATTCTTCACTGTCGCAACTATTGCAGCGACTGGTATATTGATAACATTGGTGGCTGCACTAGTGTTGGTGCTAATAATTAAAGTAAGAAAAAAGGACTTAGAAATCTTTGATATGTAAAAATACTTTAATATGGGTGTGTAATACAAAGTTATATTAAAGAAAACGACAGATTTTTTAAACATAACGGATAAAACTTGGTTATAACAAAAAAAGAACCAGCCTTTTCTCAAAAATGAGATTGGGTTGGTTCTTAATTTTTACCTCTTGCTATGCTACTACAATTTCTCCATCTGCATTCACTGCATAGTGATTATAGTTTTCACCAGCGAAAAATGCGACAGTTCGATCTGCTGTTGTATCCTTTGTATCTGATGAAAGTTTTTTATCTTTCATCCACTTTTCTACAACATCAAACTCTTCATCTGTTAACGGATAATTGAGGCGGCTCTTTGCTTCAGTAATACAAAGTTTATTCCTTTGTAAAGAAATACAAGCAAGAATGTTGTCCTGTTTTCTGATACAGAAGATGACTTCCTTTTTATTTAGGATTTTTCTTTCATGAGAGACAACGCAGTTCTTACAAGCAGAAGCTATTTTAACCAGATCTATTGTATTTCTAGCTAAAACAATGTCACAGTCATCATAGGTTCCTTCTAGCTGAACTATCTTATCCGGAATATCATATTCCTTATTTTGCATTTCTAGCACTCTAGTGATCTCTGCTAGTTTATCATGCATCTCTATAAGAGTTTTCATCTTTAAGATGCTTTTGCCATTAATAACGAGCATATCTGGCTTAGCCTTCTTTACCTGCTCATACATGTTGGCTGTATCCGGGAAAACATAGACATTGTCACGAGACACAATGGCTTTGTAAAGAAGATCGATAAGCTTCTTTTCACTATTGACAGACATGAAGTCTTTTATGAATTTCTTATCATTTGCGGTGAAATGAATTTGTCTACGCTTAGCAACCTCTTCTAGCTTATACAAATAATCTACATTTGTTATTCCGACTTTCTGGAATTCGTAAAGATTATTTATTGCATTCAGATAGTCTCTTCTTATCAGATCTTTCATCTTCTTTGTTCTAGGAAGATTAGGATTGATAGTATACGCTATCATAAAGATGTCATCTAGTCCTAGTTTCTTTACTTTTAACAAGAATTTCTTGTTCCAGTATGACGATTCTTTATATGCATTATCTGGCAAATACGGAAACTGATTTTGTATAATTAATGCCTGTAAGGTAGATTCTAAGCTCCACTTTTCATATCCTACGCCTGGCGGGAAATTATGTTCCGTTTTAAGAGATGGATTAGATTTTCTGATATCCTCTTCTACTTTTATAGTTGCTTCTGCGGACCACGAATATGACCAATGAACAGTAGGCGGCATATAGCAATATTTTCGAATACAGTTGTCATTTGTGGAAATATATACTGCCTTTTTATCACCTGTTATAGTAACTGTTTCATACCATGGTTTAATGGTTCTGAAGCGAAATCTCTTCCTATCTCTAGGAGCAACATCTTTTTGACCACGATATGGCTTTAAAAAAGAAATCGTATGGAGTCCAGATACTGTGTAGGTTATGTTTCCATTTGTCTTGACTCGTTTAACTAGTTTTTTGCAACAGCTATATTTAAGGTGCGCTATTTCAGTATTGTTATTCCAGTTAAGTGGAACCTCTTTGTATTTTTTCATTTCTACTTCAATAATTATATCCCTCTCTTTGTAATGATAGAGACATTCGCAAGCAATAAGGAATGCGTTGAAGCGGTAGAATTTATCTTTATATTTAAAAATAAAGTAGCCAGAACGATCATCTGGGTTGTTTGCAACTGCTTCGATTACATCACTTCCTTTAACAATATCTCCGTTAGAGAAGAATAGCCAAAGCTCATCTTCTTCTTCCTCTCTAAATCTTCCTATTCCTGCAAATATTGAAAGTTCGCTATTTTCCCACAAGACTTCTTCTGAGACTGTAGGGTTTATCAGCTCGCTTTTATAATTTCTTTTATTCATATAATTTTTCCTCCCTGATTATATTTGTTTCTATATAAAAAAAAGGAATCTCTTTTACCAGACTCCTTGTTATGAATTGAAAGCTATATATAATATGAAAATTTAGAGGAAAAATTACTGCGATTGTTTGTTATCCTTCCTGCGGATTAATAATCTTTTGTATGGGGTTACTAAATATTTATCAGAATTAGAAGCTCTGCAGTAAATGGTATCAGGCTTGGTGTCATAGCCGATAGTTAGGCATTGGTTACAGGCGATATGCTGCTTTGTTGTGGTTCCATCTGGATTGTATCTTAATAAATCAGTATATTTCTTGGTAGCTTTAAACAAATCAGGAAAAGATCCTAATGTGATGATTTCAAACTGCTCAGGATTATACACATTAAGAAAAGTTAATGGAACTCCCATAACGCCTTTGTAATCACCGGGGATGTCACTGATTTTGTCGACATTGATAGCATCATAGTTATCGTAATGCGGGTATTCTTCAGGAGAATATTTCTTTGCTAGAATCAAATCTTTATGTCTTTTGTCGTGATCAAGATTTGTGAACCAGCAAATATTGCCGAACTTTTTAATAGAGCCGTCGGGTTGGATAAATTCTTTTACAGCATTATTTCCTAGCCATATTTTGCCATCTCTTAATAGTGGAAAGATTTCCTTATGAGAAACAGCATTCTGATTACCGATAATTAAAAACTTCTTATTATGCTCTATTAGAATAGTCACAAAAGTAGACCAGCAACTAAATGGTGGATTTGTTACTACAATGTCTGTTCTATCTAAGATATCAAGGCATTCCTGGCTACAAAAGTCACCATTACCCTCTAATGGAGTCTTTATGCCGGCTTCAATATTATTATCATTGCCACCCATATATTCCATCTTATAAGTAGGTTCATTTTCAGCATAGTGTGTAGAAATTAGTTTCTTAAGACCTAAAACTGTGAAGTTTAAGTGAAAATACTTCCAAAATGCTGACCATGTAGGATCATCACAGTTACACAGGACAATCTTATCCTTAAAGTGATGTTTGTAGTGCTCCAGCTCCTTTGATACATCTGCGAGCTGTGTGTAGAACTCATCGTTCTTTGCGTTTTTAGCCTTGTAAAGATTTGTATTTGTCGCCATATATTTACATCCTTTCTTTTGATGTAAAAAATATGAATGAGCTAGCAAAACAAAAGACCTACCAACAGATTTTCTCTGCTGATAGGCCCTTGTGGGTTTTACTTATGACATCCTTCAAGGATTTCTTCTGCGATTTCTTGCATGTTCTTCCATAAAAGAATTTCACAGGCTTTATCTATGCCGGCCTTGAATTCTTCGGATCCATTGTTGTAGGCATACATGAGATCCTCAAACATATCAATTGTCTGGACATCTGTGTCTAACAGATATGTTGCCATTTGCTCTCCGACTTCATCTCGGTTAAGCAATTCGTCAAAGATGTAATTGAGCTCTTCTCTCGTAAGTCTTTTTACATTTAATGTCTCGATTGCTTCTGGTAAGTAATGCTGGTTATAGAAGTCCTGAATGGTGATAAATCCATTCTTTTCGCTCCAGGCAAAATACTTGTCATAGAAGGGATTTAAATGTTCTGGTTGCTGAGCTGCGATATCAAAATCTCTACAAGACTCATCTTCAGCCAGATGCTCGATTTCATCATATGTACCGGTTTCTCTATAACCTTCCATTTTTGCTACCCACATAGTTTCTTTCTCGATAGTCGAGAGTGGAATGATTTTTTTCATGTTGTTCCTCCTTAGTAATTGATTATGTAGTCGCAGGTTTCTACTCCGTCTTCATATCCATCAATTAATGTGATCTGAGGACGCTTTTTATGCCAATCTAAATAATTGACTTCTGTCTTATCGAACTTTTTGACAAGCCAGTTGAAGATGTCGTACTCATCATCTCTATGGATACCGCATTCGTGATTTCCTGTAACCTTGATATGAAGTGTTGCATTATCTTTTACTCTTTGAGCATTTACAACACCATATCCTTGCCAGTGTTTAATTTTCATTTTTAATTCCTCCTTATAAAAATAAGCAGGAGGTTTTAACTCCTGCTTAATAATAAATTTCGATATAAATATGATTAAATTGTTTATTTAATATTCATGTCAATTAAGAGTGTTCTTGATCATTGAAGAACATTCATTACTACAATGGTTGGTTTGATACCCATGCTAAATAAAAAGGCTCTCAAGCCTGGAATTCATCCAAAGACTCTGACGCTCTATTCGATACCCATGTTAATTAAAAAGGTTCTCAAACAAATTGGAAAATGGCGAGAGAATTCCTCTGTCTGATACCCTTGCTAGACAAGAAGGTTCTCAAACTATCAATAAAATACCAGTTGAAGTAGTAAAGTTTGATACCCGCTCTAAATAAGAGGGTTCTCAATCTGTTAGATCTAAATGAAGAGTCTGATACCCATGCTAAACAACAGGGCTCTCAAGCATTTAATGAAGACGGCGTAATGATGTTACTGTCCGATACCCTTGTTAAACAATAGGGCTCTCAAGCGCTTAAGAGTTTCAATTGGAACCATATTATCGTCTGATACCCTTGTTAACCAATAGGGTTCTCAAGCGATAAGCGTAATGTCCCTTGACCTCGTTCGGTCTGATACCCTTGTTAACCAATAGGATTCTCAAGCGTCAAATATGCTCTTTTCAATCTAAGAACCACTATTTCATGGGCTTTGGTGAGTGCCTGGGTAGTATTATCTCATACCGAAACGGTCTCAAATACTAATAATCTCTTGCCTCACCATTCGGCTGTCAAATCAGCCGCCATATCCCACTAATTTGGGCTATGAACAATCGTTTATCTGGCACATTTCTGCGAGCTCTTTTGCTTCTTTTAAAATATCCATATTCATTTTTCTTACCTCCTTATTTTGAAAATAATTTACAGAATAAATATGAATAAAAGCATTCAAAAATC
>ODAI011889886.1_pt1 | contig 10962 bp, 8 predicted proteins | sample 1539321 | NCBI WGS metagenome assembly ODAI01 (sample SAMN02144231, study PRJEB22623) | gut metagenome | biome: sheep rumen | host: Ovis aries | place: New Zealand | reverse complement strand
CATACCTGCGGTCCTTGCCGTACCGGATGTACCGGTCATGCCGGCGGTCCCTGCCATACCCGTGGTTCCGGTCCACCCTCTTCTCGCGGAGCCCTCCTGCCAGGAATTCTGCCAGGTGCCCTGCCAGGTATTCTGCCGTCCGCCGGTGCCTGTTCCCGTATGATCCTGCATATCATGCAGGAGTTCGGTCTTCTCCTCTCCGGGGAAAGCCCTGCTCTGGCCGGAGGTCCTCTGCGGACCGGCTGTCGCTCCATGGCGGAGGGATCTGTTTCCTCCTTCCACTGTCTCCAGGGCGTTCAGAAAGGCTTCCGCGCTCAGGAACCGGTCTTCCGGGTCATAGGCGCAGGCAGTCATCACGATCTCGGACAGCACGGGGTTGGCCTCGTGCGGGGGCTGGAATCTTTCTCCCTCCATGCGCCGGCGCAGAGCGTCCATCTTCTGGTTATAGCTCACCGGTTCCGGCGGCAGGGGCAGGAAGGGCATGCGCCTGCAGTTCAGCAGATAGTACATGACCATTCCCAGGGAATAGATGTCGGCGCCAACGCCGTACTTCTCACCCTTGTAGACCTCCGGCGCCATATAGGTGAAGGTCCCCTTCCGGGAAAGCTCACCGGTGCTCTTCTCTATGGAACGGGCGATACCGAAGTCGCCCAGCTTGTAATCTCCCGTATCGGATAAAAAAATATTGCCCGGTTTGATGTCGCGGTGAATGATCTTCTTCTGTTCGCAGACGATCAGGGCCTGACAGAGGTCCTTGCCCAGCTTGATCACATCGGTCTCCGTCATCGGATTGTGGAGCAGATGGTCGATCAGGGAGGTCAGAAGCTCCATCCGGATCAGGATGTCGTATCCGACTCCGTCCTCATGGCGGATGATCTGGTGGTCTTCATAGCTGACGATGTGGCTGTTTCCTCTCAGCTCCGACATGATCGCGTTCTCTTCCGCGATATCCTGCACCACTCCTTCATAATATGTGGCGATGGCTTCCATGCTGGTCCCGTCAGCCCTCATGGCCCGGATCTCATCATCGTTAAAGGGTACGCTCATCACTTTCAGAGCGGACCGGTACACCTTGCCGAACTCCTTTCGTTCGATCTCATATACTTCTCCGAAACTTCCGGCGCCGATCTTTTTCTTGATATACCATGCCCCGAAGATGGGTTCATATTTAGAACAGTCTGTCATTCTCTTCTCCTTAACTGAGCAATCCTCACTATTCTTCAGTATATCCTACTTTTACCCTCTTTACAATCCACTCTCAAAAAGCACGATCGGGTCTCCCTTCTCGTGCTTTCTCTCATCCTTGCCCGCTGCGTCTCACAGCCGGATATCAAACTGCATGGTCCGTCCGGCAAAATCGATCCGGTCACCCGCCTGGAGCCGGATCTTGGTACAGAAGGGCAGCTGTCTGCCGTTGACGCTGGTGGTCCGGTTCTCCGATATGTCTACGATGTAGAGGCCCTCGGTCGCGGCGACCAGAAAGGCCTGCTGAGGGCAGACTCCCGGATCCCCCAGGCAGATCTCGTTGCCCGAGCCGTCCGGGCCCAAAGGCTGGCTTCCCACCCTGGTCACCGGCTTGGTCCCCAGCTTCCAGACTCCCTGTCCGTCCCGCAGCTCGTAGCCGGAGACTCTTCTGGCCGCTTCGTTATAGTTCTTGAAAAAGACCAGATGCTCCTTGGCCAGGGAAATGATGTCGTAGGCGCCGATGTCATATTCGGTGCCGGGCACGATCAGCCGGCCGTTCAGTCCCACATGATTCAGGGAATTGTTATCCGTGATGGTATAGTTGCCCCGCATCTTCCGGATGGTGGCGTGCCGCCTGCTGATGGAGTATTCTCCTTCCAGCACGTAGTCGGCCTGCATGCTGCTCCTTCCGATGGTGAACTCGTTCCTGCTGATATGGATCTTCTCCTGGGTCTTGACCCGGAGGAGAAATGTCTCCAGAGAGCCCAGCTGCAGGCCCGGGATCCCCTGGGTCAGGGTGACTGTCTCATCTTCATCGATGAAGTCCGCCATGGCCGGCGCGATAGCCTGCTCCTGATCTCTGCATCGCTGCAGACTCTCCATTTCATACAGCTTTTGTATGTAATCCTCCTCGGACCGGTACTTGCTCCGGAATATGCCCTGTACGCTGGACAGGAGCAGCTCCATGCCCTGGGACAGTTTGACGTCATCCAGGAAGAGGGACACGAAATCCTTGTTCCTCTGGACGGCGAAATTGATCTCATTCCTGCAGTTATGGGAATTGACACTTGCCTCGGTAATGGCTGCGACAAAAACGCTGCAGCCCTCCAGATGGGTGGCAATGGTCTCTGACCACTCATCGCCCGGGGTGATGCCTTCATCATACCAGACCCGAAAACCGTCTCTCTCCAGCCTTTCGATGAGGGGATAGACCCTGCTGCCGTCATCGTGGCAATAACTGATAAAGATATATGGCTGCCTTCCTCTGTAGGCTTCTGCTCTGCACCTTAATTGCACGTTCTGTTTCACTGGGTGAACTCCTGTATACGCTCCATCTCAAATGAATCCTGCAGACCCAGATCCTGAAATCTGGTCCAGATGCTGTCACTGACACCGCTGATCAGCAGCGTCTTGTCTTTGTCTTCGAAAATGTGCTGGATCTTCAGGATCATATAGATCACGGAACTTGAAATGTACTTCACTCCGGTCATATCGATGGTCACATGACTGCACATCAAAGCCATGGACGTGAGTTCATCTTCCAGGTCCTGGGCCATTTCCTGAGCAAGTCTTCCCTCCGGCTCCAGTCTGGCCCGGCCGTCCGCGATCGTTTCACGGATCCGGGTAGACTCTCCCCCTTCGGTGTCCTGGAGGATCAAGAAATCGCCTTCTATCTTACGAGTGATGCTCATCTACTTCTCCTCTTCTTCTCTGCGGCGCATCTCGTTCATAAACATAGAGAATTCCTGATCTGCTCTTGCTGCTCTTACTCCGTCCAGCTCATCCAAAGACAAATGCTTTCTGGGTTTCTTCATCTTCACGGTACCCGGCACTTCATTCATGAATTTCTTATATTCCAGATACTCTCTGAATTCGTCGTCTGTGATCTTCCTCATATCTATGATCTCCTTATTTTTCCTGGCCTACGGCTTCTTTCATCATACTATACCCGGCATTTCCTGTTGTGTTACAATCTGCTGCCTCATCAGGGAATAAAATTTTCCCTTTTTTTCGATCAGATCCGCAGGCTCCCCTTCTTCGACGATCCTCCCCTGATCCAGTACGATTATTCTATCACATCTGGAAAGAGTTCGGAAGTGATGAGATACGATGACTCCCATGGGGACCGCACCCCGGATATTCTCATACAGCATGTCCTGTGTTTTCTTGTCCAGCTCGCTTTCCGCTTCATCGAGGAAGATGATCTGAGGATCGCCGATCAGGGCCCTGGCGATGAGGATCTTCTGCTTCTGCCCGGCGGAGACCGTTTCCGCCCGTTCGCTGATCAGGGTCTCGAATTCCATGGGCATGGCGGCGATGTCATCGGTCAGCAGGGCCAATTCGGCGGCCCGCAGGATGGAGCGGTTGGTCGCTGCCGGCCGGCCGGCCATGATGTTTTCCCGGATGCTCCCGTTCAAAAGCTGATCATCCTGGAGCACGATCCCGGCCCGTGCCCGGATCCTTGCCGGATCCCTGCCGCTGACCGCGGCCCCCCTGAAATAGAGGGTCCCTTCATCGGGCTCTGCCATGCCGGACAGGATCCGCAGGAGGGTGGATTTACCGCAGCCGGAGGCTCCGGCGATCCCCAGGAACTCTCCTTCGGATACAGTGCAGGAGACCTCCTCCAGGACCATCCTCCCATCGTAGGAGAAGGAGCCATGGTTGAGGATCAGGGGGCCGGCCTCTCCGGTATCCGGTCCTTCTTCAGGGACCTCCTCCTCTTCTTCTTTTTTCTCTTCCTTCGGGGCGGGGCCTCCGTCGAGATCAGCCAGCTTGAGGCTGGCCCGGATCCCCTCAAGGCAGATCAGGGCTCCCCCGGTGATCAGGGCCGGGCTCTCCTCCGGACTCCAGCCATGAGCGGAGACCATCAGCATGGCCGCGGCAAATACCCCCATCCCGGTGACACACCGCAGAAGGATCCTGCCCGCGACTTCTTTTTTCCAGGCCTCTCTCTCCCGGCGTTTCTCATCTCCGACCCGGGAATAGTACTGGCGGATCACCGATTCCGTCGCCCCCGAAAGGCGGACTTTCACGATATTGGCAAGGAACTGACGCAGGCTGCGTTCCGAGTCGTTTCGGATCCTCATGGCCTTCCTTGCCGCCGGCCGGGCTGACCTTCTGCTGCTGCAGAGGATCCCTCCTCCTGCTGCCGCAAGGAGTGCCGCGGCTGCCGCCCCTTCCGGATTTCTCAAAAGGAGGGCGATCCAGAAGATCAGGGCCAGTATGAGTCCTGTCCCGGCTTCAAACAGATAGACGACCCTGTTTTCGGTCCGGTCGAAGTCCTGCAGGAGGGAAACCGCCCGGCCCCGCCGGTCTCCGCCGGGATCCCCGGTCCTGCCCGCGCAGAACACTTCTTCGAACCGCTTCCGCTGCTGCCTGCCGGCGATCTGTCCTGCCCGGGCCAGCAGCCGGCCTTCTGTCACTACCCGCAGGGCCAGAAATCCGGCCAGAAGCAGGCAGAATGCCGCAAGGGCCCATGGCCGGGACAGAAGATATCCCGAGACCTCCATCATAAGGATCCCGAGCAGACCTGCCGCTGCGGTCATCCCGGCGGCAAAGGCCCTGTCCCCGGGCTCAGTCATTTCCAGGATCCTTCTGCAGGCTCTGATCCGGTCCCCCGGCCCTCCCGCCCTGACGGGATCGCTTCCGGCCTCATCGGCAGCTGCCTTCTCCGGCCCGGTTCCCGAAGCGGCGCTTCGGATGGCCGCCATGGCCTCTTCCCTTTCTTTTGCCCTTGCCTGGACGCTCTTATAGATGAACAGGTCCTCTTTGATCAGGACCTTCGATACATAATGGTCGGTCAGGATCCTCACGAAGTCGGTCTCTCCGTCCGAAGAGATCGACGCCCGCTCAAGGAATTTCTTCTTCAGGGGTTTGGTGACTCCGTATTCGATCTCCTGCAGCTGGCTTTCTTCCGTAGCCTCAAACTGCAGCCGCCAGGTCACATAGTTCTCATCGGTGTAGAGAAGGCCCGGTATGGTGACCCCCGCCTCGACTTTCATCAGGTTCAGGGGACGCTGATAGATCCCGTCTTTTTCGGGGACCAGGAAGACGAAGGCCTTCCCTTTGGTGATCCGGTAGGCGTTCCTTGCGGACTGGGTCTGATAGGTCTTGCCGGTAGTCAGAGTGATCATAACTCACCTCCGTCCCCGCCCAGGCGCAGCTGCCGGTCGCATTCTTCGATAAGAAGGGGATCGTGGGTGACGATGATCAGGGTGCAGCCCCGCCTGCGGATATTGGCGATGATCCGCTCAGTCGTATCATCATCCACCGCGCTGAAGGCTTCATCCAGGATCAGGATGGTCGGATTGGTGGCCAGGGCTCTGGCGATCTCCAGCCTTTGCCTCTCTCCGCCGGAAAGGCCCGTTCCCCTTTCGCCAAGGACAGTCTCAAGGCCGTCCGGCCGCTGCCGGATACAGTCCGTCACCGCCGCGTCCTCGATGGCCCTCCACAGGTCTTCCTCCGAGATGTTGGGGTTCCACATGGTGATGTTGTCCCGGATGGTCCCCTCAAAAAGCTCGGACTTCTGCTTCACCATGGCTATGCTGGCGAAGATGACCTGGTCCGGCACTTCCTCCGCCGGTTTCTCATCGTACAGGATCATCCCTTCCGTCGGGGAGAGGAGTCCTCCCAGCAGCCTGGCGAAGGTTGACTTGCCGCTGCCGGAAAGGCCGGTAACGGCAAGGGATGAGCTGACCGGCAGGTAAAGATTTTCTTTTTCTATGATGGGTTCTCCGAAGGCGCCGTAGGAAAATGACACGTTGCGGCAACGGATATTCCCCTGGAGTTTGCGGAACCGGTCGGCCCCGGCCTCTTCCTCCTCGGAGAAAGATCCGCCCTTCAAAGGCATGATGTCATCAACGGAAGCGGTCTCCTCGCCCGCCCGGCGGATCTTCATCACGGTCCCTGTAAGGGACTCGGCCGCGGGCACCAGGACCAGGAAAATGACCAGCCAGGTATAGGGAGGCAGGGCCGGCTGCCAGGGGCCTCCCATGCCGATCAGGCCGGCCAGGCAGCAGCCGTAGATGACAAAGCGAAGGGCGGCCGCCGTCATCCGGACCATCCGGATACGGGCCCGGATCCGGGCAGCTTCCTCCTGCTGCCGGTCCGCGTCCTCCGCGAATTTCATTCCCATGTTCAGGTTCAGGATGGTTTCCAGTTTGCCCATGCCGGACAGGACCGTCTCCGCCAGCCTGGCCAGACTGATGGAAGCCCTGGTCTCATCAAAAGCGATCCTCTTCTCCAGCCACTGCTGGGAGAGGAAGGCCAGGGCCAGGCAGATCAGGATCAGGGCCGGGGCCCCGTAGGAATAGGCTGCGGAAGCGATCAGACACAGGATCAGAGATCCGGCGGCGATCCCTCCCCTGAGGAGGCTTCCCCCCGTGAACCGGCTGATCCGGTCATTTCTGCGGACCCGTTCCACCAGGTCCTCCGGAGATCTCTGTTCATAAAAAGATACGGGCATAGCAAAGAGGCGGCCGAGAAAGCGCCAGGAAAAAGCCAGATGGTTCCTGTCCTCGATCAGCCTCAGCAGGTGCTCGCATACGAGATGAGCCATCAGATAGCAGAGAAGGCAGATGGCAAAATACCCCATCGGAAGGGTGGGCCGCCAGCCGGGTCCGGGAAAAAAGATGTCGGGAGCCATGGCCGCCGCAAGGCCCGCGGCCGTCGCGAAGAGGCCGGAAAAGGCAGCGGCAGCTACCAGAAATCCGTGGGACCGAAGCAGAAGACCGATCCTTCCGCTGCGAAGGAAGGAGTCGGGCCTGGCCCCGTATTCCGGATGATCCTTAAAGTCCTCTCCCGGTGAAAAGACCAGGACCACCTCCGAAAAGTCCCGCTCCAGACTTTGCATATCGATCCGCCGCCTGCCGTAGGCCGGATCATTGATATAACAAAAACCGCCCTTCATCCCCTCGTAGACAACGAAATGATTCCGCTGCCACCAGAGAATGCATGGCGGAGACAGCTCCTGCAGGTCCTCGGTATCGATCTGGTATCCGTCGCACTGAAGGCCCCGCCTGATCGCCGCTTTGACGATGTTCCTGGCGCTGCTTCCGTCTCTGGAGACGTCCGTTTCCGCACGAAGCTGTTCTAAGGGGACGTACTGTCCGTAATACTGCAGGATCATGGAGAGGCAGGCAGCCCCGCACTCTGTGGCTTCGATCTGCAGGACCGTTTCGGTCGAAGCAAAAGTTTGCCGTTTCGCCATGTCAGAGCACCTGCATCAGGTCGCTGTCCCTGGCTTCGATGTTCAGCTTCTTCATGGTCCGGGTCAGGATCACCCTGACGTTTCCCGGCGTCATGTCCAGGGCCTCGGCAATATCCTTGGTCTTCATCTCCCGGTAATATCTCATTACGATGATCTGCCTTCTGGTCTCGTCCAGTCCCGACAGCAGCTCATCCAGGTAGCCGCGGATCTCCTCCAGATGCATGGCCCGGTCCATGTCCTCCTCGAAGGAAGGCTCCATCCACTCCATCTCATCCAGGGAGGACTCCCCCTTCCTGTCTCTATAGTAGTTCTTCAGGGTGTTGTTCACGATGGTGAACAGCCAGGTGGAAACCGCCGCTTTGGAAGGATCGTAGCGATGGATATTCTTATAGCATTTGATAAAGACATCGCTCGTCAGATCCTCCGCGGTGTTGTGATCACCAATCTTTGACCGGATATAGGACAGCACCTTTTCTCTGTATTCTACGTATATATCCTCAAAAAATCTGTCATCCTGACCTGCCATATCCTGCTCTCCGTTTCTCTAGTCACTGACGCTGACCACCAGCGCGGTAATATTGTCTCTTCCTCCCCGGTCTGCCGCCGCCGCGAGCAGTTTCCCCGCGATCACAGCCGGTGTTTCCTGTATGTTTTCTGCCAGCAGCTCTTCCAAAGGCTGGTCCGGGACCATGTCCGTCAGTCCGTCGCTGCACAGAAGGAACATGGTCCTTCCGCTGAGAGGGATCCTGGAGACGGCCGGCTCAAGAAGGAATTCCTCTTCCGGGATCCCCAGATGCTGGCTCAGCATCCCCTTCCCCAGTCCCGGCATATCTGTCCGGTGATCCAGGGAAAGCTGCCGCAACCCCCGTTCATCATACTGGTAGATCCTGCAGTCGCCGAGATTGCAGACGGATGCGGTGTCACCGGTAATGACCAGAAGGGCGATCGCCGCCCCCATCCGGCTCACCAGCCTTCGGGAGGCCTCTTCGCAGATCATCCGGTTGGCGCTCCGGATGTAGTCGCAGAAGCGGTCCGGCAGATCCGGCCCGTCGAATGAGGCCAGCTCTTTCACCGCGATCAGCGAGGCCACCTCTCCGTAGCTCTCGCCCCCCATCCCGTCGCAGACGGCGTAGACATGGCAGGACCTGCCCCCTTCTTCGAAAGGCTTCCCCGCCTGTTTCCCGTCTTCGATCCAGGCTCCGTCCAGGTAAACATTATCTTCATTTGAGGTCCGGATCAGGCCCGGACTTGTTTTGCAGGCGGCTCTTACTTGCATCCGGACCATCCTCCTCCACAGATCCTATTGTAACAGAAGCCACAGACAATATCCATTTGCTCCTCTATTTCGTCCGGAATTTCCTGGTCTTGGACCATTTGCCGTAGACCATGATCCCGTTCACGTTGCGCACGCCCCGCACTTTGACGTAGTAGGTCGTCTTCCTGCTGAGCCCGACCAGGCGTACCTTGCGTGATCTGATCCGGACCATGCCGTATTTCTTCTTTCCTTTTTTCTTGATCGCCACCTGATAGCTGCTGGCCCTCTTGGTCTTTTTTGACCGGACATTGACGTAATTGCCGCCCCTCTTCAGGCTTGTGATCTTGGCCCTTTTGGGCTTCTTCATCGACCTGGTGCTGACGGCTCTGATCCTTCCCTTGTAGGTGGTGACATACTGGCGGGCCTTGTCAAAATCGACGATCCCCATTCCGTAGTAGTGGTCGTAGCCCGCCTTGCCTTTGTCCCTGGCTGTTTTTTTGAGGACTTTGACGAACTGGTCGTGCTTCAGGGACGGATCGATGGACCTGGTCATGGCCGCCAGGGCCGATACGACCGGGGCTGCCATAGATGTCCCGCTCATGGATACATAGGACCTGGTCGAATGGATCCCCAAACTCCTTACGTTCACGCCCGGGGCCGCGATGTCCACCGAGTCATTGTGCTCGGAGACGCTCCATTTCCCGCCGTCTTTCCTGACCGCGGCCACGCCTACCACCGATGGAAAGGCTGCCGGATACATGAAGAGGGTGCTGCTCTCATTTCCCGCGGCGGCCACCAGGATCATGCCCTTGCGGGCCGCGTTTTTGCAGGCCTTCTCGAAGGAGGCCGAATAGAAGGGAGTGCCGAAGCTCATGTTGACCACATCGACATCCTGTCTTTTGGCCAGGTGATTCAGGCCGGAGATCAGGTCCTTGATCTCACCTTCCCCGGTGTCGTCCAGGACCCTGACCGGAAGGACCTTCACCCCGGGCATGAGTCCGCTCACGCCCTTGTGATTCCCCATGGTCGCCAGGATCTGGCCGGTCACGAAGGTCCCGTGGCCGTCCCGGTCTTCCGCCGTGCCGTATTTTTTGGTGTAGATGGGTTTGATGATCCTGCCGTAGTTCAGATCCTCATGTCTTCTGCTCTGGACCGAAGCTCCTACCAGGCCGGTATCCATGACCGCGATCACCGGCGTATCCGCCCCTGCCTGTCCCTGTCCCAGGACTCCGGCATTCCAGACATTCTTGATCCGGATGGTGTTGATCATGGTCCTGTTATAGCTGTCACCGGGATCCTCCGAATAAAAAGCATGGACCAGATAATTGGGCTCGATGCTGTCGATGGCGGAAAGGTCGGCCACATCCTCGATGACCTCAAGGGACTCCGCCGCGTAGACTTCTCCGCTGCAGACCTCCTCTGCCACTTCCTCATCATCGATCTGCTCGATATTCTCTTCGATCTGCCCGATCTGCTCCTCAGTCGCCTCATCCTTCAGCGTATAGAGAAAGCCATTGTATTCGCTCTCATCGATCTCTTCCAGCGGCACTTCCTCCCCCTGAGGCCCGCTGACGCTGAGCAGGTCCTCGATCTGCGGCTCCTGGCCGGCGGTCTCCGCCGGTCCTTCCGCCGCGAAGCCTGCGGCCGGCAGGCAGGTGACGGCCATCATCATGGCTGTAATGACAGCAGCTGTCTGTTTCATTTTTATCATCTCTTCCCACTCCTTTTATTTTAACTGATGCCGGTCCACGACCTGGGGGCTTTCGACCCGGTCGCTGTAGCAGCTTTCCGGGATCAGGCCCTGGTCGATCCCGCCTTTGTAGGGATTACCTTCTCCCTCCCAGCCGAGAGGATGGACTCCCTCTGTGTCATAGCGGATCAGCTCCAGACGGTCCGGCCAGACCCGGCATACCGTCCCGGTCAGCCGGTCATCCGCCGCCTGGTACTGGTCCGCGGCGCCCGCGTCCAGTTCCTCCGGTCCGCAGTTCATATAATATCCGATGTAGCCTCCGTTCAGATAAGTGAAGGCCAGTTCTTTCTCTGTATAACGGTCGGAATTGACGTCATCCTCCCCGAAGTCCGGGACGATCAGGCTGTCCCCGACTCCTTTATAGACGCTGCTTCCGCCCAGATAGCAGTCCCAGCCTTTGGAATGATCGTGTCCGAACAGATAGACGATGTCCAGGGACCGGCCCGCCTCATTGACCACGTCGAAGATCAGCGAAGAGTACAGGTTGTCTCCCGTCGTGTGTCTTGACGATGTCCTGGCGGTGTAGTGGAGAGGCACGTGGCCCGCGATGAACACCGGCCGGCT
>ODAI012376981.1_pt1 | contig 10963 bp, 9 predicted proteins | sample 1539321 | NCBI WGS metagenome assembly ODAI01 (sample SAMN02144231, study PRJEB22623) | gut metagenome | biome: sheep rumen | host: Ovis aries | place: New Zealand | reverse complement strand
CCGTTACGAGAGTATCGGTTGGATAATACTTCTTAAAGTCCTCTGTTTCATCGGGCCAGCCCATAGTTGAGAACGGCCAGAGCGCGGAGGAGAACCATGTATCGAGAGTATCGGGGTCCTGATGGATATTCTTACTTTTACAGTGCTCGCATTCACACGGAATCTCGCGGCTTACGGTAATCTTTCCGCAGTCGTCGCAGTACCAGGCGGGGATTCTGTGGCCCCACCAGAGCTGACGGCTGATGCACCAGTCCTTGATATTGTTCGTCCAGTTAAAGTAGGTCTTTTCCATGGAGCGGGGAACAAGCCGGATGTCGCCGTTCTCAACGGCCTTCACCGCAGGCTTGATCAACTCGTCCATGCGGACGAACCACTGCTCCTTGACCATAGGCTCCACGGTCGTGCCGCACCGGTCATGAGTGCCGACATTGTGTGTGTAGTCCTCGATCCTGACAAGAAGTCCCAGGGACTCCATCTCGCTGACAATCGCCTTCCTGGCTTCGTAACGGTCCATTCCGCAGAACTTGCCGCCGTTCTCATTGATCGTCGCATCGTCGTTTAAGATGTTGACCACGGGGAGATTATGTCTCTTTCCGACCTCAAAGTCGTTGGGGTCGTGTCCGGGCGTAATCTTCACGACGCCGGTACCGAATTCCATATCGACATAGTCATCCGCGACAACCGGAATGGGACGGTTCATGATAGGAAGCGTGACCTTGCGTCCGACATAAGCCGTATAGCGCTCATCCTCCGGGTTGACCGCGACCGCGGTATCGCCCAGCATTGTCTCGGGACGGGTCGTCGCAAACTCAAGGAATTCCTTATCGGAAACTGTTCCGTCTTCATTGATCAGAGGATACTTCATATGCCAGAAGTGGCCCTGCTGCTCCTCGTATTCCACTTCCGCGTCGGAGATGGATGTCCGGCAGACCGGGCACCAGTTGACGATGCGGTTCCCCTTGTAGATCCATCCCTTCTTATGCATCTTCACGAAGACTTCCGTGACGGCGCGGTTGCACCCCTCGTCCATCGTAAAGCGCTCCCTGTCCCAGTCGCAGGAGGAGCCGAGTTTCTTGAGCTGGTTGACAATGCGTCCGCCGTACTCTTTTCTCCAGTCCCAGCACTTTTCAAGGAAGCCCTCTCTGCCGAGGTCCGCCTTTGTGATGCCCTGCTGTTTGAGGGATTCGATAACCTTGACCTCCGTCGCGATCGAGGCATGGTCCGTTCCCGGCTGCCAGAGGGCGTTATAGCCCTGCATGCGCTTGAAGCGGATCAGGATATCCTGCATCGTCTCGTCAAGGGCGTGGCCCATGTGCAGCTGTCCCGTGATATTCGGGGGCGGGATTACGATTGTAAACGGTGTCTTGCTGTGATCCACTTCTGCGTGGAAGTATTTCTTCTCCTCCCAGCGGCGGTAGATTCTGTCCTCAATACCGCGCGGGTCATAAGTCTTTTCAAGTTCTTTAGCCATTTTGCTCCTCACTTTGTGATTAAGCCGTCAGAGATACAGAGTTTATAATAGCACAACAGCGGCATTTTTTTTAGACAATTTTCTCCCGTTTTACCTGAGCATTGACCGGATCAGTACCAGTACCAGAAGATGCGCGGGATAATAAAGATAAAACAAATACTGCGACAGCCTGCTCTTTTTGCCCTCCCTGCCGCTGTAGCAGCATAAAATAAGAAAGCCTGCAAAGACAATCGCGCCGCCGGAGAGCACGGCCGCGGCAGGAACGGTAACAAAGGGCAGCACCCCGGGCGGGAGTGAGAGCCCGAAGGTCGGCGGAGCTTCAAGTGCTGTCAGCGCCTCTGCCGCGGCAACCGAAGCGGCACAAAGAAGGAATGCCCGCCGAAGCGCCATCCTCCCTTCTCCCGCGGCAAGAAAGAGCATCGTAAAGACCCCCGCCAGAAGCGGCCAGTCGGAGAACGCAGTAAGGAGGATCAGCAGGATGCACAGCAGGGTCCCCGCCCGGTCCTTCCTCTTCATCCGGACCGTGCAGATCAGGCTGCAGATATACAGGGTAAATCCCATGGAAAACACGAAAATCCCGCTCCCCTGCAGAAAAGCCAGGCTGAAGGGAAGCTGGGAAATAACCGCCAGGACCAGGAGCCTCCTTCTGTAGGCCGCCTGAGAGGCCGTGTGCCTCATCCCCTCCGTCAGGAAATAACACATAATGACGGCCGTGATATAGCCCGCATACTTCATCAGGCTCCCGGCAAGGCCGCCCCGCGGCAGGAACATCTCGGCTATATGGTTTAAGGTCATCGCAATGACCGCGATCAGTTTGATCTGATATCTTGTAAGCTTTTTCATAATGTAAGTAATTCTTCTCTGAAACCGCGCAGAATGCTACAATGAATCCATGAGCAGAGAAAACACAAACCAGTTCAAGGCGGTTGCCATCATACTTATGTTTTTCCACCATTTCTTCGGGTTTCCCGGCTATATGACGCTGCCGGAAAACGAATGGCGCGGCATTTTCCTTGACTATAATACCATCGTGACGATCGGCAGGGCTTCTAAAATTTGCGTACCCCTGTTCATGTTCTGCTCGGGGTACGGTCTGTACAAGACCTATATATCCAAAAGGGAGCTTCCAAGGCACGGAAACCTCATCCGGACAGTCACGTTCCTGACCGGCTACTGGGCGGTTCTTTTCCTTGTCGCCATCCCGTACCAGCTGATCATGGGCACGCTCAAGACGGAGTATTTTATCTTCAATCCCCTGGCGCTGATCAACAATGATTCCTACCTGTACGTCAGCTTTTCCTGGTATGTGAAGTTTTATTTTTTCCTTCTTCTGCTGCTTCCCCTGATCCGCTGGGCGTTTCTCTTTTTCGGCAGGTACCGGTGGACGGACAACCCGGTCTTTGAAATCCTTGTCTGGATTGCGCTCCCCGTACTGGTTTCCTGGCTGCTCAGGGATTACTACAGGGAATACAGCTATGAGGGGATTCCGGTGATGCTCTACAGCAGCGCCCTGATGATCCTCTCCTACCTTCCGATGTTTATCATCGGCGCGCTCTTTTGCAAATACAGTGTCTGCGAGGGGCTCAAGTCTCTCATACCGGACAATGTCCCCGGAAGATGTGCCGCGGCCGTGCTGGGCTTATCGCTCTTTACTCTGGTCATTGTCCTGCGGTGCATCCTGGACATTTCCGACGGCCGGGTAACCGATCCCGTCTATTCACCGATTATTGCGTCGGGGCTCATCCTGTTCTTCGGTGCGCTCCCTTCGCCCCGAAGGAGTATCCTTCAGTGGATCGGAAAGTATTCCTTCCAGTACTGGCTGCTGTCGGGAATGTTCTTCCTGAATACGCCGGAGTATCAGTGGATCGTCTATCTGCCAAAATATACCGCCGCAATTATCATTTGGATGTTCGCCGTACTTGCGCTCCCCGCCTTTATCATGAAAAAGGCCGGGGCGCTCCTGGCACTGCCCGTAACGCGCCTTTCCGACAGGTAATGTGAAGGAGGAGAACCTATGTCACATAAAGAAACCTTTACGTTCCGCTCCGCGGACGGAAAAACCGATATTCACGCCGTCTACTGGCTTCCGGATGATCTTTCGAAATGCCGCGGCGTCCTTCAGCTCGTGCACGGCATGGTCGAATTCATCGAGCGCTACGAGCCCTTTGCCATGTTTATGGCAGATCACGGCTTTGCCGTTGCAGGCCACGATCATATCGGTCACGGCGCATCCGTCCTCTCAAAGGACGACTGGGGGTATTTTCCCCCGGACAGGCCGAGTGATACGGTCGTTGATGATATGCATACGCTCCGGGGGATCGTTCAGGAGCGCTTCCCCGGGAAGCCCTATTTTATTCTGGGACACAGCATGGGCTCCTATATGCTGCGCAAATATCTGACAAAATACGCACAGGGACTCTCCGGCGCCGTCATTATGGGAACCGGCTATGTCGCCCCCGGGATGGCTGCCTTCGGCGGCTTCCTTTCCGGTCTTCTTGCGCGGGTTAAGGGCTGGCATTACCGCAGCATGTTCATAACCTCTCTCGCGTTCGGAGCTTCCTACCGCCGCTTTGACGTAACCGGAAAGGACACTTCCAATTCCTGGCTCACAAAGGATCCGGAAATCGTAAAATTCTACTACAGCGAGCCGCGGTGCACCTATCTGTTCACCTTAAGCGGCTACAAGGGACTGTTCGAGGCTGTCTCCTATACCTGCAGGCAGCAAAATGTAAGCCTGATCCCCGCCTCTTTGCCCGTCCTTATCGTATCCGGCGCGGATGACCCCGTGGGAGATGCGGGCGAGGGCGTAAAGAAGGTCGAGTCGATGATGAAAACAGCCGGCATCCGTGACCTGACCTGCAAACTGTACGAAAATGACCGTCACGAAATCCTGAACGAGCTTGACCGTGAAACCGTCTTTCATGATCTTCTCGACTGGATGGAGAAACACATGGCCTGAAAAAAAAAGAGGGGGTGCCGCGGCACCCCTTTTTCTTTATTATAATTCTATCCTTTTTTAATCCCGTGATTTTTGAAGCTTCCCAGCATAACGGAAAGCGCTGTTACAAGCGGAAGATCCCTGTCATCAAATACCATTATCACGAAATTATCAAAAACCATATCTTTGACAAACGTCCCGAGACTCGACAGTCCGATCTTCTGGCTGATCGTCCCTATCAAAGCTCCGTTTTTATATACCCCGAACTGGTCGCCTATGGTCGCCGTCATCTCACGGACTGCGATCTCGCCATCCCTTGTTTTCATCCGGAATTTTGTGCGCAGGATGCGGAACATCCATCTCATGCGCCCGTATTTTTCGCCGTTCAGATAGATATCGTAGGTTGGGAATAAAATGTGCCAGATAATCCGCTTACTTTTTACAATCTCCCTGCCGTCAGCGACACTCTCCAGCCTGAAGGTCCAGAACGGAGATACTCCGTGGAGATAATACCTGGGATTTCCGCTCAAATCCAGAAGATTATACTTCTGGTGCATAAGGGCGAATTTCTCGTCAAACACATAGACATTCGGGGTTTTGCTCTCAAACAGATCCTCAAAGTCGCAGGATGCAGTCCCTGTTCTTGAGAAATTCTCAAACATGCTGATATAAAAGTCCGGCAGCATACGCGACAGGAAATGATAAAGCTGTCCCATTTCGAAGTCATCTCTGTCCCACTTCGTACTGACCGTATGAATCGCTGCCTTATCCGGTTCCTCCAGCATGGACGTAAGCGGACTTGCCCCGAATGTAAATGTCCCGAAAAGATAGTACCCGAATAAGAAGGAGCCCGAGTCCGTAGGTCCGTAGATGATGCAGTCGTTCTCGACATTCCTGACCCTGCCGGTCCAGGGCCTGCCCATGGGCGTATCTATATCCTTGAATGCGTTATACAGCTCTTCTATGGACGCGGTTACCTCATCGCTCTGCTTAATGCCGTCAACCGCGTAATTCATTGCCTTGTTGAAAGCATAATACTGCATGGCCAGTCCATAGATCAGGTTCAGGGTAAACAGTCCCATGCCCTTTCCGCTGAAATCCTCTTTAATCAGCGCATAGACGGCAAAAACCATCATCGCGATTCCCGCCAGGCAGAATACAGTTTTCTTCACTGTGAGAAATGTTTTTCCCATCGGGCCGTCGAAGGCAAGACCAAGCCTGAAATAGCCGAAGCAAAAAGCCAGGGCGGATACCGCCACGATAATCCATGTCAGAATCGAAGTCCTTACGGGAAAGAACGCCATGATGCCAAATGCAATCACCAGCAAAACTACGCCCATAATGAAGTTAGAGATCCTCTTTCCCATTGTTTTCCCCTCGAAATTTAATCTAATAAGCCTTATGGTCTTCTTCATACTTGTGGTTCAGTTCAATTACGCAGCGCCAGTAGAGTACCACTCTGTCCATTTCCGAGAGCTCCCCCGCGGCATCTCCCAGCTCCATATCGACTGAAAAGCTTTTCGTCATGGAATTTGTAATCTCCATGCGGATCTCACCCACTTTTTCCCTGTCCATGTTATATACGCCGGCACCTTCCCGCGCCCAGTTATGATTCCGGGTATCATATGGCTCTATATAATAATTCTTCATATTGCCTTCGGTATCCAGAAAGGTCATCACATACCAGTCATCATCCCCGTCGAACAATACCCTGTCCTGGGCGTATCCGAGGCGGTTCCCGTCCGCGTCATAGTAAGTATAGGTCGTACTCCAGGGATAATCTTTGGTTTCCATGAGCTTATCTTCTTCTTCAAAATCGCAGAAAGCCACGGAAAACTGCTCCTCCCCGTCAACCAGATACGAGATACTGTTATCGAAAAATCCCGTCTCCTTTACTTCTCCCACATTATTTCCGTCCGCGATCACATCGGAAAAGGTATTCACATCATCGATATCTCCGGTCAGATGGATTACTTCCGAATTCTCAAAGGCGCTTCTTGCTTCCTGCCCGCCAAGCTTCGGCACTTCATCACTGCTGCCGCATCCTGTCAGAAGGACACACACACATATACCGGATAAAACCACTGCCGTGCTTTTCTTCCACACACCTGACATACAGATTATCTCCCTCCTTACTGCTTTACAGGCCAAATACCTTCGGCCTGATCCCTTCTTCGATATACTCCCCATAATCCACGACGAACTGTGCAAGTCTCAGGCCGCACTCCGCAAGGGATTCTCCGTTATCCTCCGAAAGGCATTTCAATAATGCATCGTCATCCGTGATTCCCTGTTCCATTTTCCTTACAATGGTCTCATCGTCTTTATCGACTGCGATTTTCTTATCACCGATGCACAGCCACAGACCGTCATTTCTTTCAATTGTCACATCACTTTTCCACTGCATTCCGGATTCTCCTCCGCTCAGTCCTGCCCCCGATGGACCAGCCCAAGCTGAGCCGCCATCCGTTCAGCCTCGACCCTGTTTTTTGCATCGAGCTTCCTGTAAATATTTCTGTTATGCTTCTTTAATCCGTCATAGCTTATATTCAGTTCCAGGCAGATATCATCCATCGTCATACCTGCACACAGAAGAGAGAGCACCTGTGCCTCCCTGTTCGTGAGCGATACTTTCTTTCTGGGAATAAAACGCATGTAATCGGGATAGCTTGCAGCCACATTTGCGCATTCGCGGTATACCTGCAGGAGATAATCCTCATCAATACCCGCGGCAGGCCTGTCTGCCATGACCTGTTTCAGAAGCGGCAGCAGTGCCGCGCCTTCGAGGGCAAAGAGCCTTACAAAATGATATTCCGATCCCATGGAAAGAGCCCTGACCAGGTAATCCTTATAATGCCCGTCGTCAAGGCGGTAAAGGATGATCGATTTCAGGAGCGCCGTCTCCATCCAGCAGAAATGCCTTTCGTATGATAAAAGGTAGCTTTCCATAAATGACGCCAGGTCGAAAGCTTCTTCCAGCCGGTTTTCAGCGATCAGGCAGCGGATTTTGACAAGCTGCCGGTACCTGTCAAAGCTGCAGAAAAACGCCCTTGCCTCCGGGGTTTTCGCGATGTAGTTTCCAATGACTTCATCCGCGCCCGAGAAAAGAGATATCCAAGTGTGCAGGGCGTCAAGGTTCTCTTTCAGGTTAGATGCGCCTTCATTTACAGCCTTCTCATAAAAGGATTCATAGACCCGCTTCGCTGAAGGGAGCTGCCCCTCGACAAGGTGCTGTCTTATCTGTATGCCCGTCGCCGCAAAACACATTTCGATCCTTCCGCCGTGAGCCGCAGCTTCAAAGCCGTCATTGCACCTTGTAATCACTTCGTAGGTCGACATGGTCCCCTTCTCGAAGCCGCTCTCGGCAAGAGCAATGGTTACCAGTCCTTTTCCGTAGCTCCCGAGAATCGTCTCCAGCGGCCTGCCCATGAATCTCGCGATCTGAATGTCATTTTTGGACCATTCCGAAAAATCAAGTCCTCCGTTCATGATGGAGGGAAGATTGCCTGTCGCGCAAAATTCAGGCAGTGCGATGTCCCCCTTTTTCAGAAGTGTAAATACATTCCTCATGGTGCGCAGGATTCCCTTCGTCCCTTTGTGAGGAAGCGCAATGTCAAGGTATGCGAGCCAGGTATTTCCCTCTCTCCTGCGCTCTCTGCTGATGTTTTTTCCGCGGCAGAACTTTTCCAGCTCTTCGTGCCACTTCTCTGATTTGTCCCGCATGAGGATCAGGTCATACATCATACTCATTCCGGCCATAAGAACCGGATACTCCCTGACCTCATCATCGGACAGGGCAAGATAATACTCCCTTGTTTCCACGTAATGCCCGATTCCCGGGTGCACACTGACGTTGCGTATCAGGATCTCCTTGATGCGCTGCGCAGCCCCGGCCATTTTGTAGTATTTCAGGGCATTTACGATATCTCCCGTCATTTCATAGTAATCCGCGCCCCTGCGATAGTTCTCAATAATCGCTTCCTTAGACCATGACAGGTTCTGTTTCCACCGGTAATATCCCCTTGTCTCGGGCCTTATGGAATAACGCCCCTCGCTTTTTACTTCAAGCTGGCTCATGGTCCGCAGGCAGTATTCGATTATTTCCCCTATGCGTTTGTCATGGGTAAGATACTCCGCCATTTCCAGGGAAAACTCATCATACCGGCATACGCTGAGCGCAAAATACAGGAATTCGTCGGACCACTTTCCGCTGACATATCCGTCCCATATATGATACATATCAAGCCAGACAGCAGCCTTTAAATCCCCGGAAAATCGTGTGCAGTCTTCCATTCGTGACGCATAGCAGCCAAGAGCCTGCACATACCCCTGCGATGCCTCCGTCAGCGGCGCAGCATCATCCGGATGCAGCTCTATCCCGCGATCCCGGAAGAATTCATCCACTTCCTTTTCTTCAAAGGCAAAGTCACTTTCTCTTATCCTCACAAAGCCAAGATACATGTCTTCCCCGGCGAGGTACTTTGGCACCGTGCCCCTTGTGAGCATCACAACCTGCATTCCGGGAGTATGAAGGAGCTTCTTCAGGAACCTGACGGAATCATCTTCATAAAGCCACTGCATGTCTTCGATAATGACAATGCTGCCCCTGTAGTCGTCAAGCAGCTCCGCATCACGGATGTTTCCGTCCGCGCAATGAAGTACCAGCGGATTTTTTCTGCGATAAAAATACTCGGCGGCTGCGGTTTTGCCCCAGCCGCTGCCTGCCGTCATGATGACCGGAGAAAACAGTGCTTCTGCTTTTTTAAGTTTTTCATACACCTTCGGCACTTTGATATAACCCACTGCCGATTTCCTCCAGCCATCTGATATTCAGGTATCTTATGTTTCCGGGATTCAGGTATCGACCTCTTCCTTGTCAGAAATATTATCGCAGATAATTGAGAGCGCAACCATCACATCCTGCATTGCGGGATCAAAGCTCCGGATACGATAATGATCTGACCAATACCCCAGCTGCTTATCAACATGGCCTATCACTGCGCCTCCGACCAGAATGTCAAAATCATCCCCGAAAAGGTCTCCGTCGATTTTGATTTCTTTCCCGTTTATCTGACCGCCTAATTCCGGATTTGTCAGCTTAAGCTTCTTTTTAATCCTTGCAATTTCCGTATTATTCTTTTCAATTGAATACTCCGGCAGGATCGCGACAAGCTTCTTTCTGAGCCTGAGAACCTCTTCCCCGTTCCGCAGTATGGAGAACTTCACTCTGGCAAGGTCTCCCGCTATCTGATATACGGGATTGTTATTCTGATCGACAATATCAAACTTCGGTTTTAAGGCCAGCGCCTTCTGGATCATGTAAAGAGAAACCGGCTCACCCAAAGAAGATGCGGCAGATTCTGTCACATTCTCCCCGCTCTCAAGCATTTGAACAACTCCGCAGAGCTCATCCACCGCCCGGTTTGCCGCGGTCGAACTCTCATCGGAGGTTCCGAACATCATGCCCAGGCCCTGACTTACGGCTGTCTGCAGGCTGCTGACGCCATCGGCCCCGATTTTCCCCATAATGACATTTCTTCCGTTGACTCTGCAGAAAATATCATAATCATCTGTGACATTTTTGTATAAGACTGCCGGGGTTCCGTTAATATCTCCCATGACCGGAGTCCCGAAGCTGACCTTTACATAAGAAAGCCTCTCATAAAGCTGCTCGTCGGTAAAACCCAGCACATTACTGATACTGCCAAAACCTGAATGATCGCCCGCGGACGGAGCAACCGCTCCCTGTGCAGCTGCGGCTGTTCTCTGTTCAGGCGCAGCTGTCTCTTCTACAGGCGCAGCTGTCCCTTGTAAAGGGGGCTCTGCATATGATTTTTCCTCTGCGGCAGGAAAAGGCTCCGGTGCTTCAAGGCTTTTGCCTGAGAGCATCTGTATAATATCGGACACCAGTTCCAGGAGGGCATTTTCCGTATCTTCGTCGCTGTCTGAGTAATAGACAAGCAGCCTTTCACTGGACACAATCCTGGCGTGCGAGTTTTCATCATCCCAGTCCGGTTCTGTCAGGCTGCCGAGCTCTTCCAGACCGGTAAACTGAGTTTTTTCCATCATGTCACGGCAGTAAATGCCCTTGCTGGTGATGGCAAATCCGTTTTTCCCGCTGTTAAACACTGTATCATCGTGCGCCAGATAAACGACCGCATCGTCCGGTATCTGCAATCCCTTTTTCAGCTTGGGGGTGTATTTAAATCCTCCTGTATCAATTCCCGGTTTTTCCAGAAACTCATCACACAGCCTTTTTACTTCATCCTGCATCATGCTTTCCATAGCCATTCTCCTTCCACATACTGGTCTGGTCTACACGATTATTATATGGATGCCGTCATTTTCCCGTATAGTACCCCTGTGGCTACCTTGTCCGCTTTTTGCGCGCTTTCTCCGCCGTCAGGAATGACCCATGCATCCAGATAATAACTTTTTCTCTGTTTGTAGTCCCTTCAAACCAATAGGCTTGAAATCCGTCTTCTTTAACGGTATAAGAATTCTTCATTGCTGTCTCCCATACAAATCTCAATTGTCAGTCCAGAAGCCCTTTT
>ODAI013683490.1_pt1 | contig 10964 bp, 6 predicted proteins | sample 1539321 | NCBI WGS metagenome assembly ODAI01 (sample SAMN02144231, study PRJEB22623) | gut metagenome | biome: sheep rumen | host: Ovis aries | place: New Zealand | reverse complement strand
TCCGTGCTCTATACGGCACTTCCATAGGTAATCGACGTCGTTGCTTTGTGTGTCGAAGAACTCCAGGTCCAGCCCTTCCTTTTGGTATTGAAATGATTGTTCGTTGCCATATTCGCCAATTATCTGATTCGTGGGTAAAAAGGTAGTCATCAAGATGAAGTTAACAAAAGTTTTGAAAATGCATTTATTGATCTTATCCATGGTGACATCATTGATGCAGATGGCCTTGACTATGTAAAAAGAGATTCATGGGCATCTGGATACGGGAACTAATATATTTGATGTATGGTCGTTAGAGGCAACAGGAACAGACAAAGGTGTTAAGGCTTCAAAGGTGAATTTTCTTATTGACGATAAGGTAATTCCATACACTGATATATATTCGGATGACAAGAACTGTTATGAATTTAAGGCCAAGCCATTCAGATACATTTTCATTCATAAATCACTAAAAGATCAAATACCTTCATTGATAGGAAAGTTGAGGACTCAGGTTGAGTATCATTTATTTGGCTAAATCTAAATTGCATAAAGATACGAAAGGCGATAAGTTTTTTTTCATATATGCATATGGAACAAGTTAATAATAGCACTTTACAAAAGTTAAAAGTGTTAAATCTTCACTCTTTATATCACTCACAGAATCCACATCTTCACTTTTCTACCGTTTAGAGTGTAAATCATTGAAATAAAACAATATACAAATACGCGTATTGAAAGCGAACACAAGCAATTGTACAAAGGAAACAAACTACTTTATATAAAATAATAGTCCTCGTTCGGCAAGGATGCTGGGAACATGAAATAAAATTATGGCCATAATTTAAAGAATAATGGCCATAATTTAAAGAATAGTGGCCATAATTTTTCATGATGATGACCATCATCTGTGATGAAGTATCATCTATGACATCATAAATGCCTTTTGGGTGATGCGTCGCTGAAGTGAGGAGAACCAGCAATAAACTCTGCCACAATCGTTGTTCGGCAGTAAATGTACGATTTTCGGACAAAAACGAACGAAATTACCATTTCAGAATAATAATTTATTATTATCTTTGCAGCGAAATCTAACAAGAAATAACTACTTAAAAAAAATAACAGCACTTATGAGAAGATTTTTCTACGCAATTGCAGTGATGGGGCTAATGACCGCCAGTTCACTAACTATTCAGGCGCAGACCGCCAACATGAAGGATCGTGGGCTTTGGGGGTCTATAGCGGCCGCACCCAGTAGCGGGGCAATCAATTTGGGCGACTATCAGCAGGCCAACGGAAAACTGCTGCTCACCTGGCGCATGCTGCCCGGCGACGATGAGAACACTGCATTCGACCTTTACCGCACGATAGGCTCAGGCAAAGAGTCGCAGCTGAACGGCAAGATGGTCTTTACAGGCGGTGCACACTTTGAGGTGCAGCCCATCTATGCTACCAGCTACACAGAGACCTCCAGCACTGTGCTCGCAGGCAACAACGACGTGACCTACCGTCTGACGCTCACCGGCAGCGACGAGACCATTGGCACCTATACCATTAAGAAGGAGCAAATCAAGAACAAACTACCTTATATATCTATTCCCCTGCAGTCTACCGACGACTGCTCTAACTATCCCCAGTATCTGAAGTATCAGGCCAACGACTGCTCTGTGGGTGACCTCGATGGTGACGGACAGATGGAAATTGTAGTGAAGCGCCTGCTTACCGTTTATGATGCTAATGGCACGATTACCGCAACTAGTGAGGGAGCCGGTGATAGTGACCGTCGTGCCCGTCATATCATTATTTGGGATGCTTATAAACTTGACGGTACATTGATGTGGCGCGTTAAGTCGGGTCCGAACATCATTACTGGCAATAGCTCCAGTGTGATGCTGGGCGACCTCGATGGCGATGGCTGTGCAGAGTTCGTGACCAAGACGGGTGAAGGAACCGTCTTTGGTGATGGTACTGAGATGGGTGATACCGATGGTGATGGTATCACTGATTATCGTGACCGTTGGAATGGACACTATACTGGTGACAGCAATAAGGGCTATGGTGGTCCGGAGTATTTCTCTGTGATTGATGGTAAAACTGGTCGCGAGCTGGCCCGAAGCAATTTTATTGCTCGTGGTCCCGAAGGGCAGACACCTCAGCAGTGGGTGAACAACTATGTTGCTAACAGCGAGTCGTGGGGTGATAACTACTGGAAGCGTGCCAACTCGTTGCGCTTGGGTCTGGCACAGTTCACAGGCAAGGGCATGCAGATATTCCTGGGTCGTGGCGTCTATGCCCGCACTGTAGTAGAGGGGTGGGACTACATCCCCAATACCCCCGATAGCACATGGGGGCTGGAAGGTTCGCTCACCCGTCTGTGGAAGTTCGACTCAGCCGTTGCCGGTGGCCATTGGTCGAACGTGAATGGTGAATGGAAAAAGGACGGGGTGAAGAACAAGGACGGCAAGGCTAACTCGGCATATACTGGTCAGGGCAATCATGCTTTTAACGTGGCCGATCTTGATGGCGACGGACTTGACGAGGTGATGTATGGCTCATGTGCCTTCGACAACGACGGCACCGGACTGTGGACCACAGGCCTGGGTCATGGAGATGCCAACCATGTGGGTGTGTTCCAACTGGGTTATGAAGGTCTGCAGGTGTACCACTGCTTAGAGGGTGGAAAGACGGAGGTGGCCCTTCACGATGGAAAGACTGGTGCCACCATCTGGGCTATTGTTGCTGACACCGAGGGCGACCAGGGCCGTTGCATGGTGGCCGACGTTGACCCCAAGTCGCCTGGTTGTGAGTTCTGGAAGTATGGCAATGAACTTTACAATCAGAATTGTGCTGCAATCATGAATAGTGCCGGTCGTGCTAAAGAAAGCTCATGCAATGCTGGCATCTGGTTCGATGGCTATCTGAACCGTCAGATGATTGACGGTGGCATCATCAACAGCTATTCTCACGGACGTACCTTCACGATGTATCGCTTCAACATGTCGTTCAACAACAGCTCCAAGTCGAACCCTGGCTGGTACGGCGACATGCTGGGCGACTGGCGTGAAGAGGTCATCTGCCCCAGCAGCGACAAGCTTACCGACATCAAGATATTTTCTACCTGGTATCCCACAGAGCACCGCATTCCTTGGCTCATGACCGACCATACCTACTACATGCAGGCCATCCAGGAGAACGTGGGCTACAACCAGCCTACCAACGTAGGCTACTACTTAGGCAGTGACTATGCGAATGATGCTGAGATATGGGCTGCTGCAAAGGTTGCCGACAAAGCTCGCGAGAGCATCTTCTCTGGCATCAGCACCATGAGTATTTCAACTCCTGCAACGGTTCGCAAGGGCATTTACAGCCTGAGTGGCCAGAAGGTAGAGAAGCCCGCACACGGTCTCTACATCATTGATGGAAAGAAAGTGTATGTCAGATAAGACCAGAAGGAAAGGCGTTTTTATGAAGAGAACAAACTTTTTTCCGATTCTCTGCCTTGGTTTATTCCTTGTCTCCCCCCTGTCTGCCCAGAAGTTCGCCCAGGAGTTCGGCAACCCACGTAAAGTGTTTGTGGAGACAGTGGCCACACCCAATCATGCCGACAGCCACTATGTTGTAGGTCAGCAGGCTACGCTTCACATCGTAGCCCGTGAAGGTGGAGTGCCCGTACAAGGGACAATGGTACGCTATAAGGTGGGACCTGAGATGCTGCTCCCTGAGACCTACGATTCTACTGCATTCGTAAACGGTGAAGCCACGATCGTCATGGGGACGATGCGGGAGCCAGGCTTTTTGGCTTGTCAGTATGAATTTAAGACCGCTGATGGCAAGATGCAGAAAGACTTAGTGAAGCTGGCTTTCTCGCCTGAACAGATTAAGTCATTCACTCCCATGCCCAAGGACTTTGAGCAGTTCTGGCAGAAAGCTGTGAAAGAGGCCCGCAAGGTTGACCTTGAGCCTGAATACTTCGATGTGCCCGATGCCACCAACGAGAAATTCATGACGAAGTTAGTCCGCCTGCATGTAGGCAAAAACAAGTGGATTTACGGCATGCTGACTATTCCGCGTAGTGGCTCCCTTCCTCTTGGGGAGGGCGGGGGAAAAGGTCTTCCCGTTGTTCTCTGTCCGCCAGGGGCTGGCAGTACGAAGGTGTTCCCCAGTGACTACTTCGGTCGTGAGGGCATGATCTACATGAAGATAGAGATTCACGACAACGACCCTCGCATTCCCGACGATGAATACAACGCTATGCGACAGAAGAAGTGCGACGGCTATATACGTCGCGGAATGGAGTCGAAAGATACCTATTATTATAAAGATGTGTATGTGGGATGTGTGCGTGCCATCGACTTCCTGTGTTCGCTGCCTGAGTGGGATGGTAAGAACGTCATCGTCACCGGAGGTTCGCAGGGTGGGGCGCTCACCATCGTCACTGCTGCTCTTAACGAGAAGGTCACTTTCTGTGCTCCGTTCTATCCTGCTCTCTGCGATCTCACTGGTTTTCTGCATCAGCGTGCCGGTGGGTGGCCGAAGTTCTTTGCAGGGCAAAGCAGCGTCGCGGGGGCCGAGCGTTTCTCCAGCTCCAATAAAGAAGGCAAAACAGACATTCCTGACAATCAAGCTGTTGAGACGCTGCAGTACTTCGATGTGGTCAACTTCGCCCGCCTTCTGAAAGTTCCCACCTTCCTTTCGTGGGGCTACAACGACGATACCTGTTCGCCTACATCCGTTTGGGCAGCGTGGAACGTTATCACCGCTCCGAAGCAGAAAGACGTCACCCCATCAAGCGGCCATTGGCGTTTTCCCACCAGTCAGCAAAAATGCTTGGAGTGGATGAAAGGAAACTTGCGATAGTCTTTTATTTCTTTAAATGCATTTAACGCCTTGTTAAACGCATCGGACAGCGCGTCCGATGCATCGGACGTTACGTTGTAGTTGATGACTTGGCAGACTTACATCTATTGGTGTCATTTGTAGTGGCAGCAACTGTCTGGCAAACGATATTAATAGAGTAGATTTATCGGTTCATCCAGTGGTTGATTGACGAGCGTGGAATGCCCCTTTTTATTGCTTTTTCCAACTCTTCACGCGCTTCGGCATTGCGTTTCTGGGTGAGAAGGACTTCGACTTTGGATACTACGAAGTCGGGATTGAGCGGACTGCGCTTGATGGCCTCGTCCCAGTCGTAGAGCGACACCTCGTACTGACCAAGTTCGGCTTCATAGCCAGCGCGAGCTACGTAAGACAAGGCAGAGTCGGGATACATCTCAACCAACCGGTTCATCTCTTCGAGGGCATCGGTCTGGCGTCCCATTCTTCGCTTGACCATTGCCAGTCCTAACTGTGCATCGAAGTTGCGTGGCACGATGGAGAGAAAGGTCTCATAGTCGTATTTGGCCTGGTCGTAGTGCTTCAGCTGGGTGTGGGCGTAGGCGCGATAGTAAAGCGCAGCAAGGCTCTTTGGGTCAATGCTCAGCACATTGCCATACTCCTCAATGGCATATTCCCACTGGTTCAGTTCGATATTGATAGCAGCCTTCTTCAGTCGCAAGTCTGTTGACTTTGGAAAGCGCCTAATCTGCTTGTTGAGAACGGCTAACGAGTCGCGCCACTGTTGTGACGTCTGCGCCTGAAGGACTGACGGCGACAGAAGAACAATGATGGTGAAAAGCAAAACTCTCGTCATATTCGGTTGTAGGTGCATCAATAATTGCTGCAAAATTACTTAAATAAGCTGGAAACGTCGGCTTATGGAAAATAACAATAACGCTAATTACATTTTTTTAGCTAACATACCAGTTACGATTTGCACTTATTTTCGTAATTTTGCACTCTAAAATGTAAATGAGCAATAAGTGAAAAATATGACTGAGACCAGTATAGGGGAAAATGAAAAGAGGAAGAACCCGTTCTTCGAGCCGTATGCCACACCTCACGATACGGTGCCTTTCGATAAGATTCGCATTGAGGACTTTGAAGAGGCGTTTATGGAGGGCATACGCCGCGACAACGAGCACGTAGAGAAGACCATCAATAATTCTGCCAAGCCGACATTCGATAATACAATCATTGACAAGGATGATGATACCGATGGCTACTATGACCTGTTGGACCGCGTATCGACAGTGTTCTATAACCTGCTTTCGGCTGAGACTAATGACGAGCTGGATGCACTGGCACAGAAGATGAGCCCCATCTTGACGCAGCATGCCAACGATGTGAGACTGAACGAGAAACTGTTCGAACGTATCAAATATGTGCACCGTCACCATCGTAAGCTAACACCTGAGGAGAAAATGCTGCTCGAAACGACCTACGAAGGATTTGCCAGAAGCGGTGCGCTGCTCGATGCCGAGGGTAAGGAGAAACTGAGAAAGCTGACCGAGGAGGCTTCGATGCTGTCGTTGCAGTTCTCGCAGAACCTGCTCAAGGAGAACAAGGCTTACACACTGCACATTACTGATAGAACACAGCTCGACGGTCTGCCTGACACAGCTATTGAGGCTGCCGCCCAGACGGCTAAGGAGCAGGAGAAAGACGGATGGGTGTTAACACTCGATTTCCCGTCTTATCAGCCGTTTATGACCTACAGCACACAGCGCGAACTGCGCCGTGAGATGTATATGGCCAGAAACACGGTGTGTACACATGATAACACAGAGAACAACCTGGAAATATGCAAACGGCTCATCAACCTGCGGAGAGAGATTGCCCAGCTGCTGGGCTTCAAGACGTATGCCGACTATGTGCTGAAACACAGGATGGCCAGCAACACGCGCAACGTGTATAAGCTGCTGAACGACCTGATAGATGCCTACAAGCCGACGGCACTGAAGGAGAGGGACGCGCTACTGAAGATGGCTCAGAAAATGGAGGGCAAGGACTTCAAGATGGAACCGTGGGACTCGGCCTTCTACTCGCACAAGCTGCAGATGAAGAAGTATAACCTGGATGCGGAGATGCTGCGCCCATACTTTGAACTGCAGAAGGTGATAGATGGCGTGTTCGGACTGGCCAACAGACTGTATGGCATCACGTTTAAGGAGAACAAGGACATACCGGTGTATCATCCCGACGTGAAGGCATACGAGGTGTTTGATAAAGACGGCAGTTATCTGGCTGTGTTCTATGCTGACTTCCATCCGAGAAAAGGAAAACAGGGTGGGGCATGGATGACGGAATATCAGGGACAATACATTGACCGCAAGAAGAACAAGGATGGTAAGGAGAAACTGGAGAATGTACGCCCCCACGTGTGTGTGGTGATGAACTTCACGAAACCTACCGACGAGAAGCCTGCATTGCTCACACTGAGCGAGGTGGAGACTTTCTTGCACGAGTTTGGCCACTCGCTGCACGGCATGTTTGCCAACACACGCTTTGAGAGTCTGAGCGGCACAAACGTATGGTGGGACTTTGTGGAACTGCCCTCACAGTTCATGGAAAACTATGCGGTGGAGAAGGACTTCCTGCGTACGTTTGCCTTCCACTATCAGACAGGGGAACCCATTCCCGAGGAACTCATAGAGCGCATCGTGAAGAGCCGTAACTTCATGGTGGCGATGGCCTGTCTGCGACAGGTGAGCTTTGGCCTGCTGGACATGGCTTACTACACGCAGCGTAAAGAATTCACCGCCGACATCATACCCTTTGAAAAGAATGCCTGGAAGAAAGCCATCCTGGGTAAACAACTGCAGGAGACCTGCATGACGGTGCAGTTTTCACACATCATGGCAGGAGGCTACGCTGCTGGCTACTACAGCTATAAATGGGCTGAGGTGCTCGATGCCGATGCCTTCAGTCTGTTTAAGAAAAACGGCATCTTCGACAAGGCTACGGCTGAGAGCTTCAGGGAGAACGTGCTGTCGAAAGGCGGAACGGAACATCCGATGACTCTCTACAAGAGATTCCGTGGAGAAGAACCAACGATCAAAGCTTTACTGAAGAGAAATGGAATCAGACGATAAACAATACAAGCTGGACTGCCGCTATCTGCGCATGGCCCGCATCTGGGCGGAGAACTCCTACTGTCAGCGAAGACAAGTGGGAGCTTTGGTCGTGAAGAACAAAATGATTATCAGTGACGGTTACAACGGCACACCGAGCGGATTTGAGAATATATGCGAGGATGAGTCGGGAGTGACAAAGCCATACGTGCTTCACGCTGAAGCTAATGCTATCACGAAGCTGGCCCGCAGCTCGAACAACAGTGACGGAGCAACAATTTACATCACCGCCTCGCCCTGTATAGAGTGTGCCAAACTCATCATACAGGCAGGCATCAAACGCGTGGTGTACGGTGAGAAATACCGACTCACCGATGGTATCGAACTGCTGGAGCGCGCTGGTATAGAAGTTGTGTATATCGGTATCTGAGACATGGAACCCAAATAGGAAACTGAACAAGTACAGCTTCCAATACGTATATCAATGGAAAAACAAAATCATTTCTCCCCCCTATGGCTCGCACTCAGTGCAGTAGTGGGTATCTTCATTGGGACTTTCTATGCCAACCATTTTGGTGGCAACAGGTTGAGCATCATTAATTCAGGAACGAACAAACTGAACAACTTGCTGCATATCGTGGACGATCAGTATGTAGATACAGTCGATGTGGCAGACCTTGTAGAAAAGGCCGTGCCCCAACTGCTGTCAGAACTTGATCCGCACTCGGTCTATATCTCGGCGAAGGATAAGCAGATGGCAGAAGATGACCTGCGTGGATCGTTCTCCGGCGTTGGCATCGAGTTCATCATCAGGAAAGACACTCTTCGCGTACAGAATGTTATCAAGAACGGACCATCAGAGCGTGCCGGTGTGCTTGCCGGCGACAAAATAGTGGAAGTGGACGATTCGGCTTTCGTAGGCAAGACTCTGACTAATGAGGAAGCAATGCACCGACTCAAGGGACCGAAGGATACAAAGGTGAAACTGGGCATCGTGAGACGGGGAGAGAAAGAACTGCGCTATATCACAGTGACCAGGGGAGAGATTCCAATGAAGAGCGTCAACGCGCTCTATATGCTGGATGATGAGACTGGATATATTCGGATCAAGAACTTCGGAGAGAATACGTACCCCGAACTGCTCATCGCTCTTGCTCAGTTGGCACAGGAGGGGTTTAGTAATCTCGTGATTGACTTGCGAGGAAATACGGGTGGGTATCTCGGCTCTGCCGTGCAGATAGCTAACGAATTCTTGCCAAAGAACCGACTCATTGTATATACTGAAGGACGCCGCTCGCCCAGACAAGAATACCGTTCTGACGGACGTGGCAGTTATCAGAACATTCCGCTTGTCGTGCTTATCGATGAAGGATCGGCATCGGCAAGTGAAATCCTGGCAGGTGCCATTCAGGATAATGATCGTGGCACCATCATTGGACGAAGGTCGTTTGGAAAAGGATTGGTACAACAGCCTATCGAATTTAACGACGGCTCGTTGATGAGGCTCACCATCGCCCGTTACTATTCACCTTCAGGACGTTGCATACAAAAGCCCTACACAAGTGGACAGGACAAGAACTATGAGGAGGATCTCATGATTCGCTATCAGCATGGAGAGTTCTTCTCACAGGACAGCATCAAGCATACTGGACCTGAGTTCAAGACGACTAACGGTCGCGTGGTCTATGGAGGTGGCGGCATCACACCCGACATCTTCGTTGGCGAGGATACCACTGCTTATACCTCTTATTATAAAGAGGCATCGCTCTCGGGGCTGATTCTTCAGTTCTGCTATGACTATACTGACGACCATCGTGCAGAACTTGCGGCTAATGGTGACTACGTGGCACTGGAGAAGTATCTGAAGCGGCAGAATATTGTGGAGAAGTTCGTAAGCTATGCCGACCGTCAGGGGCTGAAGCGCCGCAACTTGCTCATTCAGCGTTCTTACCGACTGCTGGAGCGCGCCCTCATCAGCCGTCTCATCTATAATGTGCTGGACGAACAGGCATGGATTGAGTTCCTGAACGTTGACGATCCTGCTATCAAGGAAACTCTCAAACTGTTTAAAGAAGGAAATGCTTTCCCGACAGGGGAGGAGTAATCCTCCCCGAGAGTTTTCTCCCCAGTTCTCCTCTCAAGTCAGTGTGGGAACAGAGAGTCTTCTTCCAGATTCTTTTCTTGAGTCAGGGTGAACGAGAGGGTGGGTAACGGATGATGTCATAATAATAAAAGAAATGGAGGAATACGAAATCACATTCCTCCATTTCTTTATAGTAGAGTATCAACTGATTAGTTGTTGACTGAACCTCCTACAATGTCGAGCAGCTCATTCGTGATGGCCTGCTGGCGACCCTTGTTGTACTGTAAGTTCAACTGGCGCAACAACTCATCGGCATTGTCGGTGGCTGTCTGCATGGCTACCATACGGGCGGCATGCTCAGAAGCAACGCTGTCAAGTACAGCCGTGTAGAGCATCAGATGAGCATACTTCGGCATGAGTTCCGAGAGCACTGTGTTCATGTCGGGCTCAACAATGAAGTTGTCGTTCAGAGGCTGAACCTTTCTTCCTTCTCTCTCCTCTTCTTCTTGGCGTGCCTGACGTCTGCGCTTCAGGTAGTCCACTGCCTTCTTTGTGGCAATGCGAGTGGTCAGGTCGCGTTCATGATCACGGTTCAGCTCTTCCTCAATGTCAATGGGCAGGAACTGCTTGGTGGTCAGAATCTGAGAGCCAGCGCTCTTGAAGTGGTGGTAGATAATCTCCACACTGTCGAGCTCGCCATTGGCAAAACGTTCGCCCAGTTCCATTGCCAAATCAATGCAGGCATGCACATTGGGCTTATCGACCAATGCACTGCGATCACCTTTGACAATATAGCCTAACTTTCGAGCCTTCTCCGTTACCTTACGACCGATGGGGTAGATCTCAACATTCTCGGCTCCTAACTCCTGAATGTAGGCATCCGCAGTCTTTTGTAGCTTTCTGATAATATTGGCATTGAATCCACCACAAAGTGATGAGTTAGACGAAATAAC
>ODAI011573897.1_pt1 | contig 10964 bp, 8 predicted proteins | sample 1539321 | NCBI WGS metagenome assembly ODAI01 (sample SAMN02144231, study PRJEB22623) | gut metagenome | biome: sheep rumen | host: Ovis aries | place: New Zealand | reverse complement strand
GAGCGACGACATCAACCGCGCTGACAGCGAAAGGATATGCTACGGCGGCAAAGGAATCAATGTTTCCGCTATGCTGAAAACACTTGGCTGTGAAGCAGAAGCGCTCGGCTTCGCAGGCGGCTTTACCGGAAAAGAGCTTATTAAGCTTCTTGATAAGGACGGTATAAGAAATGATTTTAGTTTCCTTGAAAACGGCAATACAAGGATAAATGTTAAGCTCAGGACCGAGGAGGAGCTTGATATTAACGCAAACGGTCCCGAGATAAACGAAAAGGATTTCAGAAGCTTTGAGGAAAAGCTGATAAGTCTTTTAAAGGACGGCGACACGCTCGTGCTTGCAGGCGCGCTTCCGCCCTCACTCCCCTTTGACACTTACGGCAGGCTGGTAAAACTCGCCGAAGGCAAAAACATACGATGTGTTGTTGATGCGTCAGGCGAGGCTCTTATTAAGGCGATAAAGGAAAAGCCGTTTCTGATTAAGCCAAATCACCACGAAGCCGGCGAAATTTTCGGCAGACAGCTTAAAAGCGATGACGAATTTATCGAGCATGCGCGGCTACTTCAGAAGCTCGGCGCAAGAAATGTGCTAATCTCACGCGCTGAGGAAGGGTCTGTTCTTGTATGTGAAAATGAGGAGATTTATAAGACGGAGGCTGTTAACGGAAAGCTTGTAAACAGCGTGGGCTGCGGCGACAGTATGGTAGCAGGCTTTATTGCAGGGTATGAAAAATCGAATGATTTTGCGCAGGCGCTCAGGCTTGCTTCTGCCTGCGGAAGCGCAACCGCCTTCACCGATGGGCTTGCAAACAAAAGTCAGATTGAAAGAATTTCAGAAAAAACACATATAAAAAACATTAAGGAGTGAATTATATTCACTCCTTTATATTGTATAACGAAAAGCGATGCGCGGACTATCCGACGCATCGCTTTAAAGTTTACCGCCATTCGCGCGGTAAAGAGAGATAAACTTATCTCATAGACTCCTCATAAGCCTTAATCATTTTCTTAACCATCTGACCGCCGACTGAGCCTGCCTCACGAGAGGTAAGATCACCGTTGTAGCCCTGCTTAAGATTTACGCCTACCTCGTTAGCTGCTTCCATCTTGAAACGGTTGAGTGCTTCCTTTGCCTCGGGTACAACGTTCTTATTGCTGCTTGATGCCATTTCGAACACACCTCACTTTTTATAAATTGCAGGGTGAAATTACAAAGCTCCGCCCTGCAATTTCTCAACCTTGCAAGTTTATTGTGTGCAGTATATTCGTTTTTAAAAATTGAAAATATTGTAAAAAACAAAAGGACGCCCATCAGCCAAGCGCACCTCGCCTCCTGATTGCGTCCTTATTTTTTGTTTCTTAAATTTTTAAAAAAATCAGTAAGAAGCGCCGAACATTCGGCTTTATCCACGCCCGAAATGATTTCGGGATGATGATTATACGGCAGGTCGTTAAAGTCAACGACTGAGCCGAATGAGCCTGCCTTGAGGTCGCTTGCGCCGTAATAAACGCATTTTATTCTTGAATTTATAATTGCGCCTGCGCACATAGGGCAGGGTTCAAGAGTAACATACAAATCGCACTGCCAAAGCCGCCAGCCGCCAAGCTTTTTACAGGCGCTGTCAATTGCCTCAAGCTCTGCGTGATAAAGCGCGTTTTTACCCTTTTCACGCCTGTTTCTGCCCTCGCCGACAATCACGCCGTCCTTAACAACAACCGCGCCGACAGGCACCTCGCCCTCCTCGGCGCTGAGCCTTGCAAGCTCGAGTGCCCTTGTCATAAATTCATTTGCCATTAAACTCTGTCCTCATATCTCAAAGCGGTAAGCACGCCGTCATCCACATTGATTTTACATATACGCGCGTTCCTGCGGTCGCCCGAAAGCCCGTCGTCCTTAATATCCCTTGCGTGATAAACTGCGTACCACTGACCCTTGTATTTAATCATTGAGTGGTGGCCCGTGCCCTCCTCAAATTCGTTCTTAGCCATAACGGGTGCATAGGTATTCTCATCCGGATACTTTTCAAACTTGATTTTTGTAAGGTCGGTTTCGTCCGTCTTTGCTCTTGCGTATCCTATATAATATGTGGGCTGCTGATAGCAGTTACCCGAATACATAAGATAATGCCAGTCGCCCTCGCGAAAGTAAAAAGCGCCCTCGATTGTATGCCAGTTCACGCCTTTTTTGTACCTGTCGTACATATAGACATCCTCATCCAAGGTAGGAACAATCATAGTCTGAGGCTTACCCTCGGCTGTGTACGGGTCAAGAAGTCTGTCTGCAACAATATAAGTACCCGGTCTTTCGCCCTCAAAGGTATTTGTTGAATAAAAAATAAACAGACCGCTCTCGTTTTTAACAACATGTGAGTCAATTGAAAACGGATGTAAAAGCTGTTTTACATCGGTAAATGGACCGAGGGGGCTTGAGCTTTTCGACACATGCATAGTCTGTCTGTGTCCGCCCTTATCGGGCGTATCCCCGTAAAACTCGAAGGAGCAGTACATATAATATGTTCCGTCAAGCTCAATTATGCTCGGCGCCCAGAAATCCTCAACATCGGGATATGTAAATACCATACCCTCGAATTTCCACTCGCCGAAAAGGTCGTCGGCACTGTACGCATAAATGCCGTCGTCGCCCGTGGTGTAGATGTAAAACCTTCCCCTGCTTTCAAGAATAAAAGGGTCAGCCTGTCCGATATAGTTTTCCTTGTCAATCTTAAGTAAGTGCATAAGAATACCTCGCATATTTTATGGCGGTATTATACAATATGCGAGGTAAGATTACAATATGAAATTTTAAAAAATCAAACTCTTTTCATAAGTTTACGAAGAGTAGGCGCTATGCTTGCCGCAACAATGATTTTCACAAGGTCGGGAATAATATACGGAAGCACGCACCAGCCGAGAATTGTACCAAGTCCGGCAGGCTCGTTTGTCCTTGCATAAACAACCGCAAACCACGCTGTGCCGAAGGCATAGCAGACGGCAATACCGAGTATCATTGAAATAACGGTTATAATGAATTTTAAAGGCTTTTTATAGTTCTTCTTATCAAGAGCGTCGCTGACAGAGCCTGCAATCAAGGCGGTAAAAATAAAGCCCACAATGTATCCGCCCGTGGTCCCTGCTACTGCGCTGATACCTGCTTTAAAGCCCGAGAATACGGGTACTCCGATAATACCCAGAAGAATGTAGACAAGCACCGACGCGCTTCCCCTTTTCATCCCGCCGACAGCACATATAATGCATACAGCCATAGTCTGAAGCGTTACGGGAATACCGCTTGGAAGCGGTATTGAAATCCACGAGCAGACGGCTATTAATGCCGCAAACACTCCGATAAATACCAAATCCGTAGTTTTGAATTTTTTATTTTCTTTCATAAGCTTCTCCTCTCTTTTTTTACAATTATAAAACTAAGCCCCAAATTGTCAACCAAATATTGATTAAAGGTTTACAATTAATAAATGCCTGACAGATATAACAGACTTGATTAAAAACAAATTTTAATTTATAATAATAACAGAATTATAATCGGGGGAGATTATTATGAGAATCAGCAAAAGGATTATATCGGTACTTCTGTGCGTACTTCTTGTGATGTCGGTTTTAAGCGTAAGCATAACGACAAGCGCGGCGACAGCCACGGGAACCTCGGGCGGTACAAACTGGTCGTTTGAGGCTGACACGGGCGTACTCACGATTTCAAAAGCCGACGACGGCAACGGCAGAGTTGCGGACTACGCAAACTCATCAGCAAAACGCGCGCCGTGGTACAGCAGATACAGAACGGCGATTACCTCCGTTGTTGTGGAAAGCGGCGTAATTCAGCTTGGCTCTTACAGCTTTTATAACTGTACAAACCTGAAAACAGTAACGCTTGCAAACACCGTTGACACAATCGGCGAATGCTGTTTTCGCAGCTGTTCCTCGCTTGAAAACTTTACTTTCCCTGAAAACTGCACATATCTCTGGAAAGAGGCATTTCTCGACTGTACGGGACTTAAATGGGTAAGGCTTCCGCGCACAAGCGACGCATACTCAAACAAGATACCCGACGGCACCTTCAGCGGATGCACCTCGCTTGAGGAGGTCTATGTCGGCACGGGCTTTAATGCAATTGACACGAAAGCATTTTATAACTGCACGAGCCTTAAAGGCATAATGTGGAGCAGCGGCAATATCGAATCAGTGGGGACTAACGGACTTTACGGCGTACCCTCAAGCTGTAAATTCGTGAGCAGCTCCTCCCTCTCCTCCTGGTGCGGTAATAACGGATACGCCTTTGTGCAAAACAGCGGAAGCTGTTCAGGCTCAAGCCTCTCATATAACATTAATTTAAGCACAAGGGATATCAGCTTCAGCGGTAAGGGCGATATGATTTCAAACCCGTGGAGCTGTGTTCACTACCTTTTAAACGGCGTTGATTTCACGGGAACGAACGGCGCTTACTCGGTTATGCAGAATGCGTTTAAGGGCGCAGGAATTGACCATGTTGTTTTCAGCGACACTCAGCCGCTGACAGTTTACAGCTACGCCTTTGCAGACTGTAACCGCTCAACCTACTGGCTTAACTTCCCCGAAAGCACGGTGATGATTGCGTCGCAGGCTTTCGCAAACACAAATTTCAACTATGTAACCTGTGCGGCTGACAGCATCAGCATTGCCGACGACGCCTTCACAAACGGCGGATACGCAAGATTTTTCGGAAAGTCGGGCTCGGGGCTGAGAGAGATGGTCGAGTACGGAAAAGCTCAGGGCTACGCGTGGTTTTACTACTGCTACGGCGACACGCATAATCTTACGAGAACTGTGGTAGACCCGACCTGTACCGAGCAGGGTTACAGCGTGCTGTCCTGCCCGAACTGCGACCTTGACAATTCTTACAGCGAATATGTACCTGCGCTCGGACATATGTATGAGCACACAGGAAATCAGAATGAGGATTTCCTTTACAGATGTAAAAGGTGCGGAGAAACGGATTTACATATTGACGCATTCACGGTTTACTCGATGTTTGAGGACAGAATAAGCCATGACAACGACAACTCCGCCTTTAATCAGTCGAACTACGACGGCGCTGTTGATGTATTCCTTGACGGATATATTAACGCCAAGGACTTTGCGCTAATCGGTAAAACGCTTATGCTTGCCGACGCTACAAACAAGGCGACCGTAATAAATGAGAGCATAAGATATCAGACTATAGAGGGCTTCGGCGCATCGGCTTGCTGGTGGTCGCAGGAGGCAGGTACCTGGGATAATATCGACACAATAATGAAAATGCTCTACGACGACGAGGAGGGTATCGGTCTTGACATTTACCGCTACAATCTCGGTGCAGGCACACAGGACGACGCAGGGCTTTACAATGTCGGTACAAGGGCGAGGTGCTTCCTTCAGGCTGACGGCTCTTATAACTGGAATAATGACCCCGGTGCGATGAGCGCTCTTGAGGCGGCAAGAAGAGCAAACCCCGACCTCAAGCTCACCCTTTTCTGTAATTCGCCTCCGATTTATATGACAATAAACGGCAAAGGATATGTAAATCCCAAGGCAACGGATGACGAGGCAAACGAGATACCGAACCTTGACGAAACGAATTATCAGGCGTTCACCGATTATGTCATCACCTGCGCAGAGCATTTTACAGACGAGGGCTATAATGTAACGGAGCTTTCGCCGATTAATGAGCCCGAATGGGGCTGGCGCGGATGGTACAACGGCGACGGCTCGATATCCTGCGGACAGGAGGGCTGCCACTATGACCCTGTTGACGCGGCGGTATTTTATAACAACTATTTCATCCCGAGCGTACAAAGGAGCTCAAAGCTTAACGGCATTGATGTTTCCGTATGGGAATGCGCACAGCTTAACCATAACTGGTGGTGGAACCGTTTTCTTGACAATCTTTTCTCGAGCGACAGCGCTTACAGCTCCAAAAACGAAAACATAAGAAATTATGTGGATGTGCTTGACACACATTCCTACTGGGCGAGCAAGGCTGACAGGGAGGCTGTCAAGGCACAGCTCAGCAGCAGTCAGTACAGCTCCATCAAGAGAATAAAATGCTCCGAATACTGTCAGATGCAAAACGACGGAAGCTCAGGCGTTTACGACAAGATTCAGGAGGAAGGCAAAACAAACGGTATGACAATCGACTACGGTATTGCGCTTGCCGATATTATGTATCAGGATTTAACAATACTGAATGCGGTTGAATGGGACTGGTGGACTGCGTGCGGTTACGGAATATATCCCGACTCGCTCATCTACTTTAACAGAAACGACCATACAAACCTTATGCCGTCGAAGAGATATTACACAATGGGTAATTACTCAAAGTTCATTGAGGTCGGCGCGCAGAGGGTAAGCTGTTCAGCCGAGAGCGGACTGCCTGCCACCGTTGAGCAGAGCGCTTACAGAAACCCTGACGGCTCCGTTGTTGTAGTTTACATCAACAAGGGCACTTCAAACCAGTATACAAGCTTTGATTCATCGAAGTACGCATCTCTTGAAACCTATGTTACCGACGAAAGCAGAGGACTTAAAAAGCTCCAGCACGGCAGCGTTGACGGCAGCGCGGTGCTTATCCCTGCAAGAAGCGTAACAACGGTTGTGTTAAGCAAATAAACATTATCGGATTAAACAAAAGCACTGACCGAGGCATACTCGGCCAGTGCTTTTTACTGCATATTTATCAGGCGGATATTTAATTATATTCATATCCGGCTATTCCGTCCTCGGTCAGAATGTAATAGTAATCGCCGAGGAAGGTGCAACGGGTCTGATTATAGTAATAATTCTTATACTCCCCCGTTTTGTGATTTGTAATCTCAATCTTATCGTTTTTGATTTCAAAGGTAAGCGCGCCGTTTGCACTCTCATAATCCCAGTAGTCATACTCGGAATTATAATAATACTCTCTTTCGGCTGTAAAGGGAACTGCGTATCTGCCGTTTTTCCTGTCAACCGCCAGCGCCTTGTGATTATACTGTGCTTCACTTGTAAGGTCAGGGAATTCAATATAATCAAGTACTTTCGGCTCAGCGCTGTCGCTCACATCAAAAAGCACAAGTTTAAGACCTTCGGTAGTTACAAATTCTCCGTTATCCTCGGTTGCAAAGCCGATACCAAGGAGTCTGCCGTCGCCGACAGGGGTAAGCTGGCTTGAAAAGCCCGTTATCTCAACCTCGCCGAGAATTTCGGGATTTTCAGGGTCGCTCAAATCAATTACGAAAAGCGGGTCAACCTGCTCAAAGGTAATTACATACGCCGTGTCGCCCATAAAACGAACAGCCTTAATGTCCTCCCCTTCCGCAAATCCGTCGACACTGCCGAGGCTCTCAAGCCTTTCATTATAGGTATAAATTGTATTTATATTATTGTCGCTGTTTTCGTAATCGTATTTTGTAACGGCAAGCCTAAATACGCCGTTATACTCATCCATTGAAAACTGGTCGTTAACGCTTCCCTCAAACGAGGTATGGGCGGTAACCGCAATGCTTTCAGGGCTCAGGCTGAGCTTGATAAGGTCGCAGTTTTCGTTTTCAAAGCTGTTATAGGATACTGCGTAGAGATTGTTCTCATTACAGTAAATCTGAGCGCTCGCGCCGAAAACCGCCTTGGTCGCCGCTGTACTCTCACCGCTTTTTACATCAATGCCGCTCACAACAATGAAGCTGTTTTCCGAGCTGTTTTCAATATAACCGATATCCTGTGCAGGAAGTGATTTAAGCTCTCCTGCAGTACCGCATTTCGGCGCGTACTGCTCGGGCTTTTTCTGCCTGTCCACATAGGTATAATAGTTTGAAACAAGATAAAGCTCGTTTCCGATTACCCTTGAGGTAAGGGAATATCCGCTCTGCGAAAAGCTATTTATAAGGCTTGGCGCAGTAATGTCCGATATATCATAGATAAATACCTGAGCGGTATTCTCCTGCGCCGAGTCGTCATAACCGTCGCCGATGAGGACAAGCCTGTCGCCCCTCACAAACATATCACGGATGCTTACACGGGTACTGTAACTCTCATAATACTCCTCATAATTGAAATCCTCTTCCCCGTAATAATCATACTTATAATCCTCAATACTGCTTACAAGCTCTGCGCTTTCACCGTCGGGCTTATAGATGCTGATAATGCCGTTTACATCAAGATAATAAATATATCTGCCGTCGTTTTTTATTATATCCGCCTCGTCAACGCCCTCGACCTGCAGGTTCGTTTCAGAGAAGGTTTCTCCCGAGCCGAGACCGCCCGTTACCGCGCCGCCCTCGGGAACGCTCTCCTCAGCCGCGGTATAACCGTCAGCCGATTTGAAAAAATCGCCGTAGCCGTTTAAAAATGAGCTTCCGTCATTTTTCTTAATCTTTTTTTCAAGCTGCGAATAGCTTTTAAAGGTAGGAATTACGGAACTGAAGCTTTCGGGTTTAACCACTCTGTCGTCAAAGCGCGTTACGCCGAAAAGAGCAACCGCAAATACCGCAAGGCAGGCTGCAGCCGTAACCGCAGTTTTGAAGCTTCTTTTTTCGTAAAACTTAATCACCCTCGGCTTATTGCCGTAAATCATACCCTTGACCTCGTTTGGCGAAAGCGAATCGGGCGCGGTAATATTCTCGCTGTCTATTTTATTCTTTATAAAATCAAAATCGTTATTCATTATAATCACTCCAGTGCCTCTCTCATTTTTGCAAGAGCTCTTGAAAGTCTTGAACGCACGGTACCTGCTTTCATACCCGTGAGCTTCGACAGCTCCCTGCTGTCAAAACCGCCGACAACCGAAAGAAGAACAAGCTCCCTGTCCTCCTCGCTAAGCAGCTTCAGCGCCCTTTGAACATCGGTGAGCGTGCCGTCGGGGATATAGCCCTCAGCCTTGATATTGTAAGCGCTTTCAATGTCCACGCTCTCCCTGCGTTTTACCTGCTCGTCGATATACTTGGCGCATTTACGCGAAAGAATACGGAAAATCCAGCCCGAAAAAGCATTGCCGTTATTAAGCTTTCCTATATCCGTATACGCCGATAAAACAGTATCGCTCACTGCGTCCTGCGCGTCCTCGGCATTTCCGAGACGGTAGAAGGCATAGCGGTACAGCCTGTCCTTATGAATATCATAAAGCGTACAAAAGGCGTCCTCGTTACCCTGCTGTGCAAGCTTTACAAGCTCCTTAACTGTCATATAATCACCTCTTTGACGGTCCGTCTGTAATTATAGTATAGAATAATAGCAAAAGTGTTGCAACAAATTTTAAAAAAAAGACCGTTCGTTATAAACCCGAACGGTCTTCGATTAATTCATTGATACAGTCTGCGCCGTAAGCGCAATAAGAATAAGGAAAGGAATTATCATCCACGGGAACAGGAATGCGGAAAACTTCTGTCCGTTTGTAAGAGCTGAAACACCCTTTTCCTTTTTGTTTTTAAGCATACCCTTTTTCCAGAGAACTATGCCTGCCACAACGCCGAGCGCCGCCCAAACGACATATATTATAAGCTCGACATCATCAGCCAAATCAGCGTTTACAAAATACTTTACAGCGGAATACACAACCGACATTCCGTTGTTGAAGCCGTGAATTAAAATTGCGGGAATAATGTTTTCAGCCTTGATTGTAACATAACCGAGAATGAGTCCGATTAAGCCTGCAAAAATGAACTGGACGGCGTTTCCGTGAAGGAGTCCGAATACTACGCTGACAGCGAACACCGCAAAGCCCGAGCCGTACTTCCTTAAAAGCTGAAGCGAGCAGCAGCGCATTGCGAATTCCTCGCAGATTGCAGGAACAACCGCCGTGCCGATACATTCAAGCACAAGCGCTGTTACCGAATTTGACTGCGCCATTTCGGGCAAATCCATTTCAATACCGAACGAGGTTTTGAAAAAGGAAACCAGAAAGCTTACGCTTATCTGAGTTACGATACAGCCAAGCATACCTAAGCAGACCCAGAGCGCCGCATTTCCGGCTCCGACCTTTTTATCGGGCACCAAGGGATATTTATATTTTGATTTAAACACAAGCGCCACTATACCGAAGGGTACAGCTACGCTGAGAAAAGAAACAAAGATAATCGTAACGCTGTATTCAAATACAGGGTCTGTATTAAGAAGGTCCGCCGTACCAGTCAGTGAAAGTATGCCGCCTAAAAGCATCTGAACTACAACATACGCAATTATGGCGAGCCCCATTCCGAGACTGATTTTTCTTATCTCGCGTTTTTCCTTTTCAGCCTGAAAGCGCCTGCGCGAAGCCTCCTCCCAAGCGCGCTGCTGCTGTTCATAGCGCTGCGCCGCATAGGGGTCATAATAATACTGCATTTTACTCACCCGCTTCTTCCTGAATCAGAAGCTCGCTGAAATACGGAAGCTCCTTAATCCAATCACAGTAAGTGTGCCACTCGTCAAGCTTATGATTTTTCCTTGCATAGTAAATGCTTGCAAGAGTTTCATAATTGAGAGTGCAGGTGCGCATCTGATTATATGAGCTCGGCAAAAGCTGTATAATCGTATACCAAAGCTCCTTATCCTTTGTTTCAAGATAACGCAGGCGTAAATCCTCAAGCGTTTCAATGAGCTTTTCCATCGCCCTGATGCCTTCCTCATTCATATGGTCAACCGAAAAATCGGAAAGCTCAAAGGGCTTTGAATGAATTTTATGCATGGTAGAAGTGGAATTTGCCACTGTTGCTACCTTATAAGTGTCGTACTCCTTCCACCAGTACATAGGCGCTGTAACATCAACGGAAACAAAAATCATCCTTATGAATTTCCTGTGGTCAGTGCCTGCCGAGCAAAGACGCTTTGCAAGGCTTAAATCATTTTCACCGAAATGAAAATTACCCTCCTCGTCATAGTAGGAGTCGTATCTGCCCCAGGAATTAAGAGGATTTCTTGCGCCGCGCATTGCGTTGTCAAAATTAAGCACGCTTGTTTTTTCAATTTTACTCATCAGTCTATTTCCT
>ODAI010611876.1_pt1 | contig 10964 bp, 11 predicted proteins | sample 1539321 | NCBI WGS metagenome assembly ODAI01 (sample SAMN02144231, study PRJEB22623) | gut metagenome | biome: sheep rumen | host: Ovis aries | place: New Zealand | reverse complement strand
TTCTTTCATTCCATATTTTTTATACTTTTTATAATATTTATCATAACTTGCTCTTACAAATGGTGCTAAATGTGTTAGTGATATTGTTGCACCACCATAGCTTGATGATGATACAGCAAGTATTATTTGTGTTGCAATTGTTGCAGCTGTAATAAATCTGTGTGGCTTCTCTATCATTACTCCATTTATTATTGTTCCATTTTGAAGCATATCGTCTAAGTTAATTAATTCGCAGTTATGAAGCGCATTTTGTGCAAAATAATCTGCATCATGGAAGTGAATAATTCCTTCGTCATGTGCTTTTACTATTTCTTCTGGAAGTAAAAATCTTCTTGTTATATCTGTACTTGTAATACCTGCTAAATAGTCTCTTTGAGTTGTTATAACTGTAGCATTCTTGTTAGAGTTTTCGTTGTTCCAGTATTCACTTTCACCTTCAATTAATTCTTTAATTGTTTGGTCTGTTGTATTAGCTTTTCTAACAAGTTCTCTTGTATATCTGTAAGTGATATATTTTTTTGCAAGTTGATATTTATCAAACTCCATTAATTTCTCTTCAATTATATCTTGGATATCTTCAACCAAGATTCTCTTTTTGTTTAGATCTTCGATATATTTTATAATATTATCGATATCTTCTTTTGAAGCTTTTTCCTTTCCTCTTACTTCAACATTTGCTTTTTGAATTGCAACTCTAATTTTCTCTGGATCATAGTCCACAATGTGTCCGTCTCTTTTTACGATTTTCATTTCTTTGGTTCCCCCTTTTTGTAATTTTAACTTGACCAAATTATATCAATAAATCATTAATATAAAAGTTGCACTTGCAACTTTTTGAAAAATTTGATAAAATAATTTTATCATTTAAAAATACAGCTTTAAAGTCCGCCAAATCTCGTCGGAGATTTTGTTTTTAAAAATCTCAAAAATGCGTCAAGAAAGCTAATCTTCGTAGAAATTCTGAATATTCATAACGGCTCCCTTTCGCAACAAGATGCGAACTATTTCCGTTTCAAATAGTAAGAATTTCTACCTCGATTACTTTCAATTCTTCATTTTTTCAATTTTTTGAAAACAAAACTCCTGCGTTTGGCTACTTTATAGTTAAAATAGAAAGAAGGTAATATATGACAAGTCCTTTTGATGAAATGACAACACTTCAAAGAAATAAACTTTATAATTTACTTGGTGTGCATATTTATAAATATAACAAAAACGAAGAAATTCTTCAAGCAATGAAAAGTGGTAATATTATTGGAATTATTTTAGATGGTTCTGCACAGATAAACTATCTTGAATACAATGGTAATGAGATTATGATGGAATCACTAGAAAAAGATGATATTTTTGGAACCAATATTTCTCTTACAAATAGCGAGAATTGCCAGATTATTGCTAAGGAAGAAAGCGAGGTTTTAGTCATAGACTATGATAAACTCATAAATCCAAGAAATTTAAAATATAGTTACTTTAATATATTTTTTAGAAATTTATTTGATATTATAAACACAAAATTTAAAGAAAGAAATGAAAGAATAAAAGTCTTAGAAAAGAAGCAAATAAGAGATAAGCTTCTTGAATATTTCGAAATTACATATAAAAAAACACATTCTAGATTTATATACTTGCCATTTTCTTTTAAAGACTTAGCAGATTATATAGGTGTAAACCGTTCTGCCATGTTTCGAGAACTTGGTCATTTGAAGGATGATAATTTTATTGAGGTTAAGGATAAGAGAATAAAGCTGTTGTATAAATAGATATATAAAAAGACCACCTTGGCTAATAGCTCAGGTGGTCTTAATTAATTAATAAAGTTTATAATTTTATATATGCGCTTTCTTTTCTATTTGCAAAGAATATTATAACTCCTGCAAGTGTAAATGTAATAACATACGTTAATATAATTGCAAGCCAATTCCCTGTAACTAAATTACTTCCAGCAATTGTTGATGAAATTATAGATGGAAATCTTGCAAAAGTTGAAATAAGTAGAAATCTAAGTGGTTTTATTGGTAAAAGTCCGCCTATGTATACAAGTAAATCTTTTGGTGTTCCTGGAATAAAGAATAGTAGAAACAAAATTACATCTATTCTTTTTTCATCCGAAAACCATTTGCTGTTTTCTAATTTGTCCATCTTTTCTTTCGATACAAAACTATATATAAAGTTTCTCCCAAATTTTCTTACTGCAAAAAATATTAATACGCTACTTAAAAATGCTCCTATAAAAATTATTATTAGTCCACCAATTGGTCCATAGGCCATTCCGTGCAAGCACTTCTACTGGTTCTCCTGGAAGTATTGGTAAAAAAATCTGAACTAACACAAGTCCAATAATTATCAATATTCCTTGATATCCTAATCCTTCTATCTCAGCTTTGAAATTCATTCTGCCTTCTTCAGTAGATATGCTTTTAAATATCGGTATAAGTTTCACAGTAAGCCATATCATTATTAGCAAGAATAGTATTAACATTATAATTTTAAAAAATTTTACCTTTTTATTCTCCATACATTGCTCCATTTTATTTTATATATGTTCTTAAATATTTGTAAACTAGATTATGTATACTTTGCTAAAGCTATATAATATACTCTTATTATTATATGATATTATATTACAAATATAGACAAAATCCAAGTAGCTATTTAAATAATTTTTATCTTTTAACTATTTTCATTACAATTCACATCTAAAAAAAACTCTAAGACATATATCTCAGAGTTTTTTTATATTATTTTAGTTGTTTAATTGTTTTGCAACTTCTTCAGCAAAGTTTTCTTCCTTCTTTTCAAGTCCTTCACCTTTTTCAAGTCTTGCAAACTCTGTAACTTTAGCTCCTTTTGAAGCAAGTAAATCAGAAACTTTCATGCTTGAATCTTTTACAAATTCTTGCTCTACTAAGCAAATTTCTCCATAGAATTTTCCAATTCTTCCGTGAACCATCTTCTCAGCTATTTCTGCAGGTTTTCCTTCATTCATAGCTTGCGCTTTTAAGATTTCCATTTCTTTTTCAACAGCTTCTGCTGGAACTGAATCTCTATCTAGATATTCAGGTCTTGCTGCTGCTATTTGCATACATACATCTTTAGCAACTTCATGGTCTCCACCTTCCATAGCAACTAGAACTCCAATTTTTCCTTCACCATGGATATATTTTTCAACCATTCCATTAGATGTTAATCTAACAAATCTTCTTATCGACATATTTTCACCGATTGTAGCAATTTTATCTGTTAAAACTTCTGATACTGTTTTGCTAGAATCATTAATAAACTTTTGAGCAAGTAATTCTTCAACATTTGCTGGGTTCTCTTTAACTACTTGAACAGCTAAATCGTTTGCAAATGTTCTAAACTCTTCATTCTTAGCAACGAAGTCTGTTTCTGCATTAACTTCAACAACAGCTCCTGTTTTTCCATCTTCAGAAACATAAGCTGTAACTAAACCTTCAGCAGCTATTCTGCTTGATTTCTTAGCAGCTTTTGCTATTCCTCTTTCGCGTAATAGTTCAGCAGCTTTTTCCATATCTCCGTCTGTTTCAGTTAAAACCTTTTTGCAGTCCATCATTCCTGCACCTGTTTTTTCTCTTAATTCTTTAACTAAACTAGCTGTAACCATAAAATATCTCTCCTCTCGTTTATATTTTGCATAATTTTCTTTATAGGGCGATCAATGATCGCCCCTACAATTGCAAAATTCTTTATTTTATCTTTTTTATTCTAATTTTGTATAAAATTTAGAATTTTATTCTTCAACATCCTCATTTGCTTCAGCAACTACTTCTTCCATAGATTTTTCTTCTTCGTTATTTTCTTCTAGCATTTGGTCATCTAATGAAAGAACTTCTCCTTGTTTTCCTTCTATAACAGCATTTGCCATAACTGTTGCGATAAGTTTTACTGATCTTATTGCATCATCATTTCCTGGTATTGGGAAGTCGATATCTTCTGGACTACAGTTTGTATCAACTAGTCCTACTACTGGAATGTTTAATTTTTTAGCTTCTAATATAGCTGTTCTTTCTTTCTTAGGATCAACTATGAATAAAACTCCTGGTAGTGTTTCCATGTTTTTGATTCCGCCAAGGTTCTTTTCTAGTTTTTCAATTTCTTTTTTAAGTCCTATAACTTCTTTTTTAGGTAAAACCTCGAAAGTTCCGTCTTCTTGCATTGTTTCTAGTTTTTTAAGTCTCTCAACTCTTTTCTTGATTGTTTCAAAGTTTGTAAGCATTCCACCTAACCATCTTTGATCAACATAGAACATTTCGCAAGATAGAGCTGCCTCTTTCATGCATTCTTGAGCTTGTTTCTTTGTTCCTACGAATAGAACTGAAGCTCCATTTTCAACTTGTTCTTTAACGAAAGCATAAGCCTCGTCAATCTTCTTTGATGTCTTTTGTAAATCGATAATATGGATACCATTTCTAGCTTGGTAAATGTATTCTGCCATTCTAGGGTCCCATCTTCTTGTTTGATGTCCGAAATGAACACCAGCTTCAAGTAATTGTTTCATTGCAACTACTGCCATTTTAAATTCCTCCTTTTAGTTTTAACATCCATAGGATTTCTATCACCTACAAAGACTTATTTAAAGCACTTTTTGTAGATTAGTCCTATGTGTCTAATTTTAACCTTGTCAATTATACCACAGAATAGGCTCAAAATGCAATACTTTTTGTTAAATTTAAGAATATTTTTTTTATTTCATCATATTCTTTTAACAACTCGAAATTTATTTTGGAGGTTTTTATATGCAAGTTAAAAAAATCTTTTCTATATTTTGTATTTTGGCTGTTTTAGGCTTTTCATTTTCTACCTATTCTTATGCTTTAACTCCATATATTTGGTCTGATACAAGTAAAATATTAGAAACAACATCTAGCAGTAATACTACTGATTTAAATTTACAATCAGATGGTGCTATTCTTATTGAGCAAACCACTGGGCAAGTTCTATACGAGCATAATGCACATGAAATGTTTAGACCTGCAAGTGTTACAAAAGTCATGTCTCTTCTTTTAATCATGGAAGCATTAGATAATCGGTCAAATTTCACTTTCTGACCCTGTTCCATGTTCGGCCCACGCTGCCTCTATGGGTGGTTCTCAGATTTGGCTTAATGAAAAAGAAACTTTGACTGTAGATGAAATGCTTAAGGCAATATGTATGAACTCAGCAAATGATTGTGTTGTTGCAATGAGTGAATTTATCGCAGGTTCTGAAGAAGAATTTGTAGCTCGTATGAATTCTAAGGCAAGAGAACTTGGTATGCACGATACAACTTTTAAAAATCCACATGGATTAGATGTAGATGATCATGTGACATCAGCATATGATATAGCATTAATGTCTCGTGATCTTCTAAATAAGCATCCGTCAATTACAAAATACACTTCTCTTTATATGGATAGCTTAAGAGATGGCAAAACTGAACTTGTAAATACAAATAAACTAGTTAGAAATTATCAAGGTTGTACTGGGCTTAAAACTGGTTCTACATCTCTTGCTTTATATAACTTATCTGCAAGTGCAACTCGTGATGGATTATCACTAATCGCAGTAATTATGCATTCCCCTTCTTCTGATATAAGATTTGCAGAAGCACAAAAACTATTAAACTATGGTTTCTCTAATTTCACTAATATTTCTTTTGGCAAGAAGGATGATATAGTAGGTATTGTTAATGTAGAAAAAGGTCTTAAATCAGAAATAAAGGCTATCTTAGAAGAAGATGCTTCGCTATTTATTGAGAAATCTAAATCAAGTCAAGTCGTGCAAAATATATCATTTAGCAATACAGTCGAAGCTCCAATCGAAAAAGGATCAGTAATAGGTCAAGTAACATACTCTGTCGGAGATATTGTAGTTAAGACTGTAAATGTGGTTGCAAACGAATCTGTAGAAAAAATAAATCTAATTAACATGACGACAGATTTATTTAATAACTGGTTTAAACTTTTGAGATAAATATAGGCCGTCAAGCGCAGGAGTTTTGTTTTCAAAAAATTAAAAAAATGAGGAATTGAGAATAGTTGAACTTAGAAATTCTTAATGTTTTTCACGGAAATCGTTGGCATCTTGTTGCCAAAGGGTGCCGTGATAAACATTTAGAATTTCTGTGAAATGTATTCGATTTACTCATTTTTGAGATTTTTTAAAACAAAAGCTCCGATGAGATTTGACGGCTTTTCTAGTTTTACACTATATCTCTCTTATTGAAGCTGTCAAACATTGATATAATCATTAGAAGCGTTGATACTCCAAGGACTCCAAGCGAGAACCATACTGATACGTTATTTGCAGCTTCACTTGCCATTTGCATTGTTGTATATGATGCTCCACTTGTGAATATCTTATCTGCTATTCCAAAGTTATTAAATGGTATATACTTTACCCAGTCCGCTTTGATGTACATGTTGATTAAGTTCATTACTATACCAGAGCCTACATAGCTTGCTACGCTTAGTCCTACAGCTAAAGCTGTATTTCTTGTAATAGTTGAAAGCATAAACGCGAAGAACATATATACAAGTACATCTATACTTGAAGCTAAGAAGTGTAATACTGTATATGATAAATAAGAAAGAGTTCTTACTTCTCCATCTTTAATGTAAATGTATTCGTTTCCTGTTTTTTCAAAGAAAATATTTCCAACTAAAACACTTAATAGTGATAATAAAACTGTTAAAATAAGAAGTATTATTATTGCAGAAATTATCTTTGCAGCTAGTACTTTCCATCTTTTATTAGGTGTGAATAGCAAAAATTTTATTGTTCCTTTTGATATTTCAGTAGAAATAGAAGATCCTGCAATTATTATCATTAAAAGTGAAACCATTAGCATACTAAACTGCTCAGAAACTGTATCATATATAGCTCTTTCATCTGTCATAGATTCTACAACTGCTACATCATGTTCAAGTTTGTATAAATCTATTTTTAGTGCATCTTCCATTTCTTTAACTTCACCAGGTTTTAGAAGCTTTCCGTTGTTTGAATTTAAGCCTGTTCTTAAGCTTTCTTTGATGCTTTCTATATCATAATAAATGTTTTGTTTTGATGAATATTCCATTCCATCATATTTGTATATTTCATATTTTGCTTTCAAGTCTAAAAGATAAATATTATCTTCATATTCATCTTGTTCAATTTCTTTGTTGTCGAGTTTTGTCTTTTCTTCCCTTTTAAGTATTTCAATGTATCCTGAATAGTCATCATTTTTTATAATATTAATTCTTTCTTCTGCTTTGTTTTGCGTCTCTTCTTTATCTGCCTTTTGCTCTTTACTCAAGTATTTATTATTTTCAAGTAACATCACCTTAGTTCTTAGAGCCATTATTTCATCTAAAAGCTGTCTTTTCCAATAGTTGTAATTATATGAATATTCGTAATTAATATCATTCTCTAGTGCAAGTTCATATATTTCAATTTGTGCTTTAGTTTGTGCTAATGCATCTGCATTATAATGATTATCATCTTCAATGGTATTCTTAAGATAGTTTATTCTATTTTGTAGTTCCGTCTTCCATTCTCCATTATTACCTATGAAACTCATAGAATAATTACTTAAAGCAGTTATTCCTTTTGCGAATCCGCACAGCTCCGAGTAGTGCTAAAATAGATAATAATATAAGAATCTTCGTAGAGGTCTTTTTAAGAGTTTTTATTGTTTCATTTTGTATTAACTTAATTATTTTCATTTTCTTGACCTCCTTTATTCTCTGTTGCATCAAAGAAAATATCTTCAAGTGTCTTTTCCTTATGTGTTATATTGAATATGTCTATGTCGTTCTTTGCAAGTAATTTTGTTATCTCCGGAATTTTATCATACGAAGTCTTTACAAAAATCTTGTCATCAGATATTTTTGTTTCATATTCATTTTCTCTTAATATTCTTTCTGCTTCCGGAAGTTGTTTTACGCTTATTTCACATTCTCCATTTTCTTTATTATCTTCATCTTTTTTATGGACTTCTTCTATCTTTACAATTTTGCCCTTATTTATCACAGCAACCTTGTCACACATTAGCTCCATTTCTGTAAGTATGTGTGATGATACAAAGACAGCAACATGATCTTTCCTTGAAATTTCTTTTAGGATATCTCTTAAATGCTTTATTCCTGCTGGATCAAGTCCATTTGTTGGTTCGTCCAATATTAGAAGCTTTGGTGAATGAAGAAGTGTAAGAGCAAGTCCCATTCTTTGCTTCATTCCGAAGAGAATACTTAGATACTTTCATTTTAGCAGCATCTTTCATGCCAACAAGTTCAATAACTTCATCTATTCTTTCTCTATTTACATTTCTGAGTCTTGCAAAAAGTTTTAGGTTATCTATTCCTGTCAAATAGCCATACATATCAGGATTTTCAACTATACCACTGCAATTTTCCATAGCCTTTTCAAAATTCTTTTTTACATCATATCCATTGACCTTAATCTCACCTTCGTCAATACTCAAAAGTCCCAATATCATCTTTATTGTTGTAGTTTTACCAGCTCCATTTGGTCCTAAAAAGCCGTATATTTCTCCTGCCTTAATTTCAAGATTTATACTATCTACAACTTTGGATTTCCCAAAAAACTTGCTCAAGTTTTTTATTTCTAGTACATTTTCCATTATACTTATCCTTTCTTACGTGATTTCGTTGTACGTGACTCTGTCACTATGGCGAGCAAAGCATGCGCCTACATACATTTTTATGCTACATTTAAATTTTTAAAACAGTCCGAACATTTCTGTAACAGCACTAGGCTGAACTTTAAAATCTGCATATACAATCTTCCAAGTACCATTTTCTAATTTCAAGGTTATAGATTCGTCTTCTGCTTTTTGTGTATTCTTCTTTGTTTTTTCCTTCTTGCCTTCCATATACTTTGTTTCTATTTCTATACTAGAATCAAATGTAACAGTAACTTGATCTTCATCGAATACATATTTTTTTATTTTTTTTATTTCCCTATCATATTTAGTCATTACACTTTGTTTAAAATCATTATTTTGACTAATTATTGGTTCAAGTATATTTTTTTGCAATTCAATAGCAGTTTTATTATCTACCATCTTTGTTTTTAATTCTTGTTCATATTTTGAAATTTGTTCTTCTATTGCCTTGTCCAATTTTTCGTCAATTTCATTTGCTTCATCCTCATTTTTTATTTTTGTATATATTTTTTGATATTCTTCTGGAAGTATTGCATACTTATCAACAAGTTCTATATATTCCTTTGCAGTTTTTTCTATTTGTGGCTTTTCAGTGCTTCTCTTTGCCTCAACATTTACTAAATGGATTACTAAAAGAACTATAACAATAATCGTAAGAACAAAACCTTTATTAATCTTTTTCAAAAATTTCATATGTTTTCCTCCTTGGAATTTATTATATATTTTTTCAGATTTTAAATCAATAGAATTAATATTAAAAATTATTTATAAACAAAAAAATCCCCCACATTAGCCGTATAGTATAAGAAATTTTATGGACCTGTATATATACAGGTGGGTGCTTACCTAAATACTCATGGGTTTCTTGCTACTTCTATGTGCAAGCATACACGCCATATTCAGAGAGTCAGCTCCCATATCCATTGCTTTGTAGGTTCTAAAATTTCCTTAAGTACGTACCATGCAGGGATTAAAATTATTAACTTTTTTATTAAATATATTGTACCATATTTTTTTTATTTTATCAAGTATTTTTGATAGTTTTTTTATGACATTATTCGGTAACATTTGGTATATAAGATGAAGTTGAGTTTTGATTATTTTGTAAATTATTGCTTTCTTTTGCAGCTGCATTATTGTTGGTCATATTTGTTGCCTTCATTATCCCATTTGTTTCTGTTGGTTCAATACTTGTTTGGACTGTATTTACATTTTTTTCATTTGAAACTGTATTGGTATCAGTAGTTACTGTATTGCTATTTGTGTTTTGTGAGCTCATCTGTTCTTGCTCTTCTTTTGGTTCGATCTCATCTTGAGTATAGCCCATACGTAACTTTATAGCATTTATTAAATCTACTGCATTATATTCCTTCTCATTATTTAAAATATAATATGTTGTCTCTCCAGAACTTGTTATAGAATATATTGCTTCAAAAGAAACAGGTATAAGTGTATTTCCTTTAACATCCACTCCTCCATAAATCTTTTCTTTTGAACCAGTATTAGTACCATCTTTTAACTTTCCTACGATAATCGTATTTGTGTTTCCAATTTCAAGCGCATTGTTTATAATTTTGTTTTTAATGCTTGAGTTTATAAAGCCAATTTCATCATATTCATCGTTGGTTAGTCTATTTCCTTTTATATCAAGTAATCTCCATTTACCATTATACTTGGCTGGGATTATGTTTTTACATAATATATATTGATTTTTAATATTATCTGATGGGAAATTAGATGCATCAATGCCTATTTGTTCAAATTCAATGTGAGCAATAGTATTTTCTGCTGAATTAATTACGCCATATTTATTATTACTTTTTACTAAATATAAGCCTAATGTACTATCTATAACTTTAATTTCATCGTAGAAAACAGTAATCTTTGTTTTACCTGTATTGTATGCAATACCAACTTTATTGCTTGAATTTGTTATAATAAATTCTTTTGTTGCTTCAACAAATTGTATATTATTATATCTAGGGCTTATTATTTCAGCACCATTTGTTGACCTTACGCCAAATTTTCCATCTTCTTTATTTCCTACTATTAAGCCACTAATTATTGCTTTTTGATTGTTAAAATCTTCACTTATCTTAGCAAAATCGTAATCTGAAATAGCTGCAGCGTATGCAGTAACTAAACTTGGTAAAGTTTGTATTGTTATTCTATTTTTTGCCTTATCATAACTTAGTGTTGAATTGAATCCAGAAACAAATCCATCGCTTATTACATATAGCTTATCATTTGCTCGAATAATAGGCATACTCATTGTTATATTTTCATAATCATTATT
>ODAI014220431.1_pt1 | contig 10965 bp, 6 predicted proteins | sample 1539321 | NCBI WGS metagenome assembly ODAI01 (sample SAMN02144231, study PRJEB22623) | gut metagenome | biome: sheep rumen | host: Ovis aries | place: New Zealand | reverse complement strand
TCCGCAAATGGCTTGGTCAGGTGGTTGGTAAAGAATCCGAAGACCTCAGCCGCCACGACAAATGGCTTTGTATGATGTATCCGCGTCTCGTCCTTCTCCAAAAACTTTTGAGCGACGACGGCGCAATTTTCATTTCTATCGACGACAATGAACAGGCTAATTTGAAGTTGATTTGCGATGAGATTTTTGGGGCAAATAATTTTGTGGGCGAATGGTTTTGGTATAAATCCGCAACACCGCCAAATTTATCATATAAAATAAAGAAAAATTTGGAATACATTTTTTGTTACGAAAAAAATAAATCTAATCAAAAATATTTTGGTGTTCAGAAGGTTAGTAAAAGCGATGACCCAATCACGAAACCTCAAAATTCGTTTAAAATCCTTACTTTCGCACCCAATACAATTAATTTCAAAAATGTTTCTGATGGAGTTATCCCTGCGGGCGTTTATGGAACCGCAAAGTTCCCCAATAAACTATTGAATGATGTTGAAATTAGAAATGGAAAAAACGTTAATGAGGTTTCTTTTGAAAATCGTTTTATATGGATACAAGAGACTTTGAATGAACAGATTAGAAAAGGTACTGTTATTAATTGTTCAAAGCAATTGGTACTATCATACAAAAAAAGCAATTATGATCCCGAAGTGCCGCCTAATTTGATTGATGATTCTGTTAATGTTTCAACAACGGAAGAAGCTGGAAAATTGGTCGATTATATTTTTAATCAGAATAAAGTTTTTGATTTTCCCAAACCTCCGTCGTTGGTGGAATATCTAATCAATTTCCTTTGCGACAAAGACTCCATCATCCTCGATTCCTTTGCCGGTTCGGGAACAACTGCCCACGCTGTTCTCAACCTTAACAAAGCCGACGGCGGCAACCGAAAATTCATTCTTGTGGAAATGGAAGATTATGCCGAAACTATTACGGCTGAGCGTGTTAAAAGGGTGATTGATGGTTACGGCGATACCGAAGGCACAGGCGGAAGTTTTGATTTTTACGAACTTGGAGAACCCGTTTTTGATGCCGACGGTAATCTCAACGAAAACATTGGAACCGAAAAAATCCGCGAATATATTTGGTATTCGGAAATTGGAGTGCAGGCGGCTCGCCTGCCAAATATCGCGGACGATGCAAATTGTAGGGACGCGGCGCGCCACGTCCCTACTGACCACGACGCATCCCCATACCTATTGGGCAATCACCTCTGCACTGCGTATTATTTCTATTACGAAAAAGACCAAATCACCACGCTCGACAAGGCGTTTCTCAACACCATCACGCAAAGGGCGGAGCAATACGTTATCTATGCCGACAATTGTTTGCTGTCGGCAGATTTTATGCAGGCTAACCACATTATTTTCAAAAAGATACCACGCGACATTAAAAAATTGTAGTTATGGAACTGAAACCCTATCAACAACAGATATTAGACGATTTGCAGCGTTTTATGCAATATGTGCAGGAGACCAAAAACATTCAGGATGCGTTCCATAAGTTTTGGTTTGAGCATCCGCGCACTGGTCTTACACCGTTTCCGGGCGAGGCGGTGGAGCCGTACAAAGACAACGTGAAAAACGCTCCTCACGTGTGTATCAAAGTGCCTACGGGCGGCGGCAAAACTTTTATTGCGTCGGCGGCGTTAGGTACGATTTTCAATAATTTTGATGACAACCATTTTAAAACAGTGGTTTGGCTCGTGCCGTCGATTACCATTTTGGAACAGACGTTGAAAAACCTTCGCAACAAAAATCATCCTTACAGAAATCGTATCGATGTAGATTTTCAAAACCGTGTTGAAGTGCTCGACAAATCGCAAGCCTTGCAGGGCGCGGGATTTTCGTTGCAGGTTGTAAAAGAAAACCTTTGTATCATAGTGATGAGTTTCGACAGCCTCCGCGCCCGCAAAAAGGAAGACCGTAAGGTTTATCAAGAAAACGGCAATTTACTTTCGTTTCAAACCATTGTTGGCACTGACGAAAACGGTGACCCCGATTTGCAATTGATGCGCGTTTTGCAGGCGTTGAATCCCGTTGTAATTGTTGACGAAAGCCACAACGCCGAAACCGAACTCAGCGTAGAGATGTTGCAAAACTTGAATCCGAGTTTTATCCTCGACCTCACAGCCACGCCGCGCAAAAATAGCAACATCATTAGTTTTACCGACGCCTACGAACTCAAAAAGGAGTGTATGGTAAAATTGCCGGTTATTGTTCATAATCATCAGACCAAAAACGATGTAATAAATTCGGCGTTGGAATTGCAGCGCAATTTGGAGCGCGACGCCAAAAAAGCCAAAAAGGAAGGCGGCAAATACATCCGCCCGATTGTGTTGTTTCAGGCGCAGCCACGCACCGGCGAGGAGAATATCACCTACGAAAAAATCAAACAGACGCTCCTCGACCTCAAAATCCCCGAAGAGCAAATCCGCATCAAGACCGCCGACCGCAACGAAATCAAAGACGAAGATTTGCTGTCGCCATCTTGCCCTGTTCGTTATATCATCACTGTCAACGCCTTGAAAGAAGGTTGGGATTGTCCGTTTGCCTACATACTTGCATCGCTTGCCGACCGCTCTTCGTCGGTGGATGTGGAACAGATTCTTGGGCGCGTGCTGCGTATGCCGTGGGTTAGCAAAAACCAAAATCCAATGCTCAATATGAGTTATGTGCTCACATCGTCGGCGAAGTTTTTGGATACGCTCGACAATATCGTCAAGGGGTTGAATCGTGCGGGTTTCAGCGAAAATGATTACAAAATTGCCGAACCCGAAAAACCGAAAGAACCTGTGGTTGCAGAATCCGCCATCCAAAATGTTGTGATGAAAGATTTGTTTGATACAAAGGTTAATTCTACGACAGAAGTTGTTGACTATGGCAATGGGGACGAACTTGATGCGGCAAAAATTGAGTTTAATCCGCAAGAGGAATCAACCCCCAAAAGCGATGTCGCACAGATAGTGCAGCAAGCGCAATCCGAGGCTGAAAAAGAAGTTGACATTGCAACCAACCATAAAATCAACAACATACCAAACGAATTGTCAAAGCAAGTGAAGTGTTATAAGATGAAAGAAGTGTTTCGCGATTCGGCACAATCGTTGAAACTTCCGCAGTTTATGAGTGCCGACAAGTCGCAGGAACTCACCACGGATTTGTTTGTGGAGGTGTATGAAAAGGCTATGTTTGAGGGCGAAATGCTTTTGAAGAATTTTAAACTTGGTAGCGAGAAATCCGACATTGATTTTGATGCCGTAGAATCCACAATGTACCGTGTAGATTTGGACGAAACTTCGCATAGTCATACTCCAACATACCTAAAAGTGGACGGCATTGCGCACGAAACAATTGCCGCTTACATCCTTGATCCCTCTAAGAAAAATATCAGGGTCAAGAATTGCACATTCCGCCTTAAAAACATTATCGGCAAAATGTATCCGATTCCCGACAAGGAGATTGAACTCTACATCAGGCACGTTTTGGAACGTTTTTCCGACGAGCAATTTGCCGACTTGATAAACCACGAATATACCTACGCCGAAAAAATCAAGGCTAAAATTCGTCAGTTGGCTACCGACTACAAAGAAAGGCAGTTTTTTAATTTGGTTGACAAAGATTTGATTTTCACGGAGAGTTCGTTCCCATTGCCCGACGAGATTATTCCCAACAAGACTATTTCTGGCTTGCCAAAATCCCTCTACGAAAAGGAGGGCGACATCGACGGTTTTGAGCGCGAGGTAATCAACGACGTTGCCAACCTATCGAATGTGGAATGGTGGACACGCAATCTTGAACGCGGCAAAGGTTTCTGTATCAATGGTTTCATCAATCATTATCCCGATTTTATCATCAAGACCAAGAAAGGCAAAGTCGTCCTTCTCGAAACCAAGGGCGACCATCTCGACGCCGAAAAAAAGATAAAGCTCGGCAACCTCTGGGCAAGCAAGTCGGGCAACAATTACCGCTATTGTTTGGTGTACAAAAACCGCGAAGTCGATGGCGCATACACCAAACAAGGATTTTTGGATGTGTTGAAGGAGTTGTAGGATTGCCGGATTGTGAAAATAATCAATCCAATGCAACTGGAATTGATAGTGTTTTTATAAAAAAAATGTCAAAAAACGCATTTTTAACAAAAAAAACTTTTTTTTTTGAGTAAAAATGTGTTTCTTTGTGCGCTCATCTGTAAACAGAAGGAGTTTCGGGGTTCGGTATATCTTGACATATATCGAGCCCTGCGTTTTTTTATAGAATTTTATCCAACTTCGCCTGCAACTTTTTCTTTATTTGCTTCTCGCCATATTCTTTATTAAGATAATAGGCAGTCAATAGGTAATATGAGTTTCCATTACGTTTTTGGGGTTCCAAGACTATCACATACTTCCGTGTTTTGTTGTATATATATGTTCTATCAATGTTCGTGCGTTTGCGCTGATTGCGTTCTGTAATACTGAAAACTTCAATGTCGCTGTCCTTCACTTGTTCGTCTGTGTGAGTTTTAATCCAATGTAAACGCTCGGAACGATGTTTGTCATACACACGTCGCTTATTCCCGTCATCTTCTACAATTTCCTCAGTAGTAAGGTGCATAAATTCTCTGTTCATGTCAAGAATGCCATCCGATTTGATTGGATAGATGCATTTATTCATGAATGTAAAATTTTTGTTGTCTGCGATGTCTCTGTCAAAGATTCCTCGAAGTGATTTTGTTCGCGATATTTCGTCGAGACAATCAAGGTCCAATAGATTTGGATATTTTTTGAGTTTATTAAAAGGCATATACGGTCTATTTTAATGTGATGAAGAACAGGTTAAATTTTTTTGCGGACAATGGAGACGTGCGCTTCAATGAAATATCGGTATGATTGGCTATGTGGTCAACTATTTTCCGTTTAGCAATGACTTTACCCTCAATATCACCTTTTTCTAATCTGAGATTATAGTTAATCGCGCCCATCAGCACATCTGCGAGTTGAAGGAAAACACTTTCATGAGATCTGATATACTGAAAATTCCTGATGGAAGCATTCCATTTTAAGATGTCTCTCAACTTACGTAATTTCCCTTGACTACACGTATCCTTTATGTCGAAATAGATATTGTACGTGTTTTCCAAATCTATTTCATGGTGGAGTAGTTGAAAGTACATGCGAAAATAAAAGTCGTTGAATGTGTATTCTGGGCGAGTTTCGTCTATTTGAGACTTGTCGACTATTACTGCGCGAAATCTCATATCCGTCATAAAGAAATACTCCACAAGTTCCTTGTATATTTCAAAGGTCTTGTCGTGTATATTTGTCCATTTTAATTCGCCTTCATATTTATATTTTGCCTTGATGTGATTTATTTGCTCCTTACATATTTTTATCTGATTAGAAGCAATACTAATATACCCATATACCATATATGGATGTCCATCATGTTCAAGGTGCGTGCTTTCATCGCAAAAAATATTGAATGTCTTTTCAATCATTTTGGGTTCGTATTTTTTATCAACTCCTTAACTCGTTTGTCATAAGCGTTATTCAATACTGCAAATGTAAACTTTTTCCTTGAAATCCGCAAATCTTTTTTTTACGCCTCTAACCGTAAAACTTCCGTTTTTGACATAGTTTTACGGCTACAGCCGTAAAACTTTTGCCAAAAATAGAAATAATTAACGACCGCGCCAAACGAAAAGGCAATTTTTTTTACAAATTCTTCAGCATAAAGTAAAGCCTATTCGTGATATTCACGTCGCTTGCGCCGTCGTCGTAGTCGAGGAACAGGAGATTCAGGTCCGGGTATTTTTTGCGGAGTTTTTTCTCGATGCCCTTGCTGATGATTTGGTTGGCGATGCAGCCGAAGGGCTGTACGCTTATAATATTCTTGATGCCTTGACGGGCAAACGACGAAATCTCCGCGCTGATGAGCCAGCCTTCGCCAAATTGGTTGCTGAGCGAGAGTATGTCTTCCGCTTCGTGGGCTACGTCCTTGATGTTCTCGAAGGCAACCTTGTATTTGGATTTCTCCATAATCTTCTGGGCCTTGGAGATGGCGTTGTTGATGTAATACTTGAAAAACTCCAACAGCACCCACACCGAGAATTTGCGGTGCGAGAGGTTCATCTCCCAATTCTTGCGGACGTTGACAATCTCCTGCGTGAAAAATTCCAATATCGGCGGGAACACCACTTCCACGCCTTCCTCAACGAGTTTGTCGGAAATGAAACGGTGTCCAAACTTGTTGTACTTGACATAAATCTCGCCCACGATGCCGATTTTTGGCACGTCGCGGTCATATACTTCGATATGATTGGCGGCGTCCACCATCTGCGCCATCAATTCATAAATCTTTTTGGGCTGATTGTAAGGCACTTCGTCCTTGAGGAGCTCCATGTATTTTTCCTTGAAGGCGAGAGCGTCGCCCTTCTGGCGTTCGCGGACGGCGAGTATGTAATACAGACGGAGCAACGTGTCGGTAAAAATCACCGTCGGCAGCATTGTCGGCAGGAGTTTCATCCAGTTGACTTGAAAACCCGGCTGGCTGTTGATGGTCTTGCCCGCCGTGCCTACTGCAATAATCGGAATGTCGGGATAGCCCGCCGAAATCAACGCTTTTTTCATCAACGCCAAGTACGATGAGGCGCGGCACTGTCCGCCGGTCTGCGTGATGGCAAATGCTATTTTGTGGCGGTCGTATTGTCCCTCCTTGAGAGCCTTTATCATATCGCCGATGACAATCGTGGCGGGGTAGCAAATCTCATTGTTGGCATAACGGAGACCCCACTCGACGCTGCGCTTGTCGGGTTTGGGGAGGTTGACGAGGTTGTAGCCCGCCATCTCGAAGAATTTGGGCAGGATGTCGCTGTAACCCTCCGCGAAGTATGGCGCGAGGATTGTGCGGGAGCGGTCTTCGCTGCCAAAAGGCTTCACCTTTGCCCTTTCGTGGCGTGCGGGACGGTTGCGCAAGTCCATCACCTTGTACGATTCCATAAGCGAGCGCAGACGCAGCAATATGCTGCCCGTGGACGAAATTTCGTCGATGCGGATTACGGTATTGCTCTTGCCGGCGGCACGGAGTATGTCGGTAACTTCGTCCACCAAAACCGCGTCGGGTCCGCAGCCAAATGAATTGAGTTGTACAAAAGTGATGTTGTGGTCTTGTTGTGCGACCCATTGAGCCGCGTTGAGGATGCGGTTGGGGTATGCCCATTGCGGAATCACCTGCAAATCCATCACGTCCAGATATGCCGCCAACGAATCTTCGCTGATGACGCTTGCGCCAAGGTCGGCGATGATGTCGGGGGTTTTTTGGTTGATGAGCGGGTCGGCGTGGTAAGGTCGTCCGGCAAGCACAACGAGGAGTTTGTTGTTGTGTTTGGCGTTTTCGATTATCTCCATCGCCTTCACTGCAATCTGCGAGCGGTATTCGGCTTGGGCCAAAAGCGCAGACTTAAAGGCTTTCTTAATCTCGCTGCCGCTAATGCCAATGGATTTCAGGTACTTCTTGCAAGCACGATATAGCAATTCTTCATCGTTGAAATTGACGACGGGATTGTCGAAAGGTATGCCGTGCTTGCCCATCGGGTCCATCGAGGAGCGCACTACGTCGGAGTAGCCCGATACGATGGGGCAGTTGAAAGAATTTTCGGTATTGTTGAACTCGTTTTTTTCGTAAGTAACTATCGGATAGAATATTCTATCGGGCTTTTGCGCAATAGCCCACGCAATGTGCCCGTGTACAATTTTGGCTGGGAAACAGATGTTGTCGCTCATAATAGTGCCCGCGCCGGTCTCGTACATTGGCATTGTCGTTGGAGGCGTCAGAATCACTTTTATATTACATTCTGTAAAGAGAGTATGCCAAAACGGATAGTTGCTGTATTGGTTCAAAACCCTCGGTATGGCGACGGTCATCTTTGGGTTTGTGAGATTCTGTGTGCGGTCGAAGAGCATCTTGTAACGGATTGCGAAGAGGTTTTCGCCCTTTTCGGTCTCCGCGCCCTTGGAGTTGAACACTTTTTGGCACTTGTTGCCGGAATAGTATGTGTGCTTGTTTTGGAAGCGGAACGAGGTTACAAGGCAGTTGTTTTCGCAGCCCTTGCACATTATCTGTCTGTTGGTGTATTCCAACGCCTTGTCTATGTCGTCGAGACCTATGAAAGTGCTTTGGGCGAGGTTTTCGGCATCCGCCTTGGTCTTGGCGTAGAGAGCCGCGCCAAATGCGCCCATCATTTCGGGCGTGTCGGTGGAAGTGAGTTTTTGACCCGTCAGTACCTCCAACGCTCTATAAACCGCCGGATTCCTGAATGTGCCGCCCTGGACGACAATGGTTTTGCCGAGTTCGGAGAAGTTTTTGAGTTTCAGGACTTTAAAGAGTGCGTTTTTGATGACGCTATATGCCAATCCCGCAGAAATATCGGAGATTGTGGCGTTTTCGCGGAGGCTCTGTTTTACCTTGCTGTTCATAAAGACGGTGCATCTCGTGCCGAGGTCGCATGGAGCGTCGGCGCGGCAGGCAGATTGCGCAAAGTCGGGCGTTGTAAGTCCCAGTGTCTTTGCAAATGTCTCTATGAAACTTCCGCAGCCGGCGGAGCAACTTTCGTTGAGTTCGATGCGGTTGATGACGCCATTCTGTATGAAAATAGCCTTCATATCCTGACCGCCGATGTCCATTATGAAATCGACTTTGGGATTGAGGAATTGAGCCGCGCTAAAATGTGCCAAGGTCTCCACGATGCCGTAATCTATCGACAATGCGGCTTTCACGAGGTCTTCGCCGTAGCCTGTTACAGCCGAGGCGCGGATTATGAGATTTTTGTCGCGGATGGTCTGGGCGTTTTGGTCGCGGAAGTCCTTGATGGCGGCGTGGATTTTGCCGAGGGTGTTGCCGCCGTTGCTTACGTAATGAGAATACAGGATTTCATTATGGTCGCCCATTATGATTACCTTGCTCGTGGTGCTTCCCGAATCGATGCCGAGGTAGAGGTAGCGTCCGTCGTATTCGGCGAGGGTCTTGCGGACGGGGTTTACGATGTTGCGGTCGGCGAGCCATTTGCGGTATTCGTCTTCGTCCTTGAATAGCGGCGTAAGGCGGTCTTTGCGCTCGGTGGCGGCGTTTTGGTTTTCGTGGAATGTTTTTATTAACGACGACAATAGATGCGTAGCCTCGCCTTCGGATTCCATCGCTGCGCCTTGCGCCGGGAAGTATGCCGAATATTCGGGCATTATCATCTCATTGTCGGTGATGTGCATGGCGTCGAGCATTTTTTTGCGGAGCTGCGGCATGAACGTCAGAGGTCCGCCAATGAACATCACTTTGGGCAGTACGTCGTAGCCGCGCGAAAGTGTGTTGAGGCTTTGTATTGCAACGGCGTGGAATATCGACGACGCAATGTCTGCCTTTGGCACTTTGCGCGCGAGGAGGTTTTGTATGTCGGTCTTGGCGAATACGCCGCATCGAGAGGCGATAGGGTAGTGGTTTTGGGATTGTGCGGCGAGGGCGTCCATGTCCTCGATTTTGGTTTCGAGGAGTGTGGCCATCTGTTCGATGAATGCGCCCGTGCCGCCAGCGCAGTTGCCGTTCATGCGGATGTCGGGACTCTTGCCCTCGTTGAAGAATATCATCTTTGTATCTTCGCCGCCGATGTCAACGAGAGTTTTTACCTGCGGATATAGCCTTGATACAACGGTGGTTGCGGCAATTACTTCTTGTACGAATTTGATGCCGTGCCTTTCGCAAACGCCCATTCCGGCTGTACCCGTGATGGCGCACGACACGGGGATGTCGCCGAGTAGTTGTATAGCGTCGGCGATAGTATCTATGAGAGCCTTATATATGAATGTATTGTGCTTTCCGTACTTGTGGAAAACAATTTGTCCTTCGCTGTCGAATATCACTGCCTTTGCGGTAGTGGAACCAATGTCGATCCCAAGCCGGTACGTCTTTTCTTGCGATTGCGCCATTTTTTATTGTTTGTTGTTTTCGGGCGCAAAGTTACAAAAAAAAATTGCAATAGAAAGGTTAAATTTTCCGTTAATCGGCAAAATCTGGTTAAACAATTATAAATGTCAAGACTTAACGGAAAGAATACCACAGCCCGGCGACCCAAGCCACGAGAGCCGCCCACGAAATCCAGTTGTAAGCCACTTTGCGGTTTTTGTGGCGGATGATGTACATTGCGGGCAGCATCAGGAATATGCCGCCTATCCATTCCCAAATGTGCAGCGTGCGCTCCTTGATGCGCCATTTTTCGTGCGTGGCCTTGTACTTGTCGGTGCAGAGCAAGATGACTCCAATCACTCCGACCGCAAGGAGATAGATGATGAGGTATTGAGTAGTCATTTTATTTACAGATATTAATCATCTGACATCCTAAAAAGTTTGATATTTTAGCAATTTGCGACAATGAAAAGTCGTAACGTCCTGTAAGCCACTTAGAAACCGTAACTTCCGAAACGTGCATTTTTTTTGCAAAATCCCGTTTGCTGATGCCTTTAATTTTCATAATGTCAGCAATTTTTTCTGCAACGGCATACGAAATTTCTAATCCCCGCCGTACCTCAGCAGGAATTTCAGCAAGACATTCACGGAATAATTGGTTTGTTATCATTGTCGTTTTGCTCTATAGTTTTTAAAGTTGCTTTTTTCATAGTCATATTGCAGTTATACTGTGTCGCAAAATTAAGGATATTTTTTTTTGTTGCAAATGTTTTTGGCTTTTTTATTTGTTTTTCGTTGGATGACGGACTCTTTTAGATATTAAATTTCACAACAATTCCGGTCTGTATTCAAAGTGCATTGTGTCGTAATGATACCAACGTCCGCCCCAGATAAAGCCGTGTTTTTCAAATACTTTTACGATTTCCATTGGGATTTTGTTGGCGTAGGTGATGGTGTCGGTCTCCGATTTGCCCTTGTTTGCCCAAAGCCAATAGGTGCTGTTGGCAACGTTGATGTCGATGGCAATGCCGTAACTGTGCGC
>ODAI011987931.1_pt1 | contig 10965 bp, 11 predicted proteins | sample 1539321 | NCBI WGS metagenome assembly ODAI01 (sample SAMN02144231, study PRJEB22623) | gut metagenome | biome: sheep rumen | host: Ovis aries | place: New Zealand | reverse complement strand
TCTCCCCGCGCGCGGGGTCACGAACTCCACCGGATAGAGCGCCGCAAAGGCATCCGCCACAATATCCCCAAGCGCCGACTCATACAGACGGCCCGGATGGGTATAAACCTCTGCAAATTCGCACAGCACTGTATTATCGCGCTTTGGTCTCTCCGTAAACACGATCTGATCCGCCAGATCGTCCACTCCGTAGTCAAAGCTGCTGGTCTTATCTGTAAGCGGCACATCCTGCCAGCTCCAGCCGTTAATGCCGCCTCCCCCGATATCGACCTCCAGATCGAATCGCCCGATCTCATCTGTGCCATAACCGGATTGTGCAATGATGATCCGGTTGACCACCTCTGCCTCCGGCATATTGATGTGCGTGTGCCCGCCGAGTATCAGGTCCACATGCAGATCCTCCGGCATCTGTTCCGCCAGAGTCCTGTCCCCGTCAAGGCCATAGTGCGAAAGCAGGATGACGAGATCTATCCGCTCCCCTGCATGTCGGCTGATCTGCTCGCGGATCACCTGATAGGTGTCCCTGTAGACCAACATATTTTTACAGAATCCATCCGACATGATCCGGTTAAAAAACGCCCTGGGGATAACCCCGATCAGGAGAATGCGTATCCCGTCCGTCTCGTAGACCATACTTGGCAGAAACAGATCCTGTTCCAGATGACTCACTCTCATATTCGCGCACAAAACCGGGGATTTGATACACTCCTTAAAGATCATAAGATGCGCCAGCCCGTAATCCAGCTCGTGATTTCCCAAAGAAATCGCATCCGGCCTCAGATAATTGATCAGGCTGACCGTATTGGTGCCCTTGTAGTCGGAGCCCCATATATCTTCCTGCAGAATATCCCCGCTGATCGTGAACAGGACAGCCTGCTCCTCGCTCCGCACCTTTTTCAGATAACCGGATGTCAGGGAAATGCCGCCCCGCAGGCTGAGATCCTGATCCACCTTAAAGTTCAACTGACCATGAATATCATTTGTATGTAAGATTGTCAGCTTTTTCTTCATGCGTTCCTGCTCCCCCCGGACAATTCAAATAAACGGCAGTTCTCAATCCCCTGATCCCAGAAATGCGCCAGATCAAGCCCTTTGACCTGACAGATGATGCTGCAGTTCATAGCGCCGTGTCCGATGACCAGAATATCTTTTCCTTCTTTTAACTGCGGCTCCGCCACCTCGCGCAGAAAAGATCCGGTCCGCGCAAAAAGCTCCGCAAAGCTCTCTCCGCCCTCTACCGCCTCATAGTGCACGGGATCCCGGAACAAGGGATCGATCGGTGAATCCGGATTATGAAAATAATGCTCCTCGCCCTCACACACGCCGAAACTCATCTCCATAAGCCTGTCATCTGTCACAACAGGCACATCGCGCCCTGTCAAAAACAGTTCCGCTGTCTCCTTCGCACGAAGCAGAGGGGAACAATAACAGATATCAAAATGAACCTTACTGTACTTTTCCCCTGCCGCTCTGGCCATCCGCCGACCTTCTTCATTCAGCGGGATATCTGTGCGTCCCTGCAATTTTTGTCTGACGTTCCAGTCTGTTTTGCCATGCCGCATGATATACAACATTCCGCCTGCCTCCCTGTTCCTTTCGTTCCCTGCTGTCCAGCAGACTTTTATACCGTACCGCACCTGTCTCATACACCTGTCTCAAAAGTGAAAAAGGTCAGGCGCAGATCTGCCTAACCTCTTTTATTCGCTTCAGGTCATTCTCTATCAGCCGAACTGCTCCATCACTACTTTCTCTGCTTCCTCCTGCGGCAGCGGCCTGCCCCAGATAAATCCCTGTATATAATCACAACCGATATCGCGCAGCGTATCCAGCTGTTCTGTCTCCTCGACCCCTTCCGAGATCACATCAAATCCCATGATGTGACCGATGGATATGATCGCCGCTACATACTGTTTGGAAGAATCACTGGTATTCATCTTGTCGATAAAGGACTTGTCTATCTTCAACAGATTCGCCGGGAAACTATTGAGGTAACTCAGGGAGGAATATCCCGTTCCGAAATCGTCTATCGCCACCTTAACCCCCATCTCCCGGATCTCATTGATGCAGCTTAATGCTTTCTCCGCCGATTCGATCATAATAGACTCAGTGATCTCAATTTCAAGCTGTTCCGCAGGAATCCCACTGCTCTTCAAGATCTCTTTGATCTCGTCAATAAAATTATTTTTCATCAGATGACGCACGGAAGCATTGATACTGAGTGTGATATCCGCTCCGGTTTTCCTGATCAGGTCTCCAAAGAAGAGCGCCGATTTGCGGAACACGATCCCGTCAACCTTATCGATCAGCCCCATCTTCTCCGCTGCCGGGATGAACACGCCCGGACTGACCATCTTGCCGTCTGCATCCTTCATACGAGCCAGCGCTTCAAATCCGCGCAATCTGTGTGACATATCATACTGTGGCTGCAGATTAAAGAATATGGTGTCATTTTCAATCGCCGTCCGCACCATGTTCTCCACCTCATGTGTGTTCAGTTTCTTCAACAGTTCGGCAGAAAAGCGACGGATATGCTCGCTGCTGTTGACGCGCTTTACCTCATTCATCGCATCCGTGGCGTAGGAGAAAAGAGCATTTTTTTCCTGAGCATCAACCGGGAATTCCGCATACCCGAAGCTGGCGGTCACATAAAAATCGCAGTCGTCAATCGTCAGTTTCTCCTCAAGTACGGTTTCATACTTCCGGATCGTGCTCACGATCTCTTCATCCGTATGATAGTTTCGGATGACCAGCACAAATTCATCGCCACTCGTGCGCGTGATAAAGTCCAGTGTCCCGGACGTTCCGGTGTCCGCAATGTTTTTCCATCGCGAGGCGATTTCCTTCAGTACCCTATTTCCTCCGTCAAACCCCATCGTGTCGTTGATCATCTTGAAATCGTTGATATCAATGGTAACTGCCGCAAACGGGGTATTGCGCCGGATCAGCTCATTGACGAGCTCTGAACAGGCAAACCGGTTCGGCAGACCGGTAAGGATATCTGTCACGGCCTGATCGCGCAACCTGGCCTGATACTTTTGCACATTCATATTGTTCAGATAGATCACAACAATGGCAACGATCGTCAACAGATTGGAAAAAAGCCCCGGCAGAACCGATACATTGTGGTGCAGGATGATACGGGAGATCAGCAGCGGAAATTGAAACAGAATGATCGCCATAGCCGTATAGAACCCCAAGGTTCCGTAATATACCGCCAAAAAGATAATACAGATATTCGCCAGTGACGAAAATACACCGGCAAATGTCGGCAGCGGGATAACGGCATCTGCGATCCGGAGCACGCTCTGCGACTGCGACACGATATGGACCGTAATTGTAGCCGCGGTATAGAGAAGAAGCAGAACCACATACATGCTCCACGGTGCTTTTCGCCGAGATGCAATACTGTCTATCGTCTTCGCCAATATTCGTTTTTGACCGGTATCTGAACTATCCCTCATAGTAATTGCTCCCATAAGTATATCTTATCATCCCGGAGGCAATCCGGGTATCGTTTCCCCAAATCCCATTTCCCATCAATACCTGTTTTTTTGATTATAGCACAAAATACAGGCGAAGGATATAGAAATTTTCTCACTTTTCCCGCATATGATATAATAATTTTCATACCTTCAGGTGATTTATCGTGAAAAAGAGACCTTCTCTGTCTCCGGGGCAGATCTTTCTCTATATCGTTCTGCTTCTTTTGTTTATCTTTCTCACATTTGCCCTGTTTTTCAAAGGACATGATCAGAAAAAATTTACCGCTCTCACACATGAACTTTTTGTATCGGAGATGAAAGCAAACACATTGAATATGCACTACAGCATCGCCTCCCCGGAAAATTTCGGCATCTACGGTTACGACGCCGTCCTTCCCGCTTACCACGCCGGGGAGGAAACAGACGCCGCCGCATCCATCGGGGAAACCCTGCACGTCCTGTCCGGATTGAACCCGCGGAACTTATCCCCGCAGGATGCGTACACCTATGGACTGCTTGTGAAAAAGCTGGAAAATGCCCGGAGTCTGAACAGCTTCCCCTACTATCAGGAGCCGCTTTCCCCGGCCTCCGGCGTCCAGTCCCAGCTTCCCATTCTGCTGGCCGAATATACCTTCCGCAGCCGCCGGGATGTGGAGGATTATCTGGCTCTGTTGGATCAGACAGACGAATACCTTGCCTCTCTCCTGACTTACGAACAGGAAAAAGCGGCGGCTGGATTATCCCAATCCACGTATTCACTCCGTCAGGTGCAAAAGCAATGTGACACCATCGTCACAAAAGAGTCTCTGGACAGCGGAAATCATTTTTTACAGACCGGCTTCTCCGACCGCCTCGCCGTACTTCTGGAGGAGCGTAAGATCACGGAAGAAGAAGCGGCAAAATATATCTCCCGGAACAATCGCCTGCTGCGCACAGTACTGCAGCCTGCCTATGAAGCCCTTGCCGACGGTCTGTTTCTGTTGGAGGATTCCGGGAGCGTTCCCGTCTGGCCGGGCGGGCTCGCCTCCAGACCGGACGGGCGGGAATACTACAAACAACTCCTGATCGCCAACACCGGCTCCTACCGTTCCGTTGAGGAAATCCGGAAACTCCTGCAGGATTACCTGCTACAGGATTACACAGCCATGCGCACCCTTCTGCAAAATGATCCGGATCTGAAATCCCGGTATACCTCCGGCAGCTACACGGATATTCCCCTGATCTCAGCGACAGAAATGCTGCGGGATCTGCAGGCACGCATGGATACTTCTTTTCCGACCCTGTATCCGCACCTGCCTTCCGTCACCGTTAAAAACGTTACCCCGAATTTGCAGGACTACTCCGCGCCGGCCTTCTATCTGACCGCACCGCTGGACGCAAGTGACACAAACGTCATATATATGAACCCCAAGAATTCCCCAACCGGGCTGGAACTCTATACCACCCTTGCACACGAGGGGTTTCCCGGGCATCTGTACCAGACGGTCTACGCCAACCGGCGCTTTCTGCGGCAGGAAGAAAACCCGGTGCGACAGCTTCTCTGGTACGGCGGCTATCTGGAGGGCTGGGCCCTGTACGTTGAGTTTGTCAGCTACGATTATGCCGCACAAATGCTGCGGGAACAGGGACGCACAGAGGATGCTCTCTGCGTGGAACTTGAGAAATACAACCGTCGGATCCTGTTGAATCTGTATTCCACACTGGATATCATGATACACTATGACAACGCCTCTCCGGAGGAGATCGCGGACTTTCTCTCCGGTTTCGGCATTGAAAACGACAATTCCGTCAGTTCAATCTACCGATACATAGCGGATGAACCCTGTAATTACCCCAAGTACTATCTGGGCTATCTGGAGATCATGGAGCTGAAAAAGGATGCCGCATCGCTGTGGGGAAATGCCTATAATGATTACACCTTCCACAGTTTTTATCTGAATGCCGGTCCCTCCGATTTCGCCTCATTGAATGGATTGCTACATTCGTTAAAATGACACTTTTGCCGCATATTAAATTCTTCTCTATAGGAGCGTTTTTTATGAAACTATTTATCCCTCTGTTCCTTCACCTGTCCGACATTATCATACCCGCGACTGTCTTCTTCCTTGTCGCTTACGGCCTGATCTCTCACGTCAAAGTCTATGAAAGTTTCCTATGCGGCGCCAAAGACGGTCTGAAAATTGTAGTGGATATAATCCCCACGCTGATCGGGCTGATGGTAGCGGTAGGTATCCTGCGGGCTTCCGGCTTTTTCGAGGTACTGGGCGTCTTCCTCTCCCCCATCACGGAAAAAGCCGGGCTTCCGGCCCAGCTTCTTCCGCTCCTCGTTGTAAAATTATTCTCCTCATCTGCCGCCACCGGACTGGTCCTGGATATCTTCAAAACAAACGGTCCGGACTCCTACGCAGGCACCTTGACCTCCATCCTCATGAGTTGTACCGAAACCGTCTTCTACACCATGAGTGTCTATTTTCTGGCTGCCAAAGTCACCAAAACCCGCTATACCTTATGCGGTGCGCTTCTGGCTACGTTTACCGGCACCGTTGCGAGTGTCGTACTGGCAAATCTGATGCGCTGATCGCATGCTCTCCCATTTGCAATAGACGATCGCCGTAAGCGTACTGACCCCTGTCGCCAGGATCGCCGGAGCTATGATCCCTGCCGGATTACTGCTGCCGTATTGGCTGCGGTAGGCGATCATATTGACAGGGATCAGCTGCAGGGAAGAAATATTCAGGATCAGAAAATTGCACATCTCCTCACTGGCAATGCGTTCTTTTTCCCCTTCACCGCTCTCCCGGTAATTCCCCCGCTCTGTCTCCAGCTGCGCCAACGCTTCCATCGCCTTCAATCCCGCCGGCGTGCAGGCCCAGCCCAGCCCCAGGATATTAGCGATCACATTGGTCGCTATGTACTCTCTTGCCGCATGTCCTTTGGGGATCCGCGGAAACAGCAGATCCAGGAACGGCTCAAGCCCTCTTGTCAGACCGGCGATCAGCCCCGCCTCCTTCGCGATCTCCATAAGCCCCATCCACAACGAAACCACCCCCGCCATGGTGATACAAAGTTCGATCGCCTCTCCCGCGCTCTCCAGCGCAGCATTTGTCACTGCCTCCATACGTCCTGTAAACGCGGCGAACACCACCCCCACCAGGATCATACCTGCCCATATACCATTTAACATATAGCACCTCTGCCGGATGAATTCCCTATATTTTATGCCTTCGTACCGATTAATTTTCAATGATCTGTATATTTTTTCCTCTCCCGGGCATGCTATTTTCTGTAAAAAAGAATCGCAGGAGGTAAATCATGAGCAACATTTCAGAATTGGATCTGCAAAACATCCGTCATCTTATCGGCGGCTTTGACACCACACACTGCAAGCTGTCCGCTTACGCAGAGCAGGCGCAGGACAGCCAGATAAAACAATTTTTCTCCAAAGGCGCCAGATCCGCCATGGAAAACAAGCAGCAGCTGATGAAATTTCTGTCCTGACGGGGCACAGAACAACCGGGGGCAATAAACCCCGACTTTGAGCAAATCAAAAAGGAGAATGAAACATGCAGGAAAAAATGACAGAAGCTGATACCCTCGCCGGTATCAACGGCGAACTCACCCGTTATGCCGGTATGATCGCCCAATCCGAAAACAAGGAATTAAAGAGCACTTTAAAACAGATGCGAAACGCCTGTGAACAGTCCCAGGAAGAACTCTACCAGATCGCGAGAGAAAAATCCTATTATGTTCCCGCTGCCAAAGCAACAGACGAAGAAGTTGCCCATGTAAGAAGCCTCTTCACCGGGAGCAGCCTGTAGATCATACGCAAAAGGACGCACAGGAAACCACCTATGCGTCCTTTTTTACTACATAAATATACCCGGCTGTCAGCATGATCGTCATCAGGGTCCAGCTGATGGGTTCCGTCAACGCGATCCCCAGATACTTAAGCCTCGGCACCAAAAACCAAACCGATATGACCTTCATGCAAAACTCTAATACAGACGAGGCCAGCGGAACAGCTTTATGTCCCAGCCCCTGCAGCGTACAGCGAAGGATAAAGAGCGGTCCCAGAACCGGAAAAAATACCACGCCCACCCGACAATACATCTCTGCATTTTCTTTGATCAGCGGAATGTCCGTGGAGGCGATCCAGGCAACGATCGGGCGTGCAAAACAAAAGACAAATACAATGCTCAATACGGAGATGGCTGTTACGATACACACCGCTGCGCGGACGCCCTGCCTCACGCGGTCAAATTTGCCCGCACCGATATTCTGGCTCGTATACGTTGTCATGGTAAAACCATAGGTGTAGATAAGCGCCATCAGGATCTCCAACAGCCTTCTGCCCGCCGTGTGTGCCGCCACGATATCGGCGCCTAATCCGTTTATGGCACTTTGCAGGATGATCGTGCCGATATTGACGATGCATCCCATAAGTCCCATGGATAACCCCATGAAAAAGAGTTCCCTGTACTCTCCGCTCACGGGTTTCCAGTCTGCGCGTCCCGGAAGATATTCCTTAAACCGAAGCACTCCGTATAGAAAACAGGCTGCACCGCAAACTGCCTGTGCGATCACTGTAGCCACGGCTGCGCCTTCGATATCCATATGAACAACTCCGATCAGGATCAGGTCTAAAACAATATTCAAAAAGATAGAACTGAGCAGACAATAGAGCGGCGTTCTGCTGTTTCCCAGAGACCGGAGCAGATTCGCTGACAGATTATACAACGCGGTAAACGGGATCCCTATCAGGATGATGCGCATGTAGCGAAGCGCAGGCTCCATCAACTCCTCCGGTGCGTGGAGCAGGACCAGTAGCCTCTTAAGCAGCAGAAAAGCAAAAACAGTGAGCACTACGGTAAGTCCCACGGTAAGCACAGCGGAACCGGCCACATTACGCCTGATCCGCTTCGTGTCCTTTGCGCCGAACGCATTGGCTACCTGAATACCGAACCCCTGCGTAAATCCGTTGAGAAGTCCGATCAGCATATTCGACACCACCGCCGTCATTCCCACTGCCGCAAAAGCGTGCTCGTCCAGGAAAAAACTGACCACCTTTGCATCCCCGATATTGTACAGCTGTTGAAAAATATTGCCCAAAATAATAGGGACTGTAAAAAGAAGGATGATCCTTGCCGGACTTCCTTCTGTCATATCCATGATCTTTCGATTCGTTCTTTTACCGGCCTGTACTTCTGCCTGTTTCACCATAGCTCCCTCTTCCACATACTCTTTACATCTGATGCCGCACCACTGCGTACTCATCATCCGCCCTGAAATACGGACATTCTTTTTGCGACCCTGTCAGAAAACGATACATCTCATCCTCATCCAGATCCACTTCGCAATAGTAATACTCTTCCTCCTCATCATATACATAATTGACACATGCATCACAATTGCTCATATCGTCCTCCTGTCGGCTCCCCCAAAATTTATTCCCAAGCTTTAAGCTTTGTCCGAAACCTTATTCTCCGCCTTGCAGATATGCGTATATCTCTCGCTTTCCTACGCCTCTGTCCTTTGCCACCTGCTTCATCGCCGCTTTCCGGTCCATGCCCTGTTCTTCATAAAAACGCATATGCTCCTCAATAGACATGTTTGCCCATTCGGTGATCTCTTCCTGCCTTTTCTCGGCGAAGCTTTTGCCTTCGATCACAAGCACATACTCCCCCTTGGGCTCCTCAGTCCGGTAATATTCCAATGCCCCGGCCAATGTAGTCGGAAACACCGTTTCGAACTTCTTGGTCAGTTCCCTGCACAGTGTGATCCTCCGTTGCCCCAGCACTTCATATAATTCCTCCAATGTGCGGATCAGATGGTGGGGCGCTTCGTATAAGATCATGGTGCGGCTCTCATCCGCAAGTTCGCTCAGCACCAGCTTTTTCTCTTTCTTGTCTGCCGGCAGAAATCCCTCGAAACAAAATCTTCGCGTCGGCCGCCCGGATAACGTCAACGCTGTGATACATGCCGCAGGTCCGGGCAGAGATGTCACCTGCACACCGCTCTCCAGACACATCCGCACCAGAACTTCCCCCGGATCGGAAATTGCCGGTGTTCCCGCATCCGTGATCAGCGCAATATTTTGTCCGTTCACAAGCTGCCCGATCAGCTGCTTCGCCTTCTCCACCTTATTGTACTCATGATAGCTGGTCATGGGGGTATGGATATCAAAATGGTTCAACAGCTTAATACTGTTTCTGGTGTCTTCCGCCGCGATCACATCCACGCTGCGCAGAGTTTCCACAACACGCGGCGACATATCACCCAGATTTCCGATTGGGGTAGCGCACAAAAACAACATTCCCGCCATACTTTCCGTTCCTTTCCGCAATGAGCCGATCTGGCTAATACCCGTATTTGTCCCGCAATTCCGGCATATACACGCCCGGTTTTTCAAAAATGATCAGCGGCTTCTCTACCGTCATGCGCGGTCTGCCGCCCCGTACAGCCTCAAGGAGTACCATATTGGGCTCCTTGTCCGCATATGGGTATACCAGCTGCATCCGCTTCGGCTCCAATTTATACTGCACTAAAGTCGTTATGATCTCTGCCAGCCGAAAGGGTCTGTGCACCAGCCAAAAACGTCCTCCCGGTTTTAACAGTTTCCCGGTCACTCTGACCACATCCTCCAGACTGCAAAGGATCTCGTGTCTGGCGATCGCCTTTGCATCCTCCGGATTGGTCAGTCCATGCTGCCCGATCATATACGGCGGATTGCAGGTAATACAATCAAAGGAAGCGGGGTCAAATAATCGATCCGCTTCCTTGATATCTCCCGTCACAATATCAATTTTGCCGGAGAGATCATTCAGGGCCACGCTTCTGCGCGCCATATCCGCACTCTCCTCCTGAATCTCCAGTCCCGTCAGGTGACTGCAATGATACCTGGCCTCCATCAAAAGAGGAACGATCCCTGTCCCCGTCCCCAGATCCAGCAATCTGTCCTGCTCTTTTGCATTGGCAAATCCGGCGAGCAATACCGCGTCCATTCCAAAGCAAAACCGCTTCGGATCCTGAATGATCTGATACCCGTTCCTCTGCAGGTCGTCAATCCTCTCATTCTCCTTCAGGTCTATTGTTCTCACCGTTCTCCGATTTCCTTCCTGAGCGATTTCTCCTGTCACGTCTGTAATGCCTCTCCCCCTGATTCTCTGCAGACTCATCCTGGCCTCTCCGCCGGTTCTCCTGCCCATCCGGATTCAACGCATTCTGTTCTCTGCGGTCTCTGCGATTATTCTGTCTGCGGCCATTGCGCCCGCCCTGCTCTCTGCGGTTCTCGTCGCGGTTTGCACGTCCCTCATGGTTTCCGCTCCGGTTCTCCTCACGGTTTGCGCGTCCCTCACGGTTTCCGCCCCGGTTCTCCTCACGGTTTGCGCGTTCCTCACGGTTTCCGCCCCGGTTCTCCTCACGGTTTGCGCGTTCCTCACGGTTTCAGCCCCTGTTCTCCTCCCGCTCTGCGCGTTCACTGCGT
>ODAI014828426.1_pt1 | contig 10967 bp, 11 predicted proteins | sample 1539321 | NCBI WGS metagenome assembly ODAI01 (sample SAMN02144231, study PRJEB22623) | gut metagenome | biome: sheep rumen | host: Ovis aries | place: New Zealand | reverse complement strand
ATCGTGGGTGTAATTCTCGCCTTTCCCCCTCTCATCCATCCCCTGCGGGGGGGGGGCGGGTGGGCGGGGCAGGTCGGCAACACCTGCCACTATCACGATGCCTCGCGGGGCGGGGTTATAGGTTGGCTCGGTTTGGGCGGGAGTGCGTGCGTCACGGCGCTTTTTGGCGGCTTTGCGGCGCTGCAGGAATGTTTGTTGCGTCATCGTCTCTACCGGGCGGTAGAATCCATCCGCCCCTTTTTCCACCCGCTCACCTTGTGCGTTGACGAGGTAGTGGTAGTATTCGTCTCCGCGGAGTTCGAGCAACAATTGCGTGCCATCGGGTTGTATAAATACGGTCGTTCCGGGTGCTGCCGGTGCCGCCCATATCAGTTGTGTGACGCAAAAGAGTGCGCTGATAAGAAAGGTTTTCTTCATGACATGTCGTTTTTATCTGATAACAATTTTCTCCGCCGGACCTGCATCCTTGCGAACGATATAAATGCCGGCAGGGAGTGCTTCAACGGTCGTTCCCATGTATGTGCCGGTTACGCTGTAAATACCCATGATGCGGGTACTTTCTGAGAGGTTAGGCAGAGCCGTGTCCAAGGTGTCTCCGCCACAGAACTTGAAAGTAATGACGCCGTCCGTTTCAGCAATATCGGTAATGTCCGTTTTGCCAAACAGGGAGACCGATGTGACGTTCTGACTGCCCGGGAAGGGGTCTCCGTCATCGCCTTGCAGTCCGGACTTGCTGCTATATGTGTATTGTCCATCTGCAGCAAGAGGAATGTAACGAGGCTTGTGGGCGGTGTTATTAGGGGTGTTGGAGGACCAAATACCGGGACTGTACACCACTTGCCAAATCAGCATACCATGTCCGGGGAGTCCCTTGTCCCAACCGGTCTGTTGGCGGTTCTCCAAATAGTAGATGGTGTCAGTCGTAGTGGCGGATGCCGCCGTCCTGTTGCGGGTGAGGTACAGGGAAGTAAGGTTGTCTGCCGGCAGGGTGATGTTCTGCGTGTCTTTGAGCAGAGTGGGAGTGTCCCACCCAATCCACCAACGCTCATGTGGCGAGTAGGAGGGCGGTACATAACCGTCTTCATTGTAAGCCCCTACGTCCATGATGTCCCAGTTGCCCGGCGTGAGGAACTCGTCGTAGTTAGTGCCATTGTTAGTGTCGTAATAGTCGGGCAGACCGAGTACATGTCCGAATTCGTGACATAAAACACCAATGCCGGCACGGAGCGGGATGCTGTCGCTATAACCCGGGGTGGGGCGATAAATAGTGTTGTAGTAGTTGAGTTCGGATGAGTAAGCGTAGTAAGTGATCGTCTTACCTTGGAAAGTGTATTCGCTTGACGGTGCGTTGGACGGCAGAGAGGTCTTGCCTGAACGTACTGCCGATGGCATGGTCCAGCTGGCAGGCCAGATCAGAGAATCAACGCGGCTGTCACTCTCACCATATCCGGCGTAAATGACATAAACGAAATCCAGCATGCCGTCGTTGTTGGCATCGTAAAGGCTGAAATCGACACCATCGATGGTGCTGGCAATGGAGCACGCTTTCAGCACCATGTCCCCCGGCTTGGCGTCAGAACCGCGTCCGCTTGTGTTTCCGCCGTAGTACCGGAGGCTGTCGGGCAGTTGGACGGGGCCGACCACATCGAAAGTGGGGGTGTATTGTCCGTGCGATTGGTCGTGGAAATATTGTCTGGCGGAACCGATGGACTTGTAGTACGTGTAACTGGTTCCGTTCATCATGGAGTCCATCTCGGCACGCGTGTTCTGCGGACGGAAATGTACATCGGCAAAATCCGCGAGGATAACCAATCCGCGCGGAGCCAGGTTCAGTACTCCCGGCGTGCGGGCAGGTCCTTCAGACAACATTTTGCGCAGGGGATACCGGTCTTGTTCGGTGTCCGCAGAGTCGCGAAGCATGGGGTGTAAGGGTGCGGCAAAAGTGCACGCGGCGCACAACCATGTGGCGAGAATTATGTATAGGCGTTGTTTCATTGTTTCCGGTTCTGTTTTGCCTTCTGTCGCTCCAGTCGGCGTTGTTCGCATTTGGTTCGTTTGTCGGCATTACGCGCCTTGCGGCATGTGGGTTTTGCCACGCGGAAAGTCTTGCCATCTTCGGTTCGCTCCACCCATTTGGCGTAACAGTAATATCCCTTCCGGTTCTTGGCAATGAGGTAACCGTCCACGGTGGTGGTGTAATGGAAACGTTCATCGCCAACGAGCCGAATCATGAGTGTGTCGCCATTAGGTTGTACGTACGGCATGGGGCGCGGGTTGGCAGGAACAGACCATGCCGCCAACGCGAGCAGAGCGAAAGAGAATATAAGTGTTATTTTTTTCATATGCTTGATGTATGATTGATGTTATGGTTATCTTATGGTCATCTTATGGTCATCTTATGGTCATCTTATGGTTGTTGTTCGTGAGCGGCTTTGACTTTCTTGAAGAGGTTGCTGGCGAAGACGAAATTGTTGAGGTCATCGTTGTCGGCGTGGAAGATATTGTCTTTGTTGCCGTTCCAACACATCCGCCCTTGCTTCAGAAAAATGATGTTGTCGCCAATCTCCATGATAGAGTTCATGTCGTGCGAGTTGATGACGGTGCAGATGTTGTATTCCTGCGTAATCTCGTGGATAAGTTGGTCGATGACAAGGCTGGTGTTGGGGTCCAGTCCCGAGTTGGGCTCATCGCAGAACAAGTAGTGCGGGTTGAGCGCAATGGCGCGTGCGATGGCGACACGTTTCTGCATACCACCGGAAATCTCTGCGGGCATCAGGCCCCACGCTGTGTCCTGAATGTTCACGCGGCTCAGGCAGAACTTGGCGCGGTCTTCCATCTCTTTGCGGCTCATGGCTGACCACATCTCAAGAGGGAACATCACATTCTCCAGCACCGACTGGCTGTCAAACAGCGCGGCACCCTGAAAAAGCATGCCTACTTCGCGTCGGAGCAGTCTGACCTCCTGTTCTTTCATCTCGGGCAGGTTGCGCCCATCATACTCGATTCGTCCGGAGTCGATGGTGTGCAGACCGATGATAGACTTCATCAGGACCGTTTTCCCCGAACCCGACTGACCGATAATCATGTTGCACTTGCCATCGTGCATCTCGGCATTGATAGAGTCGAGTACGACATGCCCGTCAAAACTCTTATGTACGTCTTTGATTGCAATCATGACAACATCAGTTTGGTGAGGAAAATATCTAAGAACAAGATGATTACGCTGGAGTTGACCACTGCGTTGGTGGATGATTTACCCACCTCTAAGGCGCCACCATGGGTGGTATAGCCGTAGTACGCACTGACGCTGGTGATGACAAATCCGTAAATCATGGACTTGATGATGGCGTAAGGTACGTGGAACTCGATAAAGGCGTACGTGATGCCATAAACGTATTCGTCCACGGTGAGCACCCCTCCCAGCAATGCCATCAGATATCCGCCAATCAGTGCAGAGGCAATGGAGAAAATCACCAATATCGGCATCATCGTGATAAAAGCGGTGATCTTGGGCAGTATAAGGTAGTTGGCGGAATTGACACCCATCATCTCCATGGCATCAATCTGCTCGGTGATGCGCATGGTGCCGATTTCAGAGGCGATGTTCGAACCCACTTTGCCGGCCAGAATCAAGCAGAGAATGGTGGAGGAGAACTCCAGCAGCATGGTGTCGCGCGTGACCACTCCTACGGTGTATCGCGGCAGGAGAGGGTTCTCCATGTCCAACTTAATCTGCAACGTCATGATGGCACCGATGAAGACGGAGATAATCAAGTCGATGGGTACCGACTGTGTACCCTGTTTATCCAGTTCGAATACGTACTGACGCCAAAACATGCGTTGACGGTCTGGCCAACGAAAAACACGCCACATGAGCAGTACGTATTCGCCAATATGTTCAAGTATATTCATATACAGCAAACCTTTGCGACTGCAAAGGTACTGCTTTTTTTTGACATATGCAAATTTTTCAGGCAAAAAATAAAAAAATACAGGATTATCAGTGTGTAGGAGTACAAGTGTGCAGACAAATGTCTAAAATTGTTAAACATTTTGCTTACCTTCTCCTTACCTTCTCCTTACCCTCTCCTTACAATGAGCAAATTTTCCGCACACATACGTATGTCTGCACTCCTGAATATAATCACTGCGCTAAGAGCCCTTTGCTTACGTTTCGGCGGAAACGGATCAGTTTGATGCCCTTTTGGGGCTGGAAGCGCAGGGTGTAACCGCATAAAAGGACCAAAGTGCCTGCCCATTTCACCGCCTCGGAAAGCAGACGCTTGTAATACTTGCCTTTGCTGATTGCGAGGGTGCGCATTCGCTCGCTTTGACCTATCTGAAGGGTGAGGCGGTTGAAATACGGTTCTTCCAGTTTGGCTTGGGGAATGATATGGTGTAGTACCGGTTGGGGCAGATAGGCGACCTCCATCCCGCAGGCGTGCATCTTGTCGAAGATATCTTTCTCCTCTGAACCCATCAGTCCGTTACCTTTGCGTCCGAGGGCGGTATTGAACAACCCCACTTGTTCGAACACCTCCTTGCGGTATGCGGCATTTCCCCCTCCCGGGTAGCGACCCTTGGGATAATGACATACATGGTTGCCGTAATCCATCCATCCGGTGAGCAGCGCCTTGGTGTAGGGCGTCATCCAGTCGGGTTCATGCGTCTCGTAGAGGGGGATGATTGGTCCACCCGCCGCCATGACTTTGGGGTGCGAGGCGAAGAACCCGGCGTAGTCGCGCAGGTAGTGGGAATCTACCAAGGCATCATCGTCCACATAGACGAGTATGTCGCCGTGCGCTTCGCGGATACCTTTGTTGCGTGCCGCTGAGAGCCCCTGTTCCGGCTCGGTGAGGTAACGGAATGTCAGTCCCGGATTCGCCTTGGCAAACTCGCCACAAACGGCGCGGGTGCCGTCCGTGCAGTTGTTGTCCACCAGCAGAATCTCGTAGTCGCTCTTGGGCAGGTCGTTGGCGGCGAGGCTGTCAAGCAGCGGACGGATATATTTTTCGCGGTTGTATGTGCAAATGATTACAGTTATCATAAGTAAGTGTTCAATAATTGTCTGACCAAGTTGTCCTTGCCTTCGTGGACGGGTTTCCAGCACGAACCGTTGATAGTGTGCAACCATGCTTTGTCGTCGAAATACTCCAACGAGTCGCTGTGACGGTCTCCGCCTTCGCGCAAGGGTTCAATACATTCAGAGGGGAAAAACAATGTCTGTTTGTCTAAACGCGAGTAGAGGTCGTACCAATTGCCGCCACCTGAATCAAGGTAAGTGTGGGTGGGCGTGACCGGCATGAAATCCACCTTTTTGTCCTGCACAAAGTCAAATCGAAAGAAAGAGAGTATGGCGGACAGGTACCACTCGGTGCCTCGGTCACGCAAGGGGCCGTAGATGGGCTGTCTCTCCAGTTTGGCGAGGATGGAAAGGGGTTGTATGGGGAACAGGTCGTGGTCGATTTGTCCGAAGGCAGAGGGGCGGCGCTGACGGATAAGATGGCGATACACGTAGTTGAGCGACATGGCGTGCGAGTAACTGCCGCCAATATGGTTCAGCAGGTTGTGCGGCATGCCTAAATAGGTGATCCCGTGCTGTTGGCAGAAAGAGTAGATCTCACGGCGCACATCCATCCGTGTGGAGTTGTCCACAACGATTTGTTGGTGCTCGTCGGTGATATATTTCTCCACAAACCGGTGCTGCAACTCAATCAGTTCGGCGTTGTTGAACGCCACGGTGATGATATCCACGCGGTTGGGAACATCCTTTTGGGCATCCGCATGGCAAGTCTTGCGCGGCGGCAGCATCATGGTTACCGCCTCGAATGTTCGCACAATGGCGCGAAACAGTATGCGTTTGGGAGTCATCATTGGTTGAGTGAATGTAGAAATTCTTCTTCAGTCGTGGGAGACAGGCAGATGTTGCTGTATTTGTCAAACAAAGACTGCATGAACCCGCCCAATTCGCCTTGCATGTTTCCCGGTTTAGTAGGCAGTAGTTTCAGTAGTGATATGGCGCGGATAGGTACGCCCAACAGCAAGTATGGTTGCAGTATGGCGCTGGAGGAAATGGAAACAAGCGTGCAGTCTCTCAGTTCGCTGTTCAGTACAATCAACTCCCAGGGCACGGAGAAGTTGGTGTTCGTCTTGATTCCAAGCGGCGCAAAGCGGTTCTCAGGATTGCGGGGATGCAGTTTGACCATGACGTTTTCTCTGCCCGCTTTCTGCGCCAACAACTCCACCAAGCGCACATCATCGACTGGGAAATGGTCGGCGTAGAATGACTCTTCCAAAAAGATATAGGGTTTGTCGTAGGTGTCAACCAACTCGTTGATGCCAAAAATACTGTTCAGCGCCGAAAGGGTGCGAGCGTCATCCTTGTTGAATTTAGGAATTGGAACAGGCGTGATACCGGGCAAGTGCCACTCCATCAAATCGGGGTTGAAAACAAACACATGTGTAGCGCGACCTAACAGACCTTGGGGGAGTAGGCTTTTGGCAATGAGGCTGGCGCGGTCCATGTGCAGAAAAGCGTTGGAGTAGGTGACAAAACCATCTTCGTAGATATTCACTTGGAACGCCCGTTTCTGGTAAAAACGAACGAAAAGAATAGAGAACACCGATATATTAGACAGGCAGACGGCATCGTAATCGCCTAAACGGTCATGCATGTTGCGTATGGCGCGGAAGTTGAATAGGGTCTCCGCCACACGACTGGAAAACGTCTGTTTTTTGTTCTCGATATACTCCACATGTCCGAATAATCCGCACTCCTGTGCTTTGCGGACAAGAGTCGCCGCATTGACCATCTGGTTAGACAGCAGCAGGTCTGCCATGTCCGACTGATAAACAGTGTTTCTTAGTTGGACGCACGTCATCAGTTGGTAGGCGGTGTTGCAGATAAAAAGGACGCGTTTGTTAGTGGACATATCGGGTTGGTGTAAGGAAATGAATCTGCATCGTTTTCATGAGCACTTGCAGTTGTTCGGAAACACTTTTGTTGCGCTCAATGAATATTTCAGTGATGGTGTTGTTGATGAGTTGGTCATCGTAGTAATTCTCGTGAATATCAACGTCAAAACCATCGTATCCGGCAAAATGGATGTCGGTGAATCCCAATTTCTGTAATAGCCGCAACAGCATCAGACCGGCGTTGTCCGTTTCGGAGTGCCCGGGATTGATAAGCGAAGTGTAGTTCACCATCCTGAATGTGGGCTGTGCGGGAATGTTGGACGTGGCAATAACGAACAGATCCTCCAACTCTTTCATACTGGCAAAACGCTTGGTGTTGCTCAAGAAAAGAGTATCCATGGGCAGTCCGTTCGGGATGAAGTTGATTGCCACAACGCGGGGCTGTTTCTGCCGTATAAACGATTCTATTTGCTCATGGTGCGTCGTGATGCTTTTCCCGGGTGCCAACAACAACAGCGGCCGTCCTGAAAAATAGTCTCTCAGGCGGGTGAGTGTGTCGGTGTCGTCGATCGAACGTGCCTGATATTCCAAGTACACTTTTTCCGCCAATGAGGGGTCGAACGAGCGCTTGTTCTCTCTGGGGATTTGGGAAAGGATGATGTTGATTTGTTGCACACCCAGGGTTTGCTTGTTGAGCAGATAGGTGGCGTAGTTGGGGTGGCATTGGTTGATTGCCGCCACATAGTACGGCACGGAGTATCCCCAAGGCGTCTTGATAAAAATGGCGTTGAGGCACGTGTCAATTATCTCCAGTATAGGTACCAACTGGTAGGTCTTGTCGTAGTGCTCGTTCAGAAACATGGCAATCAACTCGGTACACAGATTGCCGGCACCCCGCCCCATGCCAAACACGGACGAATCGATAATCAGGTTGTGGGTAACATCGGCACGTAATATCTCCTGTGCATTGGGGAACGCCAACTGCAGGTTGTTATGCGAGTGAAAACCAATGGAAATGCCTGCGTTCAGGTGGGCATCGTAGTATCGGAGCAACCGAAATACGTCCTCGCGCTGCATGGTGCCGAAACTATCCACGATGTACACAGCCTCGGGGACAAACTGATTGCACGAGGTCATGAGGTACTCCAATTCGTCCTCAGTAAAACCGGTCGTTGCCATCGGTTGCACAAAGACCTTGTAACCTTTGGCGGCTATTTGCTCACATAAGTGCAGCGCACCATGCAGGTCTTTGCTGTGAAAAGCTACACGGATAGTCCCCACGCCCTTGCCATGGTACGAAGGTATATCGTCGGCAGAGTAGGCACCGTAGTTGATCATACATGCGACTTGTGCAGTACCGGCAAGGTGCGCCACTTGGGCATTGGCAGCCTCAAACGACGGGTAGATGGTACGCCCTGTGGATGCGGGCTCTTTCTGGCTGATAAAACCCGCTTCAATCAACTCAATGCCTGATTCATTGAGCTTGTTTAGAATCAGGCGGGTGGCGTCTTCCCCGAACTGCCAGTTGTTTACATATCCGCCGTCGCGAAGCGTGACATCCAGCAACTTAATTGTTCTCATGGGCAATGATATGATTATAAATGGCGTTGGCAATCATGAAATCTTCCGCCTCGTCCACGTCAGTTGCCTCAATCTGCGAAACCTCCACCATGTACGGTTTGTTGCCGATACGTCGGTGCATCTGCGTGATGACCTCGGGGCGGAAAATGTAGAATCCGGATGTCTCTGCGTAGATGGGCTCCAAGTCCTGTGTGCGCGGAATATTGTCCAAATCATAATTGAACGGTTTGCCGTCTTTCCACAGAAATGTACTGATGTTCTGCACGGCAAAGGCTGAGTCGTAGTCGTCCTCCAAGAGGGCTTTTAGCCCTTTGCGGATGGAGTCTGCTCTCACGAAAGGGGACGTGGCGTGCGTCATCACATAAATGTCGGCAGGGACCTCGTTGGCAAAGGCGGCAATAACCTCATTGATTTTAGTGGTGTTTTGGTCCAGACTTTCGCTTCGATGCAAGTACTTTACTCCCTCCGGAATATAGTTTTGTATGTCGGGATTGGAGCAATATACATACACCTCGTCAATCTCTTTGACTGAGAGTAGAGTGGAAAGAATATAGTGGCAAAGAGGTCTGCCGTTGTCGAAACATTTGATGTTTTTACCCGGAAGTCGCTGGTTGTTCAACTTCATGGGTACCAGTGCAACTATTTTCATAATGGAGTATTTTGTTTAGTAGGACCAAAATGTGGCGTTATTTGTTTCAAAATCGGACCAAGTTGGGGCAATTTTTGTATCAAAATCGGACCAAGCCGGTTTATTGTGCGGCGAGGATGGCGTCGGTGAGTTCGCGGATAGCCCCCTGGCCACCGGCGGCGCGAGTGACATGAATGCCGGGGATGGCAAGCACTTCGGGAATGGCATTGGGAGGACAGCAGGGATGTCCCACCGCCTTGAGTACGTCAATATCGTTGACATCATCGCCCACGAAGCACACTTCGTCCATGGTGATACCCATTTCCTTGCAAATAGCCTCTGCCGCTTCGCGTTTGGTCAAGCCGGGCAGTTCGACCGCCTCGGCAGTGGCAGGAACGTGCCGCATGCAGGTGGCATTATCTACTTTGCGCCCTACACCGAGGTAGAGGTAGTCGAGAAAGAGGTCGCGAGCACGGTTCAGTACCAAAGGCGTGCGTTCGGAGGTGAGGATGCCGCAAGGTACACCCGCTTTGCGCAGCAGCACCATGCCCATGCCGTCATAGACGCAGAAACGTTTAGACTCCACGCCGTTGTCACCGTAATACATGCCGCCATCGGTCAGACAGCCGTCCACATCGGTAAGAAAAAGCCGTATCATTTTGTTATTTGGTTATTTACTATTTTGTCATTTACTATTTTATCATTTACTATTTTGTCATTTATTGGGGCGGTTGAAGTCCTCGCTAAAGGTCAGTTTGCGATTAGCAGGTTCTCCGTCCACGATGTAAATATGTACGTCCGGCAAGCGGAATACAGCACCAGCATCGTCCGTAATGGGTTGGTTTGCCGCTTGCTGTGCCTGCTTGAGCGCTTTGCATACCAGCGAGAGACGAAAAGCCTGCGGTGTTTGTGCGGCGCGGAGTGTGGCGCGCGGGGGGATAGAGGTGATTCTTTCGCCGAGGGCATCCGTCTGCACGGTATAAATAGTATCTGTGACGGGCAGGGCGACACTGACTGCGGGGTGAGCCAAAAGGGCGGTGCAAACGCGACTAATCAGGTCCTGACTGATAAAGGGGCGTGCGCAGTCGTGAATCAAGACGTTGCAGTCGTCTTCGCCTTGTGCCTGCATTGCCTCCGAGAGAGTCCGGGCGGCATTCAGACTACTTTCCCACCGTTCGGAGCCACCGGGGATCCAGTATTGCACTTTGCGCCAACCGCACGCCCTGCATATATCCTGCGCTTGCTGCATGTACTGCGCAAGCATGACAACGGCAATCCGGTCGATGTGCGGGTTTGCCTCGAAGGCGGCAACGCAGGTCTGGAACACGGTACGACCGTCTTCGAGTGTGCGGAACTGTTTGGGAATGCCTCCCCCTGCACGTGAACCCGTCCCGCCTGCCAGTATAACAGCGATGTTCCTCATCTTATGGTCATCTTATGGTTATCTTATGGTTATCTTATGGTTCTTGTCTCATGTTGTTATCATCCAATTGGCACAGGAGCAGGTCGAAAGTGTCGGTGAGGTTGACCCATGCATATTTGCGTTTCTCCTTGCGCAGATATTGGGTAAAGGGCTCCATGCGGTCGTGGGTGAAATAGTCGAGCAGGGCCTCAGCGATGGCGTCTGCATTGGGTTGGACTGCGTATCCCATTTTGCCGTCATGGACGATTTCTCCGAGTCCGCCCACGTTGGTGACGAGCATCGGTTTCTCGAAATGGAACGCCACCTGGGTGACGCCGCTCTGCGTGGCGGACTTGTAAGGCTGGGTGATGAGGTCGGCAGCGCCGAAGTATTTGGGCAGTTCGGCATCGGCAATGAACTCGTTGCGGATGATGACGCGGT
>ODAI013509000.1_pt1 | contig 10967 bp, 7 predicted proteins | sample 1539321 | NCBI WGS metagenome assembly ODAI01 (sample SAMN02144231, study PRJEB22623) | gut metagenome | biome: sheep rumen | host: Ovis aries | place: New Zealand | reverse complement strand
ACTAACGAATTGAGACAGATCTGCTTTATAAGCATTCTATGTCTTCTCGCTTAATTTCTTCTCAAATTCGCAATGCCATAAGAATTCTTCTATGGCACCTGTTACTTTCTGGTTGTTTTCTTTTGCTTTCATTCTTCATTCATTTTGGGGATTTACATTAATAATATAAGATAAATAATGCAAATGAACGAATGATAATAACAAATTATGGATAATTCAAAAGTTGCTGTAAGTGTAATAATTCCCGTGTATAACACAGAACTATATTTTGATCGGTGTATAAGATCCATCATGTCCCAAACACTCCAAGAGATTGAAATCATAGTTGTAAATGATTGTTCCCCTGGAGATATTGAGCAGCGAATTAAGTCATATATGAAAGAGGACCCTCGTATAAGGTACTTGAAGACAGATTCCAACAAGAAAACTGGAGGTGCCCTCAATATGGGTAAAAAGCATGCAAATGGTGAATACCTGATGTTTTGTGATAGTGACGATTGGCTTGACTATACTACACTTGAGGCTATGTATAATTGTACCGAAAACGGTGCTAATGACGTTGACATTGTTAATTGCGGTCTCTACAGGGATTATAATGACGGAACCTCAAGATGGGATCACCAATACACAAAGGACTTTAGTGTCTCGGGACATACTGCATTAAAGGTTCTGGCACGTCAAGTTGACTATGGTTTTAGTATAAGTGTTTCTCCAGCTAATAAAATATACCGAAAAACATTGATAATGGATATGGATTTTATTGAAGGCATTTGTTATGATGAGCCAGTATTTAACTTTTATGCCATGAAAAATGCACGGAGGGTGAGTTTTTCTAGAGAAGGGAAATACACTTATTTCTGTCGACCAGGCTCACTTATCCAGTCAATAACAGAGAAACATATACAGGATTTTGAAATGGTCTTTTCTGTTATCAAGAAAGATCTTCTTGCTACAGGAGAATATGATACATGGAAAGATACCTTTATATCCTTTGCAGATTTCTTTTTTAACATTGTTGTAGAACAGATCTACGACCACGCCAATGATGAAACAGCCCGCCAGAGATTCTTATTGAGCCTCATGCAGGCTTTTGGGCGCTTAGTCAGTATTGAGAATTACCTACAATATCTAGGGAGCCAGAGATTCCGATGGAAAGTTCAAGGAGACTTACTTATAAATAATAAACGCATATTATGACTACCAGAAACGCGGATTGAGATAATAACAATCGTCAGCCATTGGATTGTGATCACTATAGAACTCGACACGTTTATAATATATATCCTCCCGGAGCGAATAATTGTGCAGTATAATTTCTTTGTATGATTTGCCAAATTGATCGAAAATCAATAGGGCAGCTTCCATCTTTTGCTTCATTCCATCATGATTTCCCCACAAATATTCATAAGCACCTTCTATCATATTATCCTGCCCTTGTTCTTTTTTAAAGCGCGTTTCTGATAATAACGTATATTCATCCCACAGTTCACAGAACTCTTTTTTTGTGTCATATTCGGAATGGTTCTCTACTAATTTAAGCGCTGCTATAAGGCGTAAGTTTGATCTATGCAGAGATGCGTATTGAGAGAATTCTCGTTTGATGGTTTCTACTTGATTCTGTATGGTCTCTTTGTTTCCAGACAAATAGTCGAGAAAGCCCAAAAGGAATTTGCCTGCTGGTTCCCATTTGTAGTCCTTGTTAGCTGTCAAAACAGGTAATGATTCTTCTAACAGCACTCGTGCCTTATTTAGATCCGTATGGAACAGATACCGCGCATATCGTAATTGAGTGACTGCATAATCATGTTCTGTCCAAATCTTTTTTGCTTCGTCTAACAAAAGTTCTGCTTCTTTGATTTTATCTACAGCGCAAAGAGCAAGAATTCTTGTGGCTTGACATAGCCACAATGCTTCCTGGACTTTTTGTGGCACCTCATGGCAGTGCCCCACAAGACTCTCTACCTTCGATGCTGTGTATAGTGCCTCCTGTATATCTGCTTCTTCAAATTGGAAACAGCATACTTCCGAAAGAGCATAAATACGGAGATACAAGTCTGTAGATTTGTTGCTATGCTCCAGTTTCTGACTGAACGACAAGAATTCATTGACTATATGATATTGCGAATCAATATTTGCCTTGGCATAAATATACTTAAATTGAAGGTAATGCCATGTCTCATCATCGCGTTGTACTTCCGAGAATTCCGAGAAAAGGGGCTCCAATAGATAGACAATTGTTTGATAATCATAATCCAGCATGAGGGTGTCTGTCCTGTCGTTAACCTTCATATAAAATTCTCCCCTTCCGGAACCACTCAAAGCGATTCTCAACGACTCATCAAAAGAAAGCTTTGCAGAATATCGTTTGAAGACATCACCGTTGTTGTCAAAGGCCACAACCGTATGTCGGAAACATTCGCAGAACAGTCCGCTAACTGGTTCATAGCCGTTATACCCCTCAGCTATTAGATTGATACTCAATAGTTCGGAGATGCTATCCGCATCTTCATCCATCAGCGAACTATATGGAAGACCCGACCGAAGTAGATAAATGAGTATTAACAAATCTTTTGTCTTGGAATGAGAAACTAGTGTATCAAAGAATCTTTCAATTTTGGAAGAGACAACTTTATTTAATGTTTCTTTCTTTATAATGTGGGCGGAATCCTCAAGATTTGTACTCTCCTCTACTATGCTCCAGAAAAATAACAGGGAAGAAATGCTGTTGATGCTACTTGCCAGCATTGCTATACGTGCTGGCAAAAGTTCTGATTGATGAAAAACGGGATGATGCGTGAGACTATAGGTTAGATCATCAGCAGAAAATTTCAACCAATGGGCCTTTATTCCCATAAATGGAGTTCTTCCAGAGACCACTACAAACGAATGACTTGGAGATGATATGATTGCTGCCATCAAATGGTGAAGAAACAACTTCTGCTCCTCATTCAGCAACTCGGTATTATCTAACAAAATAATTCTGTTATGACTGAAAGACGAAGGCAGCAACTGGCGTGTAGCCGTATCTCGCATCCAAGCGGTAATGCGCCCATAAGCCTGTTCTTCAATCAGAGCAACGGCTTCCCTACAAGTCTCATGTAAGATTCTTGTTATGGGGAATGCGTCTATAGAAGCATAAGCATAAAATAACTTCAAATACAACTCCACCAAAGAACGGCTGTTTTGGATGGAAGAGTTTACGAATTGATAATAGAGTACATATTGATGCCGAAGTACCTTGTCTTCAAGGAATCGTTTTAATAAATAAGTCTTCCCCATGCCCTCACGTCCCGCAATACAAAATAATATTGATGTTTTAATCTGTGCATAGTCGTTGAATGAGGATACAAGGTCTTTTAATACCTTTTCCTGGCTCTGCGTTTGAATCCGATACGTGGGAGTGTTCTTTACAGGCATCTGTTCCTTATACTCCGTCGCTAAAGTTTTGCCTGTCAATAAGATGCTAAGATACGACTGTGTATATGACAGAACCGTCAAATAGAACTTGATATCAGACACCCCCTGACAGACGCGAATATCCCTTCCCTCATCGATGAAGATATCTTGAGCATTAGACGGGCTAATGGAAATTATTGCCTCACAAGGAGAATAGATTCTGGCACACACCATGTAGGGCTTTCTTGTTTCTAAGATGTGGGCAGGTTCCACATATAAATAATCATTCATGTCTTTTTTATAGAAAGACATCTCCCCTAACACCTGAAGCCCCTTGACTTGATAATTATTTGCATCAAGCCCGTCAAAAAACTGTTGGAAGACTCCTCGGCCTTTCTCTGTATTGGTCAGCCAGACCTCCAAATCATATTTTGTGCGGAATAAGATATGGGCATTCCCCAATCCGTCTACAGACAAAGCTTTGAGTACCTCCTCCTTTACTTTTTCAGAGACCAGCATATTGGTGACAAAAATAATGCCACAGACCCTCTTGGATATTAAGGCACTAACTATTGTCTTATCTATAATATAACGGTTCATCCGTATCTTTTCCTTCGAATATTTCGCCTCCATCCACATTTCTTCGAAGGACTCTTTGGTTGAAAATATAGATACAAGCGCATACGCATCCCTGTTTCCGTCATGTGTCTGATGTGTCTTCTCCCAGGAATATGTCGGAAACTCGCTTTTAACATACTCGAACGCAATTGCTTCAAAGTTCTTGCCTCCGTTCGAATCAGCACTGGTAATTAATTTCCACCAAGGAAAGCACGGATTATTCATAATTTGTTATTATCATTCGTTCAAACAAAGTAATCTAGATATATTATAAAACTTTTTTGTAGAGAATAGTGTCTATAAATTGTTTTAAGACAATTACTGCATTATCACTTGCAGGTTGGCGCCATTTGTCATCTTTCTTTTCATCAGCCTTATCCGAGATACCACGAACAACTATTATATCTTTTACGCCATCAGTAGTCTCGTTAAATGCTGAAGTGAAACCTGCTGCTTCTGTCTCAACTACTCCTGTTTTACTATTTACTAGTAAGAGCCATTTCCTAATATCGGAAAGAGGATTGCCGATAACGGCCTCGCCAGTACCTATAGGACAGATATGCAGATTGAAATTATCTTGCCATGAATTATCAGACGCTTTATGTGGGGCGGTATTTAGAAGTTCAAAACGTCTTATATGATTAAGCATTTCAAACGACATATTGAAATGTTCAAGGCGTCTTGCTATATCGCCCCCTTCTTTTTCCTTTCTTCGATCATAATAGAGTATATCAGAACCTATGACGACATCACAGAGATTTATGTCCTTTTGAATACTACCCGCTATACCCAGTAGCACAACATAGTCAAGGTCAAAATGACTAGTCAATGCATTAAAAGCTAATGCCATATCCACACTCCCTTGCTTTATACACTGTAAATGGATGATTTTTAAGTGTTTCCCGTTTGAAGTATATTCTCCTATATCATAATATCTTTTATCTATTATCTTGGGTGTTTGTGGAGACATACTGAATCCTTTCTGAACAGCAAGCGCTTCTTCTGGCACAATTGTAATAATACCAATTTGTGCATTTTCTTTTAATTGTTCATTTTCCATATTCTGCTCATATTTTATTATTTTGTATTCTCGATCATTTAATGTGCTTGTCCGTATAGAGTCAATAAAAGAAGGAGAAAAAGATTTAAATCGAGGATTTTGATCTTTATTTACTGCTCTATTTCTATCGCTTTCCGTGATCTCATATAACTGATTCTGCGAAAAAGGGAACGATGTGACTATTTTTATAAAATTGAAAGTAAAATTCCAGAAAGCTTGAAAATATATCTGTCCACTTTCTGTTGACTTAATATGACAGTCTGTTGGTATGTAAGGGAAAAGTACTTGTCTTATTTGAGAATGACCTCTTAAACTGGTCATCGTCTCTGCTGCAACCTGCAATAACCATCGTAAGCCATCCATCTTATTTGAAACAAACCAGCAATGATTCGGAATACGCAACGCACTTTGATCTTCTGTTATCATTAATACATTTGAGAATACCGGATTTGTTGAATTTGCCATACGGAATCTAATGGTTCCATAAGTATTGGACAATATTCGCATCCCTTCCTCATTATCTGTTTCGACATATAAGGCATGGTTGTAGTATTGTAATGTAGATAACCGAATCTGGCTTCGGTTGAAAGCATCTTCTGCATCCTCTAATATTTTTGGGGCTCGATTAAACATTGTTATAAGACGTCTATAGATACTTTGAATACTCTTTTCAATATATTCAGGAGTGTGTTGTTTGTTTAGGAATTCAGAAATGATTGGAATTATTTCTTTAACAAGGTTGTTTATACCGAAATTTTTAATATTCTCATAAGCATTTATAATAGCTGTCTTATGTTCATTACTCTTATAAGAAGAGTTATTTTTCTCCATAACAAGATATTCCAACATAAGATAATATACATAAACGCATAGCAACCATATACCTTCAGTATTGGCAAGCTTAATAATCTCGTCTTTTTCTCGATTCCCTCTCATTTCAAGATTTTCAGACCAGAATTCGTCCCAGTCATCTTTGTATTGGTCATCTTCGAACTCATTACTAATTCTGTATATTATATCATATCCTGTTCGATTCCGATACCAGACAAATTTACGCTGTCCGTCATTTAATGCTTGATACCATGCACTGCGATTAATCCTTTCAAATCCCATTTTCAATGGAACTATCCCTTGACGTATTCCCTCTAAAGTATTCTTTATGCCGTTAGGACTTTCAGATTTAAACGAATTCGAACAAAGATTTATTTCTGCAGCTAATGCGCCAATAATGTTGTTTGTTTCAAGACTACTTGTTAATGCAACCAGTTCATCACCATCAATAGATGGCTTTTGACCATTTTGATTATTCTCCAACAGTTGTCCAAATATTCTTCCTATGCTTCTGGCAAATCTTGACTTAGATGAATCCACTACAATTTCTTCGTCTCCTATTGAATATTTATTGTATAACTTTGTGTCAAATTCATATAGCCCTCTTTCATTAAAATGTAAGGGGGAATTTTGGTCATTGGAAAATAAAGTCGTCAACCATTGAACTTTATCCGAGTATTCAAGATAGGGCTTTGACATAACTGCATTTGTAGGCGTCCTGACCATTAGTGGTCCTTGAAGATAATATCGAACACTTGCCACATTAATTTGTTCAATCCCTTTGATATGCGAATATGCTCTAATGTTTGTTTGCAAAGGTTCAAAGATGCGGCCCTCTCCAAGTTGAAATAGCAAAACAAGTAATTTCTCAACCCAGAGTCTTTGATAGTCTTTACGTTTCATCCTGCCTACGAAAGAGTTAAGCATTTCATAACAGAGTCTTTCTTCCTGTTGGCCAAATTGAACATCCTCCCCATGCCGAAATGCTCTATAGACCAAGCCTCTTTCTTGAACCATTATGGGAACTACAATACCTTCGTCAATGGTACAATCCAGAAATGCGGATATAAACTCTAATCGCAAAGATTCTGGCAGATCCCGAAGCCTTCCAAAGAGACGAGTTAAAGATATACCTCTTTTTAATCTTCCTAATATCCTTTTGTAGTTTTTCTCTGCAAATACATTGACACCTTTTTCTAGGACAAGCTTCCTTGATTGCAACTCTTCTTTGTAATACATTTGTATAAAAGGCAGAGTCAATGTGTGATGAACATCTAAAATATTGGCAACAGGCAAAATATCTTTAATATCTTCTGAAATCATCTGGGACATTGGAATATCAATTTCTCCTGAGAAATGATTAGCGACATATATAATATCGTTAATTGCGGAGGCTGGAAACAAATATCTTAATGACCCAAACTCTCTTTCAACAATATGGTATTCTCCAAGTAGGTAATTTATGCCCTGAATGAAAACTCTGGCTAATACATCGGCAAGTATGAACTGGACGAATCTCAGTCTTGATGTTGAAGAAATAAGAATTCTGGCAAGAGAATCTCTTTTTTCTCCTGCAATTTTATTGAATACAGTGTCAAGTGTTTCAATAGCTATAGGAGGCATAATAATCATCGGAACAATAGAAATTGAATGAATCGCATTGTGTTTGTCATTCCTTGTCCTTCCATATGTCCTAACTTTCAAAAGAGAATGTTTTAAAAAATCTGACGTATAAACAGAGCCACAACACTCCAATATATTTTTATGAGGAAGATAAGTGTGTGTGAACACATTTTGTGAAACTAAAGGAAAAGACGTAACCTCAGCCATACTCCACCCTGGCAATGTCATTATTTGCTGTAACTCGTTATCATTCAGTCGCAGTGTATTATATATAGGATAGTCAATATTATATGGTATAGGATGATTTGCTAATAGTCTAACAATATCTCCACTCAATCTAATACATTCTGCATTGTCTATATATCGTATTGGATTTTGAATATAGGATTGGCCGTTTTCTTCTAAAACCGAGTTGTTAAACCATTTTTTGTTAACCCCCAGCACAAACAACTTAATGTCAATTTGTGGGTTTTCTTTTTTTATGGTTTCTATAGTTTCATGTAGCGTTGTTCCTGAAATTATTACATCATCAATTATAATAACACTATTGATACTTTTCCAGTCAATTTGGGTATCCATCACTCTTTCAGAGATTATTGTACCTTGCAAATTGACCATATTCATCTTTTCAAGAACTGAAATAAAACATGCAGCTTTGCGAGCCATAACCACATATAAATCAGCTCTCGTATTATTTAAGTCTTCACAAAATGAGAGAATGCTCTTCCGCATTTTTCTCTCAAAGATATTTAAGATAGAGATATCCCCCATAATTAATGTTTGTTAAATATTAAATAATAGTTCTGTTACATAAGAAATTTAACTCATTCACTAGTTATCTGTTTTTATTGTTAACACAAGACAATTACTTTATGATTTGCTGTACTTGTTGATTGGTCATTAATGGATTTTACAGAAGAACTATGGATAATTAACATTATTCCTTCCCTTTTCTCTACAGTTATGTTCATTCTACTTTTATAGTTAAATTGGAGTAGCAACTTATTTATTTAAATGATACTGATTAGTATTTATTGCAAAGGTACTATTTTTGTAGAAACAAGCCTAATAGAACATGAATCTTATCTCGTTTTTAAGATATTTTAACCGAGAATTGTGAAAATGTTTAGAAAAGGTCTACTTATTTTGCAATTTCAACATTATAGATTTCTTCAATTCGCTTTTTTAACCTATCATACTTTTCTTGTAGTAGTGATATTTCATCTAAATATATATCTTTGTTCTTGTTACTATACTCTTGCATTCTTTTTATAATCATTAACGTCATTTCCATAACAACTACAATCATGTTATCAGACACAAGACCTGAACTTATTTTTCTAGAATGTTCTAATAATGATTCTTTTATTTTTCTCAAAATATTTCTTACACAGAAAGAAATATTAAGCAAACCGATTCTTAAAAGAAGGCCATCTTGACATGTTAAGTTTTGAACTTGAACATATGCGGCTTCAACGAGATATGTTACCTCATAATTAAATTTGGCGGCGTACTCTTCTTGACGCAATTTGAATGAAATATCATCTACGTTCCTCACAGGGAACCAATTGGGTTTTATAGAGTTCTCCCACATATAGAGAATACGTTTCAATAAAGCGAGCAACAGTATATAAATAATAGGTATCGCAAAAATGATAATTAGATAAACACACACACCTTTCTTATCAATAATGTTTTGAAGAAAGCTTGTTATAACAATGACCAGAATACCTGTCAAGATAGGCACAGCGAATTCATTAATTCTATCTGAACCTCGCTTTTCTTGCAGTTGCCTATATTTCGAAAGCTCTTTATATATATGGTAGCGTATATTTGTATATCGATTCATAATCAGCAATTTTTTTTATTATCTTCAATCTCTTTATAAATACTATATATTATCGACTTCTGATCCAGAAGACCTTCGATTTCCTCAAGTTGCACATAAAGGTTATATACTAAGTAACGATAGCAACAGATACTATTTATATTATTATTGTGACAAAATTCAGTCTTTTTCTCCATACAATGTTTACGGGAGAGGCAATCTGTTGGAAAGTCAATGTGCAATGCTATACATTCAAGAATCTTTATTGTTCTAGAAGGTATTTTTAAAAGATGAAGACGCTTATAATTTGGACGCATAAGCCTTTTTATTTCTGCTTTACTAATCCATTCGTTATAATTTCTTTCATAAGCATTACGTATGAAGTTAACTCCTCTCATATACGGGCTTTTGTTTTTTTCATAAGGTGCACGATATTCACCTATAAACGTTATTGCATCAATTAATCCTTGATTCTTACAATATCCGACGTTTCTGCCTTTTATTTTTAGGCGACAAAGACGGAAAGGGCCAAATATAGCATATTTATTCATAACTTGGTTTATATTTATATCATGTTTATTATTCATTCTTCAAGATGTTTTATCTTCTATAATGCCAAACGGTTGCGTCTCCATAATGTCATTGCTCTCCGCATAGACTTAATATGGCCATTTAAGAATTCTTTGATCTTTTTCAATGCATATCTTTTTTCTGCTTCCGTTATAAATCCGGGAGTCAACTGATTCAAATATGCTTCTGAAGACGAGTATATCAATTCCCCTATTTTTTTCTGGACCATAGATGGATTGCCTTTATATTGAGCATATACGTTCTCTCTTTTTGCGATAAAATCCTTCATGTGACGTTCCGCATTAGAAAATCCTCCAGACACATTTTTATTAAGGATCCTTCGGACATCAAGGTTGCATTCTTTTTCGGCAACAAGTCTCCAAGCAGACCATTCTTCTTCCCAACTATTATCAATTCTCTTTAGGACATCATCTAAGATACAATTGGGCATAAAATAGCTCTTTGCAGTTTTATTGAAAGAGTCTTTTAGTTTTTTCTTGAAATCGGAAATGCCTAATCCATATTTCCCAAAGAACAGGATGGCGTATTCATCTCCAGGTGCCAGTCTTACGTTTGTGTCACCGTCAGAAACAATAAGTATTCTATTTGCTGCAGTGTGACAAACGCCATTCTCCATAAAAGTTATTCCCGTATCAGTTGGAGAAGCCGTAGGCTTGCAAAAATTTAGGAGCCACTGTTTATATGCGTTAGTCCTGGCTTGTAGAGTCTTTGTGCGTCGGTCACTCCAACCTCCGCCAAAATCATCCCATTCCATGTCGCGGGCAGTGTTAATTACCATGACATGACTGTCATCTGGAACAAAAGTTGATGAGGGCATTGAATAAGCCTCAATGGGCATTAAAGTAATAAAATCCATAATTTCTATTTTCAATTGTTTAGTTATCTCGGAGGTTCTTCCCAAAATGGGTCTCTATGGTATCTTTGGAAGAATTTGGACATGATTTGTTCTCCTTTCTTCTCGGATTGGATGGAGGTATGCTTAATATTGCCATTTGCATCATAGATGACGACAATATTCTT
>ODAI011289034.1_pt1 | contig 10968 bp, 9 predicted proteins | sample 1539321 | NCBI WGS metagenome assembly ODAI01 (sample SAMN02144231, study PRJEB22623) | gut metagenome | biome: sheep rumen | host: Ovis aries | place: New Zealand | reverse complement strand
CGATTACAAAATAAAGTTAATCTAATGCATGAACTAGAAAAAATAAATAATGTAATTGGTAAACTGGTGCCTAATGCACCCCATGAGACATTTTTAGTAATTGATGCAACTACTGGACAAAACGGAATTAGCCAAGCTAAAAGTTTTAAGGAGATTACTAATATTACTGGTATTATTTTAAGTAAAATGGATGGTACAGCTAAGGGTGGTATTGTCTTAGCAATTAAAGAAGAAATTGGAATACCTGTTAAATTTATGGGTCTAGGTGAGGGCATGGAAGATTTAAGACCATTTGACATTGAAAAATATATCTATGGTTTATTTAAGGATATGATGTAATGGAAAAATTTGTTTATTTAAATGAATTGTATGATTTGTATGGAAATCTCTTGACAGATAAACAACAAATGTATTTTGAAGACTATTATTTTAATAATTTATCGTATGGTGAAATAGCTATAAAATATAGTATTAGTAGAAATGCTATATACCATCAGTTACAATTAATTGAAAAAAAATTGAAAACTTTTGAAGAAAAATTAAATTTATATAGAAAAAAACAACAAATTGATGATATAATGGTGTTAATTAATAATAGTAAAGCAAAAAGAGTATTAGAGGATTTGTTTTAGGAGGATTTTATGTTTGAACGTATTATTAAAATAAATGATCGTGGGGCAGAGATTAAGTTAACTAGTAGTGAAACAGATATTAATTTATTAGGCTTACATTTAGTATTTGAAGCGGGCGATAAAAAGGTTGTATGTGAAATTGATTCTGTAGTTGAAGATATGGTTTATGCTCATTTTATTGGTGAGATTATTGATGAAAAGTTTTATAATGGTGTAATTCATAAGCCAGATACTAATGCTTCAATTCGTCTTATGAAAGAAGAAGAGATAGAGATGATTATTGGTGTAAAGTCAAATGATACTTTCTCAATTGGTATTAGTCCATTTTATGATAATAAGAGAGTTTATATTGATATTAATAATATCTTTAGTAACCATTTAACTATTTTGGGTAACTCTGGTAGTGGTAAAAGTTATGGTACAGCTAGACTCATTCAAAGTATTTTTACAACTGATGGTTTTCTTCCATATAAAGCTAGTCTAATATTCTTCGACAATAATGGTGAGTATATTACAGCCTTTGAAAAACTAAATAGTATTAATCCTAATTATCATTTTAAAGTTATTACTACAAATGATAACTATCAGGATTATAAAAAGTTATCAATGCCACTTTGGTTATTAAGTGTTGATGATATAGCTCTTCTTTTGGGGGCAAAGACATCAAATCAAATTATTTTAATTGAAAGAATGATTAAATATGCCAGAATATTTTCTCAAAATGATCAAGTTAGCATTCAATTTAAAAATCACTTATTAGCTAAAGCAATGTTGTCGATTTTGTATTCTAATGATTTACCAGCTACTAAAAGAAATAATATTTTTGGACTATTTAATACATGCAAAACAAATGAGTTAAATTTGGAAGCAGTTGTTCAAGGTGCAGGATATACAAGAAAGTTTAGAGATTGTTTCCACGTTGATGCAAATGGTATCTTTACGGAAGGAATACTTATTACAGAATATATTTCTAGTTTTGTTCATCAAGAATATGATGATTATGAGCCTAAGACATATAATAGTTATTCACTAGTTGACTTAGAGAATGCACTCGCTTTTGCTCTTGTTTCTGAGGATTGGTTAAATAATCCATTAACTTATAGTGATTCAATTACTCTAAAAGTTAAATTACATACACTAACTATTAGTGATAATGCACGATTCTTTAGTATGCCAGGTAATGTTACTTTAGATGATTTCTTAGTTAGCATTTTAATGGATAATGGTGGTAAGAATCAAATATTAAATATCAACTTAGAAGATATAGATGATAGTATAGCAAAGGTAATTGTTAAAATATTTTGTAGAATGTTCTTTGAATATGCTAAGAGGCTACAAAAACGTGGTAGTGTACCATTTAATATATTTGTTGAAGAAGCTCACCGTTATATTAAAACTGGTGAAGATATTGATTTGCTTGGCTATAATATTTTTGATCGTATTAGTAAAGAAGGACGTAAATATGGTGTTATGTTGAATTTAATTTCACAAAGACCAGTAGAATTATCTGAAACTGTTATGTCACAATGTGCTAATTATCTAATATTTAAAACAACCCATCCAAGGGATTTGGAATATATAACTCAAATGGTTCCATATATCACTGATGAAATTATTGAAAAACAAAAAGGTTTACAGCCAGGTTATTGTCTTGCTTTTGGTAGTGCATTTAAAGTTCCAATAACAATTCATGTTGATGTACCAAATCCAACACCTAATAGTGATAATGTACGTATTACAAAAGAATGGAGTATGGATAGATAATGATGATGAAAGTAAGAATATTTATTGCGATAATTATTCTTTCTTTTTCTTTTTCTGTTAATGCGGAAGTATTATTAGAATTAGATTGTGATAGTAAAAATATTGCTGATAATGGAAATGTTACTTGTGAAGGATATTTATCATATGAACAAGTCTCAATAAATGATATTGAGTTAGAGTACGATACTAAATTGAATGTTGAGTTTAAGGGAGCCGATGGATTTACTGTATCACAAAAAGATGGAAAAGTATTTATACATACTGATGAAGCTTTATATGATGAAATAATGAATAGTACAAAATTATTTGATGTTAGTATTTCAAGTAATGGGAATAGTAGTGAAGAAGAATTAATATTAAAGAATATTATAATAAACAAAAATAGCGAAGAAAAGATTGATGATGTTAAAGAAATATTTAGTATAGATTTGCCTGATAAACAAGAAACCTTAGACGATAACTGTTTTTTAGAAAGAATTACCATTGATGATAAACTTATTAATAATTTTAATAAAGAGCAATTAGAATATAAAGACATATATGTTGACAGTGAAAAGATTTTTATTGATGCAGTAAGATCTAGTGACAAATCTAGTGCATCGGGATTAGGAGAAGTAATTGTTAATCCTGGTGAGTCAATTGTAAGAGACATTACGGTAATAGCTCAAAATGGTGATGTTAAAGTGTATAAGTTATATATTACTAGTTCCCTGTTAAAAGAAGAGATTAAGAGTAGTAATAACAATATAAAATTAATTGAGCTATATCATGGTAATAATAAAATTAATTTTAATTTTGATAATCGTAAGAGTAACTTTAATATTCAAGTTGATGATGAAATTGAAGATATAACTATTAAAGCAGAGCTTGAAGATAGTAAGGCAATATTTGTTAATAATTATGGACCTAGAAAAGAAAAATTAAAATATGGCAATAACGATGTGCTTTTAAAAGTTAAATCAGAAAACAATGATGTAAAAGTATATGATATTATTATCACTAGAAAAGATGAACGTAGTACGGATAATACTTTATCTAGTCTATTAATTAATAATAAAGAGATATTACTTGCTGATGAAGTATATAAATATGAAATTACTTTACCACATGATGTAGATAAAACTAATATTAAGACTATAGCCAATGATGAAAAGGCGACTATTGAATATGAAGATATTATATTAGCAGATGGTGATAATAATATATCAATAAAGGTAACAGCAGAAAATGGAAAAGAACAAGAATATGAAGTTAATGTTATACGTGAAGAAGAAATTGTTTTAGAAAAGATAGAAATTATTGGATATGACTTTGATTTTTCTAAAGACAAACACAATTATAATTTGAAAATAACTGAAGAAACAGATGAACTTGATATAAAAACTATTCCAAATGACATTGATTATGAAGTGCTAAATAATAAAAAACTACATAATGGCAGCATAATTACTATTAGAGTAAATGATAGTTTGGGAGAACATGAATATACAATTAATATTGAAAAAAATAGTGTTATGTTAAGTGTTATTTGCTACGTTGTATTTGGTATTGGTGTAGTGTCTTTAATTTTAGCCGTTGTTCACGTCAAAAAAAGAAAATAAGTTTCTTTTTTTTTAGTTATTTTGCTAATTATAATTGCATGTTATTTTACAAAATGATATAATTACTACAGAATAGGAAGGTTTATGAAAGTACTATTAATTAAGAATAATCGATTATATAACTATATATTACCTAAGGAAGTAAAAGACAATTATTGGATTACCGATATTGATAGTTTTGATAATGCACGAAATTTAATTAATGTTGAAGCCCATGATGGTCGTTGGGTACTCGTAAGTAATTATGATACTCATATTGTTGATGCTTCAAGAGAATATAATAAAGTTGTTTTATCTGAATATCAATTTTATTCAATTAAGAATGATAGTGAAGAAAAAATATATTATTTGTATGCCATTCCAAATATTGAAAATACATATAAAGCATATAATGTTTCACTTAATTCTAGTATAACAATTGGGACAAATAGTGAGAATGATATAGTTTATAAGAGTTATTTTGTCAATGATTATCATGCAAAATTAGATTACGTAGATGGTATATGGAAAATATTTGATATTAACTCTAAACATGGTATTTATGTTAATGATAAAAGAATAAATGACAATTATGTTTTGAAATATGGTGATATTATTTTTATTTCAGGATTAAAAATTGTTGTAATGAAAGACTTTTTGCTAGTTAATAATGTTTTAAATAATGTTTCTATTAACTCAAAAGTATTAAGTATAAAATCACCAGTTAATTATACAATTAACAACGAAAAAGAAAAAGAAGATGATTTAAATAGAAGTCTTTATGCTAAAGAAGAATATTTTTATCGTTCTCCGCATTTTATTGAAGATGTTTATAAAGAGGTAGTTAACTTTGATGGCCCACCTGAAAAGATTAATCAAGGTGAATCATCATTAATTCTTACCGTAGGTCCGATGTTTACAATGGCCTTAACATCATTTGGAACTGCCTTTGGAACAATTAATAATATTGCTAGTGGATATTCTACCTGGCAAAGGTCACTTCCTTCTTTAATAATGGCTGGAAGTATGTTTTTGAGTATGCTAGTTTGGCCGCTTATTTCACGCATTGTTGATAGAAAAAGAAAAAGAAAAAAAGAAGAAGAACGAGTTAAAAAATATAATGATTATTTAATACGTAAAGCTGATGAAATTAATTCTATTATTTCTAAACAAACACAAACTTTGAAAGATAAGTATATTACTTTAGATGAGTGTGCTAATATTATTTTAAGAAGAAAATCATCATTATGGCAAAGATCAATTAATCAAGATGATTTTTTAGCCCTACGTTTAGGCATTGGTAATATTCCAATTTTAGCAGAGTTTAATTATCCTAAAGAGAAATTTACATTGGAGGATGATGAGTTAAAAAATAATATCATGCGAGTTATTGAAGATCGTAAAATGTTAACCAATGTTCCAATTGTTTACTCTTTGGTCGAAAAGAATATTACAAGTATTGTTGGTGATAGTAATTTAACTGGAGAATTCTTTAAAGGACAATTATTGCAACTTATGGCTTACCATAGTTATGAGTTTTTAAAAATTGTTGTTTTAACTGATAAAGAGCATTCTTCATCATTTGAGTATTTTCATAATTTACCTTATTTATTTGATGATATGCATTTAATTCGCTTTTTTGCTCAAGATTTAGATGAGACAAAAGAAATCTCCCTATATTTAGAGAGAATATATCAAGATCGTAAAGCTAATAAGGTTAGTTATCCTAATACGTCGCCATATTATATTATAATTACTGATAATTATCATATGTATCGTGATGTTGAGATCATAAAAGATATTTTAGATGGTGGGGAAAACTATGGTTTTAGTTTATTGATTTTTAGTGAAAAATTACAGAATTTACCTAGTGAGTGTAAGAATTTTATTAATGTTAACTTAGAACGTTCTGGTATATTTGAAAGTGAAATTAGCATGGGTAATCAAAAAGAATTTATTACGGAATATTGTGATAAATATAATGTTAATATTGATGAATGTATTAAAAAAATAAGTAATATTCCCATTGAATTTAATAGTGATGATAATTCACTTCCAAATACCATTAGTTTTTTAGAAATGTATCATGCTGGTAGAGTAGAACAATTAAATGTTTTGCAACGTTATCAAATTAATAATTCACAGAAATCACTTGCCGTTCCAATTGGTGTTGATAAAACTGGTGGATTATTAAAACTTGATTTACATGAGAAATATCATGGACCACATGGTTTAATAGCAGGTATGACTGGTTCTGGTAAAAGTGAATTTATTATTACGTATATTCTTTCTATGGCTGTTAACTTTAGTCCATTAGATGTAGCATTTATCTTAATTGATTATAAGGGTGGAGGACTTGCTGGAGCGTTTGAAAATCGTGAAACTGGTATTAGTTTACCACATTTAGCAGGTACTATTACTAATCTAGATGTGAGTGAAATGAATCGAAGTTTGACATCTATTCAATCAGAATTGCGTCGTCGTCAACAAGTATTCAATGAAGCGCGTGATCAATTGGGTGAAAGTACAGTTGACATATATAAATACCAAAAATTCTTTAAAGAGGGTAAGGTAAAAGAGGCTATTCCACATTTGTTTATAATTAGTGATGAGTTTGCTGAGCTTAAGAGTAGTCAACCAGAATTTATGGAACAACTAATTCAAACTGCACGTATTGGTCGTAGTTTGGGAGTACATCTAATTTTGTCTACGCAAAAACCAAGTGGGGTTGTTAACGATCAAATTTGGAGTAATTCACGATTTAGAGTATGTCTTAAAGTACAAGAAAAAAGTGATAGTAATGAAATGATTAAAACCCCAGATGCGGCATTTTTAAAACAAGCAGGAAGATTCTTTCTACAAGTTGGTTATAATGAATTATTTGCACTTGGACAATCAGCTTGGTGCGGTGCACAATATTATCCAACTGATATAATTAAAAAGAAAGTGGATCAATCGGTTTTAGTTATTGATGATGTAAGTAATATTATTGCCCAAAATAATGATCTTTTAGAAAAACAGGTTGCTTCAAATGGTGAAGAATTGAGTAATATTTTACAATATATTATTGATGTATGTAAGAGCAATGGCATGAAAGCTAATAAATTATGGCTAGAAAAAATATTACCTAATATATATGTTGATAATCTAGCAATGAAGTATAATTATCATGCTGAACCATATAAACTTAATCCAATTATTGGTGAATATGATGATCCAAATAATCAAAGACAAGATCTATTAACTCTTAATTTAACATTAGATGGTAATACTAGTATATATGGTTCTAGTGGTAGTGGAAAAGATTTGTTATTCTCCTCAGTTATTTATTCATTAATAACCAATCACTCTCCAGAAGAAGTTAATATGTATATTCTCGATTTTGGTTCAGGAGTATTGGGAAGCTTTAAAAAAGCTCCGCATGTAGGTGATTTTGTTTTAATAAGTGAGGAAGACAAAATAACTAATATTTTTAAACTATTAGATACCGAGATTGAAAGACGAAAAAAATTATTTGTTAATTATAATGGTGATTATCAAACTTATATTGCCAAAAGTGGTTCTAAGCTTCCATATCTTCTACTATTTATCAATAACTATGATGTTTTTCAAGAAAGTTATGATTATGAAGATATAATGAATAAACTATCTCGTGAAAGTGCAAAATATGGAATTATTCTTTTGGTTAGTGTTAATACAACTAGTGGAATGAGATATAAATTAAGACAAAATTTCAAATCAGATATTGCTCTACAGCTAAATGATCAAGATGATTATGTAGTAGTCATTGGTAATACTAAGAAATTATATCCATCTCCTATATATGGTCGTGGATTAGTAAAACTTGATAATATATATGAATTTCAAACAGCACATATTTTTAATGAAGCCGAGGAGGAAAATAAGCTTAACGCTGTAATTGATGAGTTAAATATTAAATATAATACTAGAGCACCAAAGATTCCAGTTGTTCCTGAAACAGTTATGATTGATGATTTAGTAGAATATTTGCGTGATACTGGATGTGTACCAGTTGGAATTAATAAGAATACAATAAGACCAGAAATATTTGATTTTAAGAGTAATTTTGTAACTCTTGTTTCAGGTAATGACGATAATAAAACATTCGTTAACTTTATAGTTAGTTTAACTAAAATGATGTCTAAAATTCCAAATAATAATTTACTATTAATTGATGGTGATGGTAAATATGCAAGTACATATGAAAATGCTAGTTATGTAAATTCATCATTAGATGAGGTTATTAGTAAAATTTGTGATAGTATGGAATATCAATTTAAAAAATATGTTGAAGATGGATATAGCAATAAAAATTTAAAATTAACTAAAAATACAACAATAATTTTTGCAGATTTTTCTAAAGTAATGTCAAAGATTGATGAAAGTATTAAAAAGAGATTTTTTGAAGCCATAAAATCTGTTAAAGATACGTGTCAATTCGATTTTATTATTGTTGACCGTGTTGACAAATTGAAACAGTTAGAGTATGATGATTGGTACAAGAAAGTAGTCCAAAATAGTTATGGAATTTGGATTGGAAGTGGTGTGGCTGACCAAAATTTAATTAAAACGAACATTGGCTTTAAAAAGAATAACAACGAAATCTCTTCTCAATATGGTATTGTTGTAAAGAATATGAAGGTATCTTTAGTAAAGTTATTGTCTGATGGTAATATCATAACTAATGATGATATGGAGGGTTAATTATGTTTGATAATAAAGTTTTGGTTTCAGTTAATATACCAATATTAGAAAAAAAATATGATATGTATTTTCCAGTAAATAGAAAAATTCATAATGTTATAGGCATGATTAAGACTTCTTTATATGAGCTTTCACAAGGTTCGTTTGATGTAAACACAAAATGTATATTATATAATGAAGAAAATGGGGATGCATATGATATGAATATTCTTGTAAGAGAATCTGATATTCGTAATGGTTCAAAGGTTATTTTATTGTGAGGAGGTGAAATAAATGATGAATGGTGATCAAAATTTTTCAATCTCAACAGAGGGGTTGTTAGCTAATGGTGAGAAGATAGCTAAAGAAGTTTTAGTTATTCAAGAGGCTTTAACAGATATTGATGTTGCTCGAAAATCATTAGATGGATGGGTTAGTGAAAACAAGAAATTATACGAGGATAAAATAAATGCAGCAATGCCTAAAATGTATGAAATAAAAGAAGTAATAGATTCGTATAGTAAAGTTGCAATACAAACTGCTCAAAGAGCTGAAACTGTGGAAAAAAGTATAGCAGGTTCATTATTATAAAATTTAATTAAACAAATAAAGAAAGGATTGATTTAAAATGGCTGTTGTAGGTTTAAATGCTGCATCATTAAGAGATGCTGCTAGTAAAATGGGTAATGCTGCTGATAGAATTGAGCAGGCTCTACAGAATATTGATACTATAGTTGGTGAGACAAATTCAGTATGGAATGATGTCAATTCAAAACAATTTTTAGCTAGATATGAAGAATTAAAACAAGAATTCCCAGGATTTAAGAATGAAATACGTAGTTATGGTGATTTCCTAAATAGAGTTGTAGATGCTTATCAACGTGATTTCATTGCCCCTGTTTCAGAAAGTGTTAAGTAAAAAAAAGTCTCATTTGAGGCTTTTTAATATGTTATGATAGTATTTAGAGCATATAAATTTATATTATATCCTGATGAATTACAAAAAGTATTAATTCATCAAACATTTGTGTACTAGATATATTTATAGTTTTTTTCTAACTAAAAAAGATGATTATTATAAAAATTTTGCTTTTCTTGTATGTTTTTTGATAATTCTATTACTAAATCCATATTATCATCATTAGCCATAATATTTTTATGAATTTTTTTACATTTTAAACATTGATATATTATCTTATAAGTATCCTTAAATTTTTCAATACCAATTGGCTTTAGTAAACCATGACAAGTATTTTTTCTATCACCAGGCATTATGTCTACATGTTTAGAATATAGGCAAAAATTACAGTGATCACGGGCTGTATAGCCTAATTCTTTTATTTCTTTGCCACAATTTTCACAAATAAATTTTTCATCAATCATATTAAATCTTTTCATATGTCAATTATATAATAAAAAAAATAGTAAGTAAAGTAATAAAAACTATTGACAAACATAGAATTTTATTGTAAATTATTTGAGTAAATTAATTAAGGAAAGAGATTTATATCCACCTGATTGCAAATAGCAATGGGTAAATGCCTAGGGAAAGTAAGTTTTAACTATGGAATTAAGTGGGTATAGATTGCCCACTTTTTTAATTATAATGGAGGTGTTTAATATCGCTAGTAAAAAGAATGATTTACTTATTAATGAGCAAATCAAAGCGAGCAGTGTCCTAGTAATAGGTCCAAATGGAGAACAAGTTGGAGTTAAATCTTTAGCTGATGCATTAACTTTATCAAGCTATGCTAACTTAGATTTAGTTTTAATGAATCCAAATTCTAATCCACCGGTGTGTAAAGTAATGGATTATAACAAATTCCGTTATGAAAAGAATAAGAAAGAAAAAGAAGCTTTAAAACGTCAAAAAGCAAACATGAGTGAAACTAAGGAGTTTAGACTTTCTAGTGTTATTGATGTTGGTGATTTTGAAACTAAAATTAAACAAGTTACAAAATATTTACAAAAGGGTGATAAGATTAAAGTTACCATTCGTTTTAAAGGAAGGCAAATGGCTCATACTGAATTAGGAGAAGAAGTTATGAATCGATTTGCAAGTCGTCTAAGTGATTTAGCTGATGTGACAGATAAACCTAATTTAGATGGACGCACTATGACAATGTTATTAACACCAAAAAAGTAAGGAGGAGAAATTATGCCAAAGTTAAAAACGCATAAAGGAACAAAAAAGGTTCTAAAAATAAGAAAAGGCGGCTCAATAAAAATAGGAAAACCAGGAAGTCGTCATAATACTGGTAAAAAAGATGCAAAGTTTAATAAAGTTG
>ODAI011080743.1_pt1 | contig 10968 bp, 8 predicted proteins | sample 1539321 | NCBI WGS metagenome assembly ODAI01 (sample SAMN02144231, study PRJEB22623) | gut metagenome | biome: sheep rumen | host: Ovis aries | place: New Zealand | reverse complement strand
TCGTGGGTGGCCATGATGCTGGTGATGTTTTCCTCCCGGTTGAGGCGGCGGATCAGCTGGTACATTTCCGCAGTCGCTCTGGGACCCAGGCCGGCCACGGGCTCGTCCAGAAGAAGGAGGCGCCTGGTGGCGCACAGGGCCCTGGCCAGAAGGACTCTCTGCTGCTGGCCGCCGGACAGATTCCGGTAGCATTTGCCGGCCAGGTCCGAAACGGCCATGAGCTCCATGTTCTGGCGGGCCAGTTCTTTGTCCTGCCTGGTATAGAAGAAACGGCGGCCCAGTCTGGTCTGGCAGCCGGAAAGGACGATCTCGGACACGGACGCGGGAAAGTCCCGCTGTACCTGGGTCTGCTGGGGCAGATAGCCGATCTCCTGGGCCCTGAGGCCGTCCCCGTGCAGGACCTTTCCCGAAAGGGGGGACTGGAGCCCCAGAAGGGTCCGCATGAGGGTGGACTTGCCGGAGCCGTTCTCGCCCACGATGCAGAGGTAGTTGCCCTCATTCAGTTCAAAATTCAGATTTCTGACCAGGGTCCTGTCGCTGTAGCCCAGGGTCAGATCCCTGGCGGAAAGAAGTGCCATAAAAGCCTCCGTAACATTTGAAAATGAAATTCATTTTCAGATTATAGCACCATAAAAATACCTGTCAACATGAAAAAGATGGCGGGAAGGCAGACCGGGAGATCCAGGATCATCCGAAAGGAAGGTTCCGAAAGGAAAGAGAAGGGCAGAGGGAGGAAGGAAGAAATGCCGGATGCATAAAAAGCACAAAAAAAGAGGGCTGCCTGTCATTTCGATCAGTCAGCCCTCATTAATGAAAATTAAGCAATCTCATTTACGTGTCCTCCTTTTTATTCAGTTTTAGGATCTTACTTCAGTTCTGAAAATATGACTACGGTTCCAAATCTCTTCTGGTATTTAGATTTTAGAACCAATCCTGATCATTTCAATGGAGTGTACCTCCTTTGTTTTATCTGTTAAGTATATTCTAATGGTCAGGCCCTGATTTGTCAACAAGAAATCTGAAAATTTTTAAGAAAATATCCGAATTGCGCGGCATATGAAACAATTATCAGAAAACACAAACAGTTCACACAATTAAAACAGATTCGGAAGATCCATCCGGGACCATGGACCACCGCCCTCCGGGGCAAAAAAAGAGGGCTGCCAGACTTTCTCGTCATCCGGCAGCCCTATTCGGAAATTTCTTTCAATACCATTTACGTGTCCTCCTTTTGTTTTGGTGATTTTATTGTAAACGAAGGACCGGCTTTTGTCAATAAGAAATCAGATAACAAGAAAATAAAAATGCAAATACAGAACAATTATATTAAATATCTGATTTTTCAAACAATTCAAGCAGAAGATATTTTCCGGCGGAAAGCAAAAACAGATGCATATTTATTAAAAACGGGTGTTTTTTCTGTTATAATGCTCATATCCCAGAAAACAGGAGGTATATTGTTTTGAAAGTCGGATGTGTAAGGGAAATCAAGAACAACGAATTCCGTGTCGGCCTGACGCCGGACAACGTAAAGAGCTATGTGGCTGCGGGCCACCAGGTCCTGATCGAAAAGGGAGCCGGCCTGGGCTCCGGTTTTTCCGATGAGGAATATGCGGCCGCAGGAGCGGAGCTGGTGGAAGGTGCCGCAGGCGTCTGGAAGAACGTGGAAATGATGGTCAAGGTCAAGGAGCCTCTGGAAGAGGAGTGGCCTCTTTTCCATGACGGTCTGATCCTCTTCACCTACCTGCACCTGGCAGCGGACAAGGAGCAGATGGACGCACTTCTGGCCGGAAAGGTCAAGGGCGTGGCCTATGAGACCCTGATCGAAAAAGACGGCAGCATTCCCCTTCTTGTTCCCATGAGCCAGATCGCGGGCCGCCTGTCCATCCAGGAAGGCGCCAAATATCTGGAGAAGCGCTTCGGCGGAGAAGGCATCCTTCTGGCCGGCGTTCCCGGAACTCCCAAGGGCAATGTGGTCATCCTGGGCGGCGGCACCGTAGGCGCCAATGCCTGCAGAGCGGCCGTGGGAATCGGCGCCAACGTGACCATTATCGATATCAACCTCAAGAGACTGGAGCACCTGGACGAGATCTACGGGGCCAGGATCCAGACCCTTGTCTCCAATGACGCCAACATCGAAAAGGCTGTGAAGGACGCTGACCTGGTCATCGGCTCCGTGCTGATCCCCGGCGGCACCACCCCCAAGCTGTTCAAGAGAAAATATCTGAAGGAAATGCGTCCCGGCGCCGTCTTCGTGGACGTGGCCATCGACCAGGGCGGCTGCGGCGAATCCAGCCATGTCACCTCCCATGACGATCCGGTCTATATCGAGGAAGGCGTTGTCCACTACTGCGTCGGCAACATGCCCGGCGCCGTGCCCAGGACTTCCACCATCGCCCTGACCAACGCCACCCTGCGCTACGGCCTCCAGATCGCCGAAAAGGGCCTGGAGGGAGCCTGCAGGGCCAACCCTGTGCTCTATTCGGGCGTCAATACCTATGACGGAAAACTGACCTGCAGGAACGTTGCGGATGCCTTCGAGGGCTACGTATATACCGATCCTGCAGACCTCTTCTGATGGGCCCCGGCGGCAGGGAAGACAGCAGAAAAACAAGGACACTGAAGAGGGCGGCCTCCGATGCCATACCCGTGATCACGGGCTATCTGGTGCTGGGGGTCGCCTTCGGCGTTCTCCTGAGGGATGCGGGTTTCGGGATCTTCTGGGCCCTTGCCATGAGCTGCCTGGTCTACGCGGGATCTCTGCAGTTCGTGCTGATCCCCCTGATGACAGGCGGGGCGTCCCTTCTGTCAGCCGCCCTGATCTCCTTCCTGGTCAATGCCCGCCACCTTCTCTACGGGATCAGCATGCTGCTGCGCTACCGGGATATGGGAAGGGCAAAGCCCTATCTGATCTTTTCCCTGACGGACGAGACCTACGCCCTGGTCTGCGGCGGGGCCCCGGAGGGGACGGACGAAAAGCTCTATTTCCTTCTGGTCTCTGTGATCGATCAGAGCGCCTGGGTGGCGGGGAGCCTTCTGGGCTGTGCCCTGGGGGCGGTGCTGCCCTTTGACTCTGCCGGCATCGACTTTGCCATGACGGCCCTTTTCATCGTGATCCTTACGGACCAGGTCCTGGCGGCAGGGAACCGCCTTCCCGCGGCGGCGGGGATCTTTCTTTCCCTGGCCTGCCTTCTCATTTTCGGACCGGACGCCTTTCTGATCCCTTCCATGGCCCTGATCTGCGGGACCCTGACCGCCTTGGGGGCATATAAAGGCCGCAGGGGAAAGGAGGAGACATGATGCAAAGCGCTCTGATCGTGGCGGCCGCATCGGCCGTGACCGTCCTGCTCCGTTTTCTGCCCTTTATGGTCTTTTCCGGGGAGCGGGAGATCCCTCCCCTCATCACCCTCCTCACTGGCCTTCTTCCTCCGGCCGTCATGGGCATGCTGGTGGTCTACTGCCTGAGAGGGGTATCCCTCTTTTCGGGGTCCAGGGGCCTTCCCGAGCTCATCGCCTCGGCGGCGGTGGTCCTTTCCTATGTATGGAAGCGGTCCACTCTTTTGTCCATCGTTACAGGGACGGCCCTCTACATGGTCCTGGTCCAGGCCGTCTTTACGGGCGCCTGAGGGTTCTGAAAAGGCTTAAGGGACCAATGCTGAAAATACTGAAATCTTTCTAAAATAAACGATAATCTATTCAAAAATCTCTGCTGACTGTGCTATAATCGATAACTGTGCCGCCGGGGGAAAAGCGGCGCAATGGGAAAATTTTCAGAAGAGGTACAGCAAAAATGCAGCAGGATATCAAAGAGCAGGAACAGCATGTTCTGCTCACTTACCTGGAAAATCACATGGAAGAACGTGATGACGACCAGAGTAAGATCAATACAATGCCGGAAAAACAGGTCAGGGAGCTGCTGACCCTCCGGGACGAGGACAGAGACTTCCAGAAGCTCATGCTCTATTACGAGTGCGCCATGCAGGAGGTCATGACCAAGGTCCAGATCCTCAACAAGGAGCTGATGCTCAACAACCGGCGCAGCCGGATCGAAATGATCAAATCCAGACTGAAAAAGCCCCGCAGCATCTTTGAAAAGATGGAGCGGCTGGGCATCGAATTCACGGTGGAGAACATCGAGGATTCCCTGAGCGATATCGCGGGGGTCCGGGTGATCTGTTCCTTCGTGGACGATCTCTACAAGCTCAGGGACTGCCTTCTGGCCCAGGACGACGTGAAGCTGATCCAGGAAAAGGATTACATCCGCCGGCCCAAGAAGAACGGCTACAGGAGCCTGCACCTGATCATCGAGGTGCCCGTCTACCTGACCCATGAGAAAAAGAACGTCCGGGTGGAGGTCCAGCTTCGGACCATAGCCATGGACTTCTGGGCTTCCCTGGAGCACAACCTGCGCTACAAGCAGGACGTGATCGGGGCGGACGCCATTTCCAGAGAGCTGCAGATGAGCGCGGAAATGGTCAACCAGCTGGACCAGCGTATGGTCCAGATCCGGGAGAGGATCGACACAACCCAGTCCATGCTGGCCGGGGGGACCGACGACTACTGGTCCTGATGAGGGAAAAGCTCCCGAAAGCATATGTACGATCAAAGGCATGCAGAATCAGCCGTGTAAGACGGATTCTGCATGCCTTTTCTCATGCTGCCTTTATGCTGTAAACAGGCCTGCCTTTCCCTCCCGGGCCCTGCAGGACGGGGCCTTTATGCTTCCTTTCCTGCGATGCCGAAGGTAAAGAGGGTGGTGGTGTCATAGCGGGCGCCGGCCCTGAGGACAGAGCCCTCGAAGGCAGGGGTATTGATCTCGTTGGGATGGTGCTGGGTCTCCAGGGCGATGCCGGAGCGGGGACCGTAATGATGGCCGCCCTTGCCGACGTGATCCACGAAGTTGCCGGAATAGATCTGCAGGGCAGGCTGGTCGGTGGCCATGGTCAGGCTGATGCCGGATTTGTCTCCCTCCAGATAGGCTATGTCGCGAAGGCCTTCTCCCGTCAGGTCGAAGGAGTGGTCGTAGCCGCCCCCGGCCCTGAGCTGGTCGTTGTCCTCGTTGATGTCTCTTCCCACGGTCTTGGCCACGCGGAAATCGAAGGGAGTGCCCTCTACGGGATCGATGCCCTGGGGGATGCCGGCTTTGATGGGGGTATAGCCCTCCGCGTCCACGCAGAGCAGATGCTCATAAATGGTACCGTTTCCTTCCCCGTTCAGGTTCCAGTAGCTGTGGTTGCACATGTTGCAGACGGTATCCCGGTTGGACTGGGCCTCGATGCGCATGGTCAGGGTATTCTCGTTGTTCCAGAGGAAGGTGGCAGAGGCCTGGAGGCGTCCGGGATATCCCTGGTCCATATCCGGGCTGTCCAGGGTGAAACGGACGCCGTTCAAAGCTTCCAGGACTTCCGCGTCCCAGATCCGCCAGCTGTAGGCGTCGGGGCAGCTGTGGAGGTTGTTGCCGCCGTCGTTCTTGAAAAGGGTATAGGTCTCGCCGTTCAGGGTAAAGGCGGCGCCTGCGATGCGGTTGGCGTTCCTTCCCACCAGGGCGCCGAAAAAGGCCGTGCAGCCGTCGTAGGGGGCTGCGCTGTCAAAGCCCAGGGTGACATCGGTCATCTTTCCGTCTTTGTCGGGGACGATCACGGACTGGATGGTGCAGCCCAGGTCCAGAAGCGTCACGCTGGCGCCGGAAGCATTGGTCAGGGTATAGGCGGTCACGGACTGACCGTTTTTGATCTTTCCGAAATCGGATTTCGTAACGGGCATGGTAATATTTCTCCTTTCAGGGCGGATCGTGGACCTCTTTTTTCGTTCAGAGGCTGGATTCAGTGCCATTTTACTACATATTTCTTAAATTTGGCAGTGGATTATCTCAATCGGACCGATTCATGTTAAAATAACTCTGTATGCCGCCATCCGGGCGGCGGGAGAAAAAGATTCAGGCAGAAAGCGCAGGATAAGCATGGCAGAGGGATTCATACCGGTCAGCAGAAAAGAGATGGAAGAAAAGGGACTGTCCCGGGTGGACTTTGTCTACGTGGTGGGGGACGCCTACGTGGACCATCCCAGCTTCGGCTGCGCCATCATTGCAAGGCTCCTGGAGGCCCACGGATTTTCCGTCGGCCTGATCTGCCAGCCCGACTGGAGGGACCCGGAGAGCATCGCCGTATACGGGGAGCCCAGACTGGGCTTTCTGGTATCCTCCGGAAACATGGATTCCATGGTCAACCACTACACGGTCTCCAAAAAGAGGCGGGGAAAGGACTTTTATTCTCCCGGGGGCGTCATGGGACGCCGGCCCGACTATGCGGTCATCGTCTACTGCAACCTGATCCGCAGGACCTTTAAGAAGACCCCCGTGATCATAGGAGGGATCGAGGCCAGCCTCCGGCGCCTTGGCCACTACGACTACTGGTCCGGAAAAGTGAGAAGGTCCATCCTTCTTGACTCCGGCGCCGATCTGATCTCCTACGGCATGGGAGAGCATTCCATCATAGAGATCGCAGAGGCCCTGGACTCGGGCCTTTCGGTAAAGGATATCACCTTTATCCGGGGGACCGTCTATAAGACCAGGGACAGGGACGCCCTGAAGGACGCCATTGTCCTGCCGGACTTTGACCTGATCTCCCAGGACAGCCCCGCGGGAAAAAGAGCCTACGCGGAGAGTTTTGCCATACAGCACAGGAACACGGACCCCTTCCGGTCCTCCCGCCTGGCGGAGACCTATGACGGCAGTCTTTTCGTGATCCAGAACCTTCCATCCCTTCCCCTGACCACCAGGGAGATGGACGACGTCTACGCCCTGCCCTACAAAAGGACCTGGCACCCCTCCTACGACGCGGCGGGAGGCGTTCCGGCCCTGGGGGACATCAAGTTCTCCCTGACTTCCAACAGAGGGTGCTTCGGGGACTGCAATTTCTGCGCCCTGACCTTCCATGAGGGCAGGATCGTCCAGGCAAGGAGCCATGCATCCATCCTGGAGGAAGCCCGGAGCTTTGTAAAGGAGGCGGATTTTAAGGGCAACATCTATGACGTGGGAGGACCCACGGCGGAGTTCCGCGCCCCCTCCTGCCAGAAGCAGCTGAAGGTCGGGACCTGTGCGGACAGAAGGTGCCTCTTTCCCAGGCCCTGTCCCAACCTCCATGTGGACCACAGCGATTATTTAAAGCTCCTTCGGGAGATCCGGTCCATACCGGGCGTTAAGAAGGTCTTTGTCCGGTCGGGCTTCCGCTTCGACTACCTGATGGCGGACAGGGACAGAAGCTTTCTGAGAGAGCTCTGCCAGTACCATGTCAGCGGCCAGCTGAGAGTGGCCCCGGAGCATATCTCCGACAACGTTCTTTCCAGGATGGGCAAGCCGCCCGTTTCCGTGTATAATGCTTTCCGCAGGGAATTTGACAGGATCAGCCAGAAGCTGGACAAAAAGCAGTACCTGGTGCCCTATCTCATGTCCTCCCATCCGGGCAGCACCCTGAAGGACGCCATTGCCCTGGCGGAGTATATCAGAGAGCTGGGCTACATGCCCGAGCAGGTCCAGGACTTCTATCCCACGCCGGGGACCGTGTCCACCTGCATGTATTACACGGGCCTGGATCCCCTGACCATGGAAAAGGTCTACGTGGCGGTCAGTCCCCACGAAAAGGCCATGCAGAGGGCCCTGATCCAGTACCGGGACCCCGCCAACTATGACCTGGTGAAGGAAGCCCTGATCCGGGAGGGCAGAGAGGACCTGATCGGTTTCGGAAAGGAATGCCTGATCCCGCCCCGCAGGATGGGCGGAAGGGAAGGCGCCGGCAGAAGGAAGGACAGGGAAGGCAGCGGAGTCCTCCGGGGAAAGAAAGACGGACCCGGCAGGAAGAGGGAAGCGTCCCACGGGAGACAGGACCAGCGCCGCGCCGGCAGGGGCGCAGACAGAAAACACACGAAAGACGGAGGCAGGAGATGATCTACTGCGTTGAAGACGACATCGATATCAGAGAACTGATCGTATATACACTGGAGAGCGCGGGCTACCGGGCAGAGGGCATAGGCGACGGCGCAGCCCTCCGGGAGGCCATGGAAAGGAACCTGCCGGAGCTGATCCTTATGGACATCATGCTGCCCGGCGAAGACGGGGTGAGCCTCCTGCAGTGGATCCGGACCAGGAACGAAACGGCGGGGATCCCCGTCATCATGCTGACGGCCAGGGGGTCCGAGTTCGACAAGGTCAGGTCCCTGGACCTGGGGGCCGACGACTATGTCACCAAGCCCTTCGGCATGATGGAGCTTTTATCCAGGATCCGGGCCGTCCTTCGAAGGAGCGGCCGGGGCGTGAGGACCACGGTGCTGCAGGCCGGGCCCGTCCTTATGGACCTGGACCGCCACAGCGTAAAGAGCGCCGGCCAGGACGTGACCCTTACCCTCAAGGAATATGACCTTCTCCGCAAGCTGATGGAGAACCTCAACGTGGTCTTTTCCAGGGACCAGCTCCTGGAGGACGTCTGGGGCTATGACATCGGCGGAGAGACCAGAACGGTGGACGTGCATGTCCGCAACCTCCGGCAGAAGCTGGGAATGCCCGGCGAAATGATCGAGACGGTAAGGGGCGTGGGCTACCGCATGCGGGACGTACTGAAGAATGAATAAGGAAAGCAGCAGAGGCCATGTGAGAAGCATGCGCAGAGAGATCAGCCGATACATGCTTCTGATCATGGCCATTACCCTGGCCATGGTCTACGGCCTGACCATTTTTATCATGTACCGGGAGATCTCGGGCCTTGTCAGGGAGCAGATCCTGCAGGAGGCCGACTATATAGCAGGGGCCCTGAATGTCTCCGGAAAGGGCTATATGAGGGAACTGGACCAGGCCCTGGTCTCCACCCGGGTGACCCTGATCTCGGAAGACGGCGAGGTCCTCTATGATACGGACGAGGAGGAATTCCGCTTCGGGAACCATCTGGACCGGCCCGAGATCCGGGACGCTCTTGAAAAGGGAAGAGGCACGGACCTGCGCCGGTCTTCCAGCATCGGAGAGGAAATGTACTACTGCGCCGTTCTTCTGGAGGACGGCAGCGTCCTGCGCATCTCCAAGTCGGCAGGCACCCCCCTGGCCATCGCCCTGCGCCTTCTGCCCGCCATCCTCCTGATCGGAGCCGCCATGGTGGTGGCTGCGGTCCTGATGACAGGCTATTCCGTGCGCAGCCTGATCCGGCCCGTCAACCAGCTGGATCTGAATGAGCCCTTAAAGAACGACGTCTATGAGGAGCTGACCCCCCTCCTTAAGAGGATCGACAGGCAGAACCGGGAAAAGGAAGCTGTGGGAGAGATGAGGATGGAGTTCTCCGCCAACGTATCCCATGAGCTCAAGACCCCTCTCACCTCCATTTCGGGCTATGCGGAGATCATGAAGAACGGCCTGGTAAAGCCTGCGGATACCGTCCGCTTCGCGGAAAAGATCTACCGGGAGGCCGGCCGCATGATCACCCTGATCGACGACATCATCCGCCTTTCCAGGCTGGACGAGGGCATCCGCAGCGATCCGGACCAGATCATCGACATGTACGATCTGGCGGCCGAGGTCCTGGGCAACCTGGAGGAAAAGGCCAGGGCCAACCGGGTGGAGCTTTCCCAGAGCGGGGCCCACTGCAGGGTCAGGGGAGAAAAGCAGACCCTCTACGAGGTGGTCTACAACCTGGCCGACAACGCCATCAAATACAACCATCCCGGCGGCAGCGTCTCCATAGAGACTTCCTTCAGCCAGGGAAGGTCCGTGATCCGGGTAAAGGATACGGGCATAGGCATACCGGAAGACCAGACGGAGCGGATCTTCGAGCGCTTCTACCGGGTGGACAAGAGCCATTCCAGGGCCACCGGCGGAACAGGCCTGGGCCTGTCCATCGTAAAGCACGGCGTTTACGCCCACAACGGCCAGATCAAGGTGGACTCCGCCCTGGGAAAGGGGACCACCATGACCGTGACCCTGGAGAGCGCATAAGGACAGCGGGCTGCTTTATCGGTTTAAAGCTTTTGCGTGCTGAATTTCTGGTTGCCAGCTGCGGCCCTTCGTGGTATATTGTCCACAAGGCTTACAGGCTTTGGAAGCAGAAAGGAAACCCCATGCTCAGACAAAACGCAGGTGCTTATTTTTACGGCGGATATTTTTTCGGGACCCTGGACTTTGGACAGAGTTCCTGATTTGGCATGCACAGGTGCGTTTAGGCTGGACACGAAGAAGACATGATATCCCGCTTATCCGAATGTGATGAGCGGGATTTTTTAACGGAGGCAGAAAAGATGCAGATGACGATGGAATTCAGAAGAAAGCTCCCCACCCCTCTGGAACTGAAGGACCAGTATCCGGTATCGGAAAGGGTAAAGAAGCTCAAGGAGGAGAGAGACAGGGTCATAGAAGAGATCATGACTGGAAAGGACGGCCGCATGCTCCTGGTCATCGGCCCCTGCTCCGCCGATCACGAGGACCCTGTTCTGGAGTATATCTCCAGACTGTCCAGGCTCCAGGAGAAGGTGGCGGACCAGATCTTTATCGTGCCCAGGATCTACACCAACAAGCCCAGGACCGTGGGAACGGGCTATAAGGGCATGCTGCATCAGCCGGATCCGGAGAAGAAGGAGGACATGCTGGGGGGCATCATCGCCATCCGCTCCCTCCACATGCGGGCCGCCGAGGAGTGCGGCTTCACCTGCGCCGACGAGATGCTCTATCCCGAGAATTATCGTTACCTCTCGGACATTCTCTCCTACGTGGCTGTCGGAGCCAGATCCGTGGAAGACCAGCAGCACAGGCTGACCGTCAGCGGCATGGATGTCCCCGCAGGCATGAAAAACCCGACCAGCGGTGACTTTTCGGTCATGCTTAACTCGGTAACCGCAGCTCAGGGCGCCCATCGCTTCATCTATCGTAGCTGGGAGGTAGAGACAAGCGGTAATCCGCTGGCTCACACGATCCTCCGCGGCGCGGTGAACAAACACGGC